>ERZ1740068.13-NODE-13-length-101290-cov-7.344258_pt1 | contig 101290 bp, 83 predicted proteins | sample MGYA00581735_ERZ1740068 | MGnify/ENA primary metagenome ERZ1740068 (study PRJEB43018, sample SAMN04849740) | marine metagenome | isolation source: floating plastic debris | place: Pacific Ocean | collected 2008-08-30 | study: EMG produced TPA metagenomics assembly...
ACACGGCTGGATCATCACTCAGACGCGCCAACTCAGCACCAATCACTTTCGTATTGCTGTTGGCACTGGGTTTCTTTTGGGCATTTACCGCAGTTTCAAACACCGGATAGTGCGCTTCCCACTGGAGTGCCTTCAGCACCACTTGGAGTACTTTTAGTTGGTCTACCGCCAGCCATTCGGTGAGGTTCACCGTTTCGATTCGTCCTTCTTCTAGGAGTGCGAGTACTTCTGGCTTTATATCCGCTGCTTTGCGGACGCCTTTTCGATTTACGATTGCGGATGGAATTTCCATTGGTAGTGGTGTTGGTGTGGAGGCGAAGGTAAAGTATTGATTTACCCTCAATTGAGCACTAAAATTGACGGAAAGGGTTTGAAAATGAGGCACCTGAAAAAGGGAGATTTTCAAAACTATTGACTGGCACGTTAAATCGGTCTCCGAAAAGCACAAACCGTCAGGAAATCTACCATTTTGGATAGCAGGTTTATTACCCCTCAGAAATGACATAAAATCGGATATAATGATCAACCAAAAGCGGTTCTCTAAAACCGCCTTTTTAAATTTTCATTGTTGATTGTACTGCCGTAAATTTGAATGTGTCCGCGAGATAATACCTCATCAACAGCCATGCATTTCATCCAAGGCTTTCTGTCCAAATCTGTTTCGAATTCGGTTCATATTAGCGCTGAGGCAGTTGACATCTGGCAGGAAATCACCAACGTGATGGTCGCCAAATTCAAATTTCCATTCTTGTTTCAACTCTTTGGCGTTCCCAAGCCTTTATCGGCGGAAGTGATTCGTGAAGGCGTTGGGGGCTACCGGGTTGCCCATTTTGGAAATGCGGCACAATTCAAACAAGAAATTGTTAGCTGGGAGCGGCACAAAGAATACCGCTTCAAGTTCAGTCCTACCAAAAATTTCAAAGTAGGTCATTTCATGAACCTGTCGAAAGGCCCCTTCGAAATCCTAACCGGAGGATATCAATTGGTGGAAGCTCCCGACGGCATCCAATTGATACTGACCAGCAATTACCAACTCCACGGACCACTGGGCAAAGCATTGCACCTGCCTTTCCGTCTCATTGTTTTCTGTTTTCAACGGCATTTACTCCGTGGTATCCGGCACAACTTGAAATTAGCAGACCACCATACTGAGTAGCTGGCATTTTCCTGTGCATTCCACGTGGCCGTCTGATAGCCCCAATCACAGGGCTTCCCCCCTGCTCCCTCAACCGTTCTATTCCACAATGCAACTGTGTTGCGCCCTTACCAATTCGCACTACATTTGCCGCAAGAAGTTATTCGGGAGACCTCAAAACTGTGGTAAACCTTGCAGTTGTTTATTGCAAAAACCCAGGTAAATCCCCTCCAATTATCGCATCGATACCAACACCCATGAATGCATCCCAGAGAACCCCTGTCGTTATCCTCAACGGTTTTTTAGGTTCCGGCAAAACCACTCTTTTTAGAAACCTGCTAGTACAATCTGGAAAAAACAACCTGCCCATTGGCGCAGTGGTGAACGACATGAGTGAACTCGATGTAGATGGGGAATTGATCAGCAACACGGAAACAGACGGCAGCAATGCACCGGTCATAGAAACCATTCACTCGTGTGTGTTGAGCAGCAAAAAAGGCATTGAAAAATTGGAAGAGTCGCTGGAAAAACTCTTGGCCAATCCAAAGCCCGAGCTCATCATTATCGAAACTTCTGGGAGCTGCCACCCCATGCCACTGGTGGAGTTTTTCAAGGCTCAATCCCATTTTAAACTCACCGGTGTGTTGGTGCTGGTAGATAGCCTGATGCTGGCCCACGACTATGAATACGGGCGGCAGCTGGTGCCTCTGATGCGGCACAACATCCAACATCAAAAACGGGACATGGTCAACTTGCTGGTAGAGCAAATCATGTTTTGCAGCCACTTGATTTTGACCAAAGCGGATCGAATTGAGCAGAACAAACTCGTTGAAATGGCGGAATTCATCAAGCCCATCAACCCTTTGGTATCCATTCTTTCCGTGTTGTTTGGGCAATTGCCCATCGACCAATTGTTGGCCATGCCCGAATACGATTACCACCGGGTGGGACAACTGATCAATGAGTTGAAACCTGTGTTGGACGCAGAAGCTTCCGGCGATCGCCCTTACAACATGGCCACCCGGGTCATCAAAGACGACCGCCCTTTTCACCCCCAACGCTTGTGGGAAGTGTGCCATCAATACCTCAACCAGAAAATCTACCGAAGCAAAGGTTTTTTCTGGCTATCGAGTCGTGATAAAATGTCGCTGCTCTGGAACCTGGCGGCTGGCAGCATCAGCTTAGAAGTGATCGGCCAATGGCGCTCTGGCATTGTGGAAGACACCAACAATGGCCTGATGGAAATGGAAGTGGAGCAACTCAAACAACAACTGGCCGAAGAGTCGGGACGGTTTGGCGACCGCCATTGCCACCTCACCGTTATCGGAGATCAAACCCAGGTAGACCAGTTTACGGAGGCGCTCAAATCTTGCTTTCTCACCGAAGAAGAAATCCAACATTGGCAAAACGGAGGAGATTTTCCCGACCCCTGGCCAAAAAACCTGGTGAAAATGGCTTATTGAAAGTTTTGAGCCACCTGCCCTTTTCTGTAGCCTGCCAACTACTGAAGTGGCCGAAACCAGGCATGGCTTTCGCCTTATAATCAGGCCAGTTTCCGTATTTCTCGCATTTCTCAAAATACTTGTTGAGTAAGCATCATTTTAGCATGCAACCATGTTGCAAATACACGATCTATGCTTAATTTTGAAACAGTGTTGCAAGTGAATATTGATAGATGGAACTCGTTCAAAAAAAATCTGACCTTCTGGGCACCGTTGCAAGCGGATTGTGTGTAGTACACTGCGCTGCTACCCCTCTGCTGTTTGTGGTACAAACTTGTGCTGTAACCGGTTGTTGCACGGGCAGTCCCACCTGGTGGAGCGCTATCGACTATTTGTTCATAGGAATCACCGCTTTTGCGGTGTATTGGTCGGTTGGCAATACGGGCAAACAATGGATGAAATACGCCTTGATTGCCAGTTGGATCGCACTTACTGTGTTCATTTTAAATGAAAAAACTGCGTTCTACCCCATCCACGAAGCTTTCAAGTATTCCAGTGCCTTTTTATTAATGTGCCTGCACCTCTACAACAAAAAATACTGCCAATGCAAAAATGAGGCGTGCTGTGCAATTCCAAATGAATCGTCATCTGTCAGCAAAGCCAATGCCCTCGCTCCTTAGTACTTCTCCGCAATGATGCGTCAACATTCAGCAAGGATTTAATCCTTCAACATTCAAACTACATTACATGCTACAAAGAAAATTTGATCAGGTGGTAAAAGGCCACTTCCCCAATGCCAAAGACGCAAAGGATACCTCTATTCACTACCTGGGCAAAATGCAACTCGAGCACCACATTGATATTTCCAAAGTATTGATGGCCACCTCGGTGTGTTCCGATGATATCAACATTCCCTCTACCACCTTTTTCAATGTATTGTTTGGGCCCTTTATCATGGGAGGTCTGGGCGGTTTGCCTTTTGCCGGTCAAACGGGTATGACCGCTTTCGCACACCACATTCCCGATGAAGGCAGCGCCTTTATTTTTTATGGTCCCCACATCGGTGTTACCCTGGACGGGGAGTTGGGAAAAATGTATCGTCCACGGCAGGAGGAAACCGGCAACTCGTGCGGGGCACTCATGTTGGCTTTGCAGCGCTTTCAAGACGGCAGTTACGCTCCGGTAATCAACGATGAGGACTATCAGCAAATGAAGCTGGAAGAAAGCTTATTGCCCCACCGAGATGATATTCTTGCCAACGAAGACCAGGCCAAAGCCATTACCGAGGCTACTTATAAAATCATTGATCAAAAAGTACACGATCATATCGTTGCGTGTAAAGATGAATTTCACGTGGATACGGTTACCCTATTGGGAGGCATCATCATCAACACCGATTACGGTTTAGACGACTACTTCGATGCTCGAAACTTTGAGGTCATCGACCTGAAAAATATTTGATAACGTCCATTGGTCCGCATTGGGTCCCTGTCTAAATAAATCAATCCGAATGAAAAAGCACCTGTTTTTTATTTGTCCTACCGATCATTTAGAAGGGATCATCAACCGGCGGTTCAAACAGGAAAACTACTTTTTAACCTCACTGGGCAATTCCCTTCAACTTGAGTACGACTCCGTAAATGAGATTCAGGAATTGATTCTTCGGAGAAACATTACTGAGATCAGTTTTGTACTGGCCCATGACAACCGTTTTGTTTTAGACGCTCTACATCATGCTGAATTGGCCAGAGTTAGTGGTATGGGGAATTTCTACCATTCTATGTCTAAGTTACATCGGAAAACCAAGATCGTTTGGCAACCCGGGAACTTCAGAACCCTTACCCTTTCTCACCTGCTGGTAGACCAAATTAAAGCCTTGAAGTCAAGGTTGAAATACCAGCTTAACGATCGTATACAAATGGATGCTAAAATTTATGACCGCTCAAAAAATCAATTTAATGATGCGGCCCCTGAACTCTATCACTTAGAACGGTTTTGTTTGAATTGATCCTTTGGTAGCACAATTAGGTCACTTTAGATCATCTTCCATACCTTTGGTTTCAACAGAGTATCGGGTAACCGGTACCAACCCTGGAGAACATGGAGAATAAAATTCCTGTCAATGATTTAGAGCGCATCTATGCCTCTCAGGCTCCATGCTGCTCGGATCCCAACTGTTGCGGTTCTAATGCATCGACCACAAAAATTCGGCGGAACGATCCCTGCTTTTGTGGTAGTGGCCGAAAGTTTAAAAAGTGCTGCGGAAAATCGAAGTAAAGAAGATCAGTATGGTGTAATCCGCCCTTTTACTGGGCTCATCTAGCTTCTTTCACGCCTCTTACAACCCAAAGACAAAGCCATAAAAAAAGCCTTGAAACTTCTTTCAAGGCTTTTTCTTTGCAATAAGAATTAGGTTCTAACCAACTACTGAATGTTGATTACGAACTCCAAATCAAAGTCGGTATCACCGGTATTTACGGTTGAAGTAGCGGTTTTTACACCAGGCTGGTGTTGCAAACGAGCGCGGAAAGAACCATTAGCAGTCATGGTAGACGGAGTGGTCCAGGTAGTATTCAAACCTACTTCGATGTTGTTGTCATCAAGATCATTGTAGTTGATCGGATCGGCAGCATTATCGAAGTTTCCGTTACCAGTTGGGCTTGAGAAAGCACCATCAGTAAAACTGAAGAAAATTTGGTGCTCATCATCCTCGGCGAGAATCTCAGCTCCAATATCTTCACCAGGAGTTTCAAGGTTGTTGAAAATCTCGTAGGTAAGGATGTAAGTCTTGCTGGTATCCAGGTTGATGGTATCCAAAATAGCCAACTCTTGTACCCCTTGTCCATCAGGATCTTGAGCTCTGGCTTCTACTACGTCAGAAGCATCATTGGAATTGGTGAAAATCAGTTTCACATCAGTGATAACTTCTACCTCATTTACGGGTTCTGGTACGTCATCGTCATCGTCATCGCCACAGCTGGTAAGTACAACACTGCTTGCCATCAAAGCGATTAAGGCATAGTTACGGAGTTTGAAAAAAGTATTCATAGTCATACTAAGGATTGGTTGAATTGATTTGATTTGGTTTTGGTTAAGTATCAATAAGTTGATTTGTGTTTCTGATATGAAGTCGGATTGTCTTGTTAACTGCCTTTTTGGTTTGCACCAATCCGATACCGGAGGTTGAGCATGATGTTTCGTCCCGGCTCATTGGCGAAGTAGCGCATCTCGTTTAGGTAATCCCGGTAACGCGCATTGAGCAAATTGTTGACAGACAAGCTGCCACTCAATCGGTTTAATTCAAATTGCCAAGTGAGGTCTAAGAGAAAGTACCCGTCTGGAGCTGCTTTAAAGTCAAAGATTTCCGAATCGTTGGTAATAATTTCGGTACCGTCAATCAGGTCCTCTGGTGGGACCTCTCGTGGAGCGTTAAACTGCTGGAAGGTATACCTTGGCTTCACCGTAAACTTGGAGGCCGTGAACCACCAAAACTCTCCCTGATTCCACGTCAATCGATAATCCGCAGATATCGGCGGTTGATTGATAAGTGGCTCATTTTTACTCATGTTGGTGGACCACAAATAACTAATACCAAGGGTGCCAGAAATGCTTTCGGTCCAGCTTCTGTTCCAACTGTAGTCAAACCCAATAAAGAGTGCATCGGCCTGGTCATAAATGAAAACCGGCATCGGCCCTCGAATGGTACTAATTACTGCGTAGGGGCGATTGAAAATAAAGTTTTCAATGTAGTGAGAATAGGCAGTTAGGGTGTGTCGGTTGCGACCACTTTTGTGCTCTAACTCGTTGATAAATTTATATCCTACTTCAGGCTCAATTTCGCTTTCGGCGATTGGAACTACCCGATCTGTGCGCACTTCCCCCTCTTCATTAAAATAGTAGCGCAGCAATCCGAATTGCGTCTTAAAACCGTGCTGACCAAAACTAAAAAGCTCTGCCATGTTCGGGGTTCGCCAGGCAGTACCAATGTTGGTGCGAAAAGAACTCTTTTCAGACAATTCTCGCACATACCCTACGGTGGTGGTTATATTGGCAAAATCATACTCGTCTCTGAAGATACTCTGGTTCACCTCTCTTCCGCGAACGCTATTGATTTCAAAATCCATGCGAACGCCGGCTTCAATGATATTTTTGCCAAATGTCTTACTTTCAATCAGGAAGGCACTGTAGCGGTCGGTGTTGTAATTTGGAATGAAAGGTGTTGTGCCTGTACCAGGGTTATTGTTGTTATCCTGATAGAAATACTGTACTCCAATCAAACCATCTAACCCCATCCAAGGTTTGTGTTTCCAATCCAATTGATAATCTGTGGTACTGAGTTCGAGATCAATAATGGGCAGTTCCGAATTCCTACGAACATCAAACTCCTGACGCCCATTGATTTGTCTTCCCGCACGCATCGTCAATTTGCCCACCTTGTCATTTTTCCAACTTACTTCAGCTTTTGCAAAATGGTGCTGTACTAATTGATTCGGTTCTGCAATGTCGTAGGAAAAGGGACGGATGATGACCGGTTCTTCCGAATTAATGGCTTGGGTTAAAGCAGTACCACTGTGCGCGATGGAAGATCGCAATAAGGCTAAGTTTTGATTGACGTAGCTGTAGTAAACTTTGGCATCCCAATTGCCTGAATAAAAACGCAGACCTGCTCCAAAGGTATTTTCTTCTTTACCACTGTTGGTCAACACATAATCCGGCGTTTCCCGATCACCTATTTTGGTGAAAGAACCGTTTACGAAGTAGCTCCATTTTTTAAAGCCTTGTCCCAACTTCAAACTGGAATTATATCCTCTACCGTTGGTTTGGTAGCCAGCTCCAACCTGAGCATTAAATGGATTGCGCAAGTTCAGGGGATCCGATTCAACGATCACCGCTCCACCGAGTGCCTCGGGACCAAAGCGAACTCCTGCGGCTCCTTTGAGAATCGTGATACGGCTAGCTGAGGCAATGTCTACTTCCGGAGCATGGTCCGTACCCCAGTTTTGAAAACCGTGCTTCATGCCATTGTTCAGCACCAAAACACGGTTCCCATACAAGCCATGAATAACGGGCAGTTGCACATTACTCCCCATGGAAGTGAACGAGACACCTTGCTGCTCCGAAATAGCTGAAGCCAGGGTGCGGGTTGGGTCTATGCTCAACTCTGCTTGCCCCATCTGGATTTGAGAGATGGTTTCAGTACCTTTTTTCTTTTCTAGCTTGCCGGTAACATTGACAGTTTTCAACTTCAACGCTTTTTGTTCCAGATATATGTTTTGCGTCTCCCCTTGTGAAGTATTGCTGGTACTACTGGAATCACTGTATCCAAAGCCAGAAACATCAACGGTGTTGACTTTCGAACACAGCCCTTCAATTACATATGCACCATTTATGTCGGTAACAGTTCCACGATTAGCACCGCGTACCACCACGTTTACATAAGGAATCGGCTTCTTGGTTTTAACGTCCAATACCGTACCACGAACAGAATAATTGCATGAATCTGACTGAGATAAGCCCACTATGGGACTTAAAAGCATCAGAAATGAAAGAAACATTAGCCGTTTCACACTCCTTCTAAAAATCATATGTCCACCTTTCGTACTACTCCGAGCAGTTATACTAATTTTCGAGAAACAGCATTTCGATTAAGTCTACCTTTCAATAAAATATGTTGGGAATGATGATTGCCAGAAGAACACCACTGCTCATGTCTCAGCACAGTCGCTCCTTTGGTAGTGAAATGGGTAGAGAATGGATACCTATTCCATTCAGATTTGCTTGTTGCATCGCAACGGTAGGTGCAATTATATAGAGATGATTGATTGAAGTTTGCATGCTCCGCTCGCTTTGGAAAACGGTAGAAAAAAATGCCATCTATCAAGTGATAGGTTTCAATGGGTCGAGTAGCCAATGAAACAATTGATGCATGTATGAACGGATACATTCCGGCATCCATCATCCTGTTGTCACTTAGGACTTCCATGGCGCGAAATTAGTGCAATTTTGTTGCATTAACAGCATAAACCCTTACCTTTTCGCTATATAATTGCATTTCAACCACTGTGATGATACAACTGATCCATGCTTTCAAGTCATTCAAAGGTACACCAGCAATTCAAGACTTATCCTTACAGGTAAATAGTGGAGAAGTGTATGGATTATTGGGTGCCAATGGAGCAGGAAAGTCCACTACCATCAATATGTTACTCGGATTTGTTCAACCCGATTCTGGATCAATTACCATCCAACAGATGGATGTAACAAAAGTTTACAAAAAAGTACGCGCTACAATTGGATACATACCCGAGAATGTCAACTTATATCCTTACTTGTCTGGCTTTGAAAACCTCGATTATTTCTGTCGGTTAGCCGGCCTCAAGTACAATCGCAGCGATTTACAGGCATTTTTAACCAGCTGTGGTTTGCCCAAAGAAGCACACCGTAAAAAAGTATCGGACTATTCTAAAGGCATGCGGCAAAAGGTGGGCATCTCCATCGCCTATGCCAAAAAAGCCAAGGTTTATCTCCTTGATGAGCCAGCCAGTGGCCTTGATCCACTGGCCAGCAATGAGTTGTCAGACCTCTTAAAGAAACTCGCTGCGGAAGGAGCGGCTATTCTTATGGCATCCCACGATATTTTTCGAGTTCGGGAGGTGTGCCACCGTGTAGGAATACTCAAGAATGGAAAGCTGATTCAAGAATTGCGCAGTGAGGATGTTACCACCAATGAACTGGAAAACCTCTACCTGAAGTACATGAAAAGCTAATCGGTGGTATGTGGCACATCATTAAAAACGAATGGATAGGACTCCACCGAAATCGGGCTTTTTTGGGCTTGAGTACAGGGTTTATGATGGTACTCTTGCTCACTGTGGTTTTGGGCACACTACAAACCCATTTGCAACAGCGGCAATACGAATCGGCCAAAAATGAGGTGCGGCAACAATGGGAAAACCTGAACCCTATGAATCCGCATGGTGCCGCCCATTATGGCACCTACGTGTTTAAGCCCAACTCGCTCTTAGGCAGTTTAGACGAAGGCGTCAATGGGGTCACTGGCAAAGTACTTCGCGTAGAAGGCCATGTACAAAACGAGATAGTGCATTCTGAAGCTTCACAGATGCAGGCGGTCTCAAAATTTGGCAAGCTCAAAAGCGCATTGCTCTTGCAATACATTCTTCCACTTCTCCTGCTGTTTGTGGCATTTAGAAGTGTGAATAGCGAGAAACAAAGCGGTAGATTAAAACTCCTCGTCTTGCAAGGTGGCCAACTCCAGCGACTGGTTTGGGCCAAAGTACTTGCAGTGTGGCTGTACGGAATGGCTTTGTTGTTGCTCACCCTGGTAGCCTACGCATTGGCCAGCTCATCGAGCATTGATGCAAATACTGCCCTGCGCGTCCTCTTCTTTTTCTTGTCCTATGGCTTGTTCTATTTCATCATCAGTGGACTCACCGTGTTGCTCTCCACTCTTGGAAAAAACGCCACCATTGCCCTCACGACTATGCTTGGCATTTGGATACTTTGGACCATCTTTTTGCCCAACATCCTCATGAGTACGGTGGATCAATGGCACGAGTTGCCCAGCCGTGAGGCTTTTAAAACGGCCATGAAAGCAGACCGCTCCAAAGGAATTGATGGGCACAACCCATCGGACGAGCGCAGCAAGGAGCTCAAAGAACAGACCTTGAAAAAATATGGTGTGGAGGAGGTGTCTCAACTCCCGATCAACTTTGATGGACTCCGCATGCAAGCCGACGAAGCATATGGTAATCGAGTGTGGGACAAGCATTTTGGCAGGCTCCGCGAAATTCTGGCTCACCAAAAACAAGACTATCAATTGGCCGGCGTGCTCAACCCCTTCATTTCACTCCAAAATGCCAGCATGGGTTTTGCTGGCAGCGACAACTATCATCACCAGGAATTCTTGGTTCGGGTAGAGCTGTACCGTCGAGACTTTATCAAAACTTTGAACGACAAACATGCCTATGGCGGCTCTACTACTGGAGACTGGCAGTGGAAAGTAGATCAAGGCTTTTTTAAATCTGTTTCCGATTTTGTCTACCAACCAGTAAGATTGTCAGCGGTTATCTCGCATTATTTCCTCGACTTGGTGCTACTCCTGGCATGGTCGGCATTGGTGAGTCTTCTTTTGATTTTCGCAACGAGGAAAATGCCTCTTTTATGACCAGTCTAAACATTTTGGGATACGAATGGAAGCATTTTGTGCGCAGCCCTTTTAAAGTGGTTGCCTTGTTGTTGTTTGTGGCAGCCAGTGTTTACGGCCTGCACAATGGCGCCCGGCTCTACGAGACCCAAATGGATGAGGTGGCCAACATCGAAGCGAAAATGAGTGAAGCAAGGCAAGAATGCCTTGCATTTTACGAAGCTGACCAAAAGGGGCCTGAAAAACGGCCATGGGTGGATGTTACCGCTCCCATGTGGGCCATGTGGTACGCCAATATTTACCATTTCAATACACCCTCTTCGGCCATGGAATTCAGCATTGGGCAGGCCGAGCAATATGGGTTTTACAAAAAAATCACTACCCGGGCCAGTTCTTATGATAACGACCTCACCCAGGAAATTGCCAACCCAGAGCGCCTTCAAACCGGGTCACTCGATTTTGCTTTTGCCCTGCTTTACCTCCTGCCCTTGGTTTTGTTGATTATGCTTTACAACCTAAACAGCATGGAAGCGGAACAAGGCTTTCTGCCCTTGATAGAAGTACAAACCGCTTCCCGATACTGGTGGTTGGGCAGTAGGATGCTGTTCTACATCGGTTTGCTTTGGATCGTCCTTTTAGGCTTGCTGATATACGGTGCCTACCTTACCGGAGTGTTTACAAATGCTGGTTTTGCCTTTGGCCAAATGCTCTTTTGGAGCTCCCTGTATCTCTTGTTTTGGTCGGGGTTATTCTTTTTATTGATTCGAAACAGCACCACTATCCTGAGCAATGCGCTCAAAATGGTCGGAGCATGGTTGCTCTTCGCATTCATCATTCCAGCAACGGTGCACCAAGGGGTTAGCATTGTTCAACCCGCCGGATTCATGACAGAACTTATTGATGCACAGCGCGACCAAATTTGGAAACTCTACGATTTACCCGACAGTGTATTGCACGCTAGAATTGAGCAGCGTTTTCCAGAAATCGCCAATAGTCCGATCGCGGAGGATCGAAAAAAACGCCAAATGGCTTACAAGGCATCTACCCCGGCCCTCTTCAATGACCTGGTGAAAACAAGCATTGTACCTATCGAACAAGCATACCGCGATCGGAACCAATTGATACGCTGGAGTACCCTTTTCAATCCGGTTACATTCTTCCAAAATCAGTTCAATCAGGTCACAGAAACCCATTTCGATGACTATCTGAATTACCGTCATGAGCTTCAGTCTTTGATTGATCAACAAATCAATACGTTGGTAACCGACACCTGGGAAGGGAAGGTGGTGACCCCATCCCACTTTGAGAATTATATCCAAGACTTATCGCAGCCATGAGTAATGCTCCTACACCTGTTACGATCCTTACCGGATTTTTGGGGGCAGGAAAAACCACTTACCTCAACCACCTTTTACAGGAAAAAAAGGACACTCGCTTCGCCATTATCGAAAATGAGTTTGGCGAACAGGGCATTGATGGAGACCTGGTATTACGGCCCGAAGAAAACATCGTGGAATTGAACAACGGATGTTTGTGCTGCACCCTCAACGATAACTTGTACGATATTTTAAACGAGCTGCATGCGCAAAGAGAACGTTTTGACGAAATACTCATTGAAGCTACCGGGGTAGCCGATCCAACTGGTTTGGCCGAGCCATTTTTAGTACATCCGGCGATTAAAAAGCAGTTTCCACTGCAAGGAGTCATCTGTTTGGTAGATGCAGAATTGATCGAAGACCAATTGGAGGAAACCGAGGAAGCCCGGCAACAGGTGGCTTACAGCGATGTACTATTGATCAACAAAACGGACCTGGTAAGCCAGGAATATGTCCAGCAATTAATAGAACATTTACAAAGCTTAAACCCTTTGGCCAACATTTTCCATGGGACAATGGAGGCCTTTCCAGCGGTAGCGTTGCACCTCAAAAACTCACCTTTAGATGCCTTATTTCATCAAAAGATAACGGAGGCAGTACACAAAACCCCCAATTTTCCGGTAGCTCGTCCGCACCACCACCACCACCATCACCACACCGAAGAAATCGTTTCGCACACCTTGGTTTTTGATCGACCTTTTGACCTTCAGATGCTGCAAAGCCAGCTGATGGTCTTGTTTATGGTACAATCCAAAGGGTTGTACCGGATGAAGGGTTGGTTACGGGTAGAAGGATCTGAACAGCAGCACCTTTTGCAATCCGTTGGGAAACGGTTCACCATTGAGGCCAGCGAAAAAGCAGCCGTTGCGCCTCACAGCCAAAGTGTAATTGTAGTGATTGGTAAACGACTGCAACGCAAAGGCATTGAGCGCATCCTCAAAAACTGCCTCAGCAAGTCGGTCGGTGCATCCAAACCCTGATATTTCCGGGCAGTGAAGCATCTTTCAACCTATCCATCTCCCAACAAATTGAGCTGATCGATCAAGGCGAGAAACTCATCGCGTTTGTTTTTACTCAATTGCGCTGCATGTTTTTTTGAATGGATCACATTGCCCTCGATACTGTCGATATGATCGATGTTCACAATGTGCGAGCGGTGGGTGCGGTAAAAATTTCTGGGCAGTAGTTCTTCCAATTTGCTCATCGACTGCAGAGACATGATTTTGCGACCATCGGTAGTCATGATTTGCACATAAGGACCGTGGCCCTTGATCACAATGATTTCATCAAATCCCACCTTTATGATTTTGTTGTCGGCTTTGATAAATAGTTTGTCCGTGATTTCAGCGCCAGCAGGTGGATGCGATAGCTCCATTTGTTTGGTGCTTTGTTGGGTCACTTTCGTAATGGCTTTGTAAAACCGGTCGAACTCCACTGGTTTTAAAAGATAATCAGCTACCTCCAACTCATAGCTCTGCACCGCATATTCAGAATAGGCGGTGGTAAGAATGGTAGCCGGCCGGTTGGGCATGATCTTCAACAAGTCGATGCCGGTGAGGTCAGGCATTTGAATGTCCAAAAAAAGGATATCAATCTGCTCATTTTTAATCCGGTGCATGGCCTCCATAGCAGAGCTACAAGTGCCAACCAATTCCAGCTCTGGCACTTTGGCTACATAATCCGCGAGCAATTGCCGGGCAATGTGTTCATCATCCACTACAAGGCACTTCATGCGCAAAGGTTTAAGGTTACATCCAACTGATACACCTGCTCGTTCTTTTCTATCGACACCTGGTGCCGATCAGGATAATTGGCCTCCAACAATTTGATGGCATTGGTTAATCCAATCCCTTGTCGGTTGACCGTACGTTCACCGACTTCTTTTCGAATGGTATTCTCGGTTCTAAAATGCAAGTGGTCCTTTTCTACCTCCATGCTCACTTTGATCCATCCCTCCGAATTGGTTTCAAGGTCTGAATGCTTGAAACAATTCTCAACAAAATTGATCAAGACCATTGGAATAATGCGATGGCTGTGTTGAACACCAGCATGGTAAAAATCAACATTCATGGTGCCTTGATGCTTGAGCAATTGCAGACTCAGGTAATGTTCCAACAAGTCTCTTTCTTTCGCCAAGGGCACCTGGGGTTGCTCACAATCGTCGAGCAGGTAGCGCATGATTTGCGACAATTTGGAAATCATTTGCGCAGCCCGATCATCTTTCATGTACGCAAGTCCATAGATGTTATTTAAGGTATTGAAAAGAAAGTGAGGGCTGATTTGCGTTTTGAGCAACTTGAGTTCCGTTTGAACCCGGTCAATTTGTTGCTCGATCTTCTCCACCTGTGCCTGGTGGTAAGCGTTAGCCACCCGGATGCTGGCCATCAAGATCACACCCGTTAAAATCATCAAATTCCACATGCCCAGCCTTACGAGTAGCGGGAGACTATGCCGTGCTGCCACTGCCTCCAGCCCCAACAGTTTGGGTAGCGTAAAATGGTTGCTCAACCCTATCAAAAACAAAAGGATAAAAACCCCTATGCGCAGGCCCAGCTTCTGGTCCACTTTTCCATCACTTTCCAAATAAATCGGAAACAATTTGAACCCAAAAAACCAAATGATGATCGAGCCCATGAGAAAGAAATTGAGCAAAAAGTAGATGGCTTCTACCCCATCACGTTGATAACTCAAAGCCAATCCAATAATGGTATTCATCCCAAACCAAAGGGCATAGGGACCCACCTTGAGAAATCGCTCCGTTTTGGAAATGGCAGAATCGGTCATTTATCCAAAAATACGACCTGAATTGAGAGGATTGGCATGAAATAAATGAAACAGCTGCTATGGCATACGAAAGTGCTGTTCTCTTAAACCAAACACTTGGTGCGATGAAGCCTTTCTTTGGTGCATTTATTTCGATCCTTCGTTCATCTTATTTCTCTGCCGTAAATGTGCCCAATAGATTCGCTTTAGAAATCCGAAAAAACATCACATGAAGCACATTGCCCTCCTTTTCACCATCGCCCTTTTGACCCTTTCGAGCACCGTGTTGGCCCAAAGTGCGGCCGACAAAATTGTAGGTACCTGGGATGCAGGTGAAGGGAAAGTCGAAATTCAAAAGGTAGACGGCCGCTACATTGGGTATCCCATTAAATCTGATGGCACCAAGGTGACGGCCCGGGAGTTGTTGAACGTAGTATACCAAGAAGGACAATGGAAAGGTAAGATCTACTCTAAAAAGAAAGCGGAGTATTTCGATGTTGTATGCGAGTTGGAAGGCGAAAAGCTCCTGCTCGAAGTTAGTGCCGGTTGGCTTTCTAAAGACCTGGAATGGACCCGGGTAAACTAACCATCTCCAACCCGGCCATGATACAACTGCTCAAAGCACTGGCGTACCTCACCCTTTTCTGCTGGCCCGTAAGCTGGGTTTGGGGTCAGGATTTCGAGCTGGCTGGCGCAAGTTTTACCCGCTTTCCAAAATCGGAACTGAAAGATTCGCGGGCGGCCCAAGACCTGCGGCTAAACGAATATTCCTTTTTCATCAACCTGCCCAAAAAGTTCAAAAACAACAAAACGGTAGTGATCAACGGACTGCACTACGGTGCACTTCGTCCGATTGCCCAAAACGACTCTTCCGAAGGGTTTGAGGGGCAAAACCTGCACCTGTTGGGGTATCGTCTCACCGGTTTTCATGCCATCGGCAAGGGTTGGGGGGTGGTGCTGGTACTCAACCCTACCCTGGCCTCTACCTTCAATGTTTCGCTCGAAAGCGAAGATTTTATTTTCAATGGGGCACTACAGTTGGTGAAGCGGAAATCGGAAGATTATTCATACGGTTTTGGTATCGCCCGCACCACCCGATTCGGTGGGCCACTCTACTTGCCTATCTTTCACTTATCCAAGCGGTGGAAAAACAGTCAACTGAAACTGCTTTTGCCGAGAAAAATCCACTACGCCTATGAATTTGACAAATTTTCGATGGGCGGAAGAATGGACATCAACGGGGCTTTTTTCAATGCCAACTTTTCCAATAGCTTACCCGACGGCACAGTGGAAACAATTGATAAGGTGGCCTACAGCCGCGTTTTGGTGGGGCCGTCTTGTGGGTATCGTTTGGCGAAAGTCCTACAGCTGCAGGCCACCGGAGGACTGGCCGTAGGCCGTACGATTGAGCTCCGCGGGGCCACTTCAGACAATGAAAACTTCAATGTGGAAAATGGCCCATTTTTTCAGTTTTCGATTGCCATTGTTCCACCCCGAAAGAAAAGCGACAACGGAGATGTACCTGCCTCTTGACGGTTATTCTGCCTCACGTCATTGCAAATTGCCATGTTCAAGCATCAATTTCAACCCATTGCACTGCTTTATTTGAGGCTCATTTTGGTTTGGATTGTTGCCACCCTGTTCTTTAATTTTTTGCGCAACTACGGAGTTGACCCCGAGGCCAATATTCCTTTAAAAATATTGACCATAGAGCAAGTATTGGCCATCAACCTGCTTTTTGGATGCCTGGCTGGCCTGGTATATACTTCAGTCGAATTACTTTTCGATCGCTCCTATTTTCAGCAATATTCCTACCTGAAAATTTTACTTGGCAAGCTACTCCTTTTCTTTTTCGGGGTTAAGCTGTGCATGGGGGTAGGCATCGCCCTGGCTTTGGCATTGAATAGCGATTTGGTGGAGACCGTAGACCCGATAGAGGTGTTGCGCAGCAAGCGGTATTGGGTGATCTTCTCCTACTTCATAGTAGTGGCCAGCACCATTTCTTTCATCCGCATGGTGAGCTACAAATTTGGGCCTGGAATGCTCTGGAACATGTTCATTGGCCGGTACCGAAATCCACGCGAAGAGCAGCGGGTATTCATGTTTCTGGATTTGCGTGCTTCAACCACCCTGGCCGAAAAATTGGGACACCTGCAATTCAGCAGCCTCATCCAAAACTGTTTTGCCGACCTCACTCCCGTGATTGCCAAACACAATGTAGAAATTTACCAATACGTAGGCGATGAAGCAGTGCTGAGCTGGTCGATGCCAAGTGGACTGGCGGAAAACCATTGTATCCATGCCTATTTTGATTTTATGGAGGTACTTCGCAACCGATCGGAGCATTATGAACAAGCATTTGGGCTGCAACCTTTTTTCAAGGCCGGCCTGCACCTGGGCAATGTGATTGTAGCCGAGGTAGGTCTTGTAAAAAGAGAAATTGCCTACCATGGAGACGTGCTCAACACTACCGCCCGCATCCAAAGCCGGTGCAACGAGTTGAACGAAGCCCTGTTGGTTTCAGGTCAACTCCTGAGCTACTTGCAGCCCGACGATCGAATTCAAACCACCTACCTGGGAGAAGAGGTGCTCAAGGGTAAAAAAAGTGCCATTCACCTTCACGGAATAAGAAAAAGCAGGAAATAGATAGACGGTGCTTCCGCCCCTCAAAATGCTCGCTTGGTGGTTATCCTCAAATGTTAAATGTTTCATGATTCGCTCGAGAGGCAAAAGCCTTTGAGAGAAATTTAGCTAACTTCAGACTCCACTTTCAGGATTCAGCTATGAAAAAACTTCTACTCTCTATCTTCCTGCTTTCTTGTATCGGGCTTCAGGCGCAGAACTTCAGTGCCGAAGTTTCAGATACCACCTTGTACGGATCGCACACCGAATCCACCTTTTTTGGAGACATTGACCTTTTTAATGATGCCGGTTCCGCTTTCAACATCAGCTGGGAGCGGGTAGAAGAATCGATCCCAACCGGATGGACCACCTCCAACTGTGATCCAGAAATTTGCCACCCGGAAGGTGTAACCAGTGCTAGTTTTGACCTACCCACCTTGGGTGGCTATCTCAACACGCATTTTTATCCACACGGTGTAGCTGGTACGGGCTACATAAAAATCAAACTGTGGAACACTTCCGACCCTTCCGAAAACATCGAATTGACCTATCATGGTGTAGCAGGAGCAGTTGGCATCAACGAGCTATCTGCTCCCGATATTCAGGTGTTTCCAACTGTGGTAAATACCTCACTCACGGTTATGCTGCCCAATTCTGGCGAAACCATCAATGTTCACATTTACGACCTGAGCGGCCAGCGCATGCGCACCTTTCAAATGACCACGGACAACATGAACCATGTGGATGTGAGCGATCTCTCGGCAGGCATGTACTTGCTCAACTTTGAGATAGCCGGTGCTGGTAGGATCACCAAAATGTTTGTATAAAAATAAGGCCTGAGTCTTTTCTACCTATAGAAAAAGACACAAGCCTTTTATGATCGCGGCTAAAACCGCTGGTGGAGAAGGGCTTTATTAAGATCCGCCCACGTATTGCAGTTGGGACAATGCATCAATTCGGTTGTAAGGAGAAATGGAGGCCGTACCCTCAACGGAAACAATCCAACTATTTACAGCATCATCACATTGCAAGGTGATGATGCCGCAGCCTACCCCATAACCGTTAACCCGGTTATCGTTCTTGTGTTTTATATCGGAGCAATCGAGCACATTTACCTCATGAACCCTCCCGTCAGCAGTCAAGGTAGCATCTTCTGCAATTAGCATCACATGCCCGGTATCACTGGCGCCTGAACCTGAACCCGTACCAGTATTGCCCACTGATTCCGAATTCAATCTCCAGCAAAGTATATCTCCCGCCTTGAGTGGATACACCCCGGAACCGCCAATGAAAGTAGATTTCCACAATGCTTTATTTTTAAAGTTGTTGTTGGCATAATCCTCGGCTAAACAAAATTTGTTTTCGGCATTGATCACCGCGTCTGCACTTTGATTCACCGTAGAAACCAGGTGGTTCATGAAACCCGAACAATCGGTCAGGACAAAGGGAGCTCCTTCTGCCGAATATCCTACGGCAGGCTGATCGTGGAGGCCGTTATGAATTCCCCAAACCGCAGGGAGTGACAAAGCGAGAACGGAAACCTCCACCTCATTAAAAATCTGATCTTCTGCACTCTTGCCAGAAGCCAGTGGATAGTTCGGGTTGGAGCTAAATACGGCTTTTGCATTTTCGTCAACGTTCACCGATCCGTAAGCATAGGCATTGAGTTTGTTCTTGGGCAGGTCATTCATCAACTGCGTGGCATATTCTAAAAAAGTTCCGGGTATGTCCATTTTTTTGGGTTTTAAATGAATGAATCATGTTTAGGGGAAGGTTTCGCTACGCGCTATCCCTTCACCATTTTGCCCCAAAGGTGAAGCGTCCACGGTAAGCAGCTGCTGTATTTTATTGGCGTTTTACAATACTGCTCCCATTTCTTGCTCTAGGGCAAGTTTTATTGAATGGCTTCCATGGAGATTTGTATCACCAACAAATTACTCATGGAAACATCAATTCAAAAAAGCATGAAAATCTTCTTTTTTAGTGCCATCCTATTGGCATCTGTTTTAACCACGACAGTTATTGCTGCGCAGTCGCCAACCACTGCTGACCCTACCAATAGTACCCTTCTACCGGCAGACACCAACCAAACTTTGGAAGTGGAAAACAATACCCTCCCGGAAATGGCAGAAAGCCTTCAAAAAATGGGGATGGTAGTCGGCCAACTGAACAACAAATTGGTAGCTCTGGAAGCGGTAGCCGTGCGTTTGCGCACCTTGGCGGCCGAAATGGAAAGGGCCTCCGAGGCGATTCCTCTGGACGAACTCGAATCTACTTCTAATGCACTCAACCAAAATTTAGCGCAATGACCTCCAAGATTTTAATCCTCTCGCTTTTGCTGCTTGCCGGTAACTTTTCGACGGCAAATGCAACTAAAAATACCGCGACCAAAGGTGCTAAGGCCACCCAAGCCTCCCTCCTATCTCTCGGCGATTCACTTGGTGGATTGCTCCACAAATTCGATGAAATCAACCAGAAAATTGCCTACGGCATTAACAGCGCCAACCGGCTAAATCCGGAAAACACGGTAGTTTCTGATCGGTTTGAAGCCGTATACACAGGTTTTCGCTACATGAAACCTCGAAAAATAGATGAAAAAATCTACCACCTAAAGCAAGACAACGTTTGGGTCAAAAGTAACGAGCTTCAAAACAAATACGTGGTGAATCCGAACAACAACAAAGTGTACAAAGCCTTAAATACGAGTACGCAAGGCAGGATGTTGTTTTTGCAAATAAAGGCACGGGTCGAAATGCCAATTGTTGAGGAAGAGCCGATCGTTGAAGAACAGCCCACTGAGGAGGAAGAATTGGCCAATGCTGATACCTCAACCATGGTTGACGAACCGTTGAAAGGGGTTCAACCGGATACAGAAGCAGATGAAACGGCTACTGAGCGCATTACTGAAAATGAGGTAGTTGTTCCCCTACCCGATGCTTCCACAGAGGCCGAACCGACAGCCGAAGTGTTGAAAAAGTTGGGGGCACCGAAGGGGAATCCTGAAAATAATGCGGCCACTGAGTTACCCGTCAGTTGGTCCATTTACCCCAATCCAGCTACCGATCGCCTGTATTTTTCTGAGCTAAAGCCCGGTGCTACATTCCGGTTACTGACAATTGATGGAAAAGTGATCATGACCAATAGAATGGAAACGAATTCCATCAACATCGCGCCATTGCCTCCGGGAACTTACCTGGTTTTGATTGACGGCAGAGCCGAAAAATTCATCAAACGATGATGGAGTACATCAAAAAGCGCATTAAAAGCGGAGAAGTGCCAAGGCTTCTCTGCTTTTACAGCTACCACCTATGCCCAATAACTGCTCACCAAGGGTTCTTCTTGCCAGCAGCCCATCAGCTTACCGGCGGTTGCCATAAGAGACCACCCGCGATACGCTCTTCCCATTCCGTGAAAAAATGTAAGTTCATCAAACGGCCCATCGCTCTGCTTTTTATTTTTATGAATGTATCTGTATTACAAGCCCAACTGTCAATTTCCAAACAAATGCTGGAACACCTGAATGAAATAGAGCAGTGCATTCCACATCGAGACAGTTTGAAGCCAACCGTTTCGAAGGTAGACGTGGCGTGGCACCTGGACCATAGCTTGAAAGTGATCAATAAGATCTACGAAGCATTGGAAAGTTCACAGCCCTCTACTTACAAATACCAATTCAGTTGGGTACGTGTGGTGGCTTTCACCATGGGCGATTTTCCAAGGGGCATTGCTCAATCTCCCCAAGCGGTGCGGCCTCCTGAGGTGATCGAAACGGAAGACCTTTATGCACAATTGGAGGAGGCTCGAAACACCCTTGAAAAGTTCATGCACCTGCCGGAGGATAGTTTTTATCACCATTTCGCCTTCAAAAACATCAACCGCGACCGTAGCATTCGGTTCATCGAAGTGCACACCAACCACCACTTAAAGATCATTCGTGATATCCTGAATTAGCCCTTGCACAAGTTATGAGTCAATTTTTAACGGAATATTATCAACATTCTCAGCTATCAGCCAGCGAAATAGCCGAGCTATCCTCTTTTCATCAATTGACCCAAGTGAAAAAAGGACAGGCATTGCAGCACATTGGTCGAAGCGCAAAAGCCTACTGGTTGATACAATCGGGCGTTTTAAGGTCGTATGTGATGACCCCGGAGGGCGAAGAGATGACCACTAATTTTTACGTTACCGGTGAGATTGCCTTGGATTTCACCGGTTTCTTTCTTCACAAATCTTCGTTGGAAGGCATCGAGGCCTTGAGCGATGCGGAAGTTTGGCGAGTAGAGAAGCCCGACTTTGAAGCTTTTATGAAACAGAGTTCCGCTTTTGGAAAATGGGGCAAGAATTGGATGGTATGTTCCTTAATTGCCCGCCAGCAATTTTATTTGTCACACCACACCCACACCGCAAAAGAGCGTTATGAACAGTTGCGTCAAGAAAGACCCCAGGTCAATCGGCTGGCTCCCTTGAAATACATTGCCTCCTACATTGGTGTAACCGACAGTACCTTGAGTCGGCTGCGGAGAAATTGATAAAAATTCCCAAAAACGTGTTGAATATTCGTCGGTAGTTGCCATTTGAGGGTTGGGGTAAATCAATTCCATCAAGCAACCCCTTATTTCCGAGTTCGTTGTTATGCATGTACATTAAAATCAATACATGCATCGATTTTTCCCTACCCTGTTGCTTCTGCTTGCATCACAAATAGTGCTCAGTCAGTATCAGATTGGTTTGGTACCCCGGGTTAGCCCGGATAAAGGAGTATATCAAAAAATTGGCTACACTGAAGTCAACCTAAGATACGGCAGCCCAGCGGTAAAAAACCGGGAAATATGGGGAGCCTTGGTTCCCTATAATGAAGTATGGCGGGCAGGTGCTAATAATGCCACTACGGTAGCCTTCAGTGCAAAGGTCACCCTCCAAAAAACGACATTAGACAGCGGTAAATATGCCCTATTCATCATACCAAGAGCCCATAAAAAGTGGACCGTCATTTTCAATCGCTCCCATCAACAATGGGGAGCTTTTGATTACAACAAGGAGGAAGATGTGGTAAGGATGGAGGTGGCTCCTAAAAAGAGAACCAACAAAGTAGAAAATTTAAATTACAGTATCCGCCAGGTGGATTACCAGCACGGAAGCATTGTGCTCCAATGGGCATTTTACGAAATAGAAATCCCCTTCGAGACCGACTATATCGAGCAGTTTAAACAGGAAGTAGAACAGCGTGCGGCCCAACAACCAGCACCCATAAAATGGGTGGTTTACCTGCAAGGCGCAGCGCATTTACTGCAAATCCAAACCCATGCACCCCTGGCCTTATCCTGGATCAACCAAGGTGAAAAGATCATGAGAGCGACTGTTGCCTGGAATGATCAATATTATCCGAGAGATTACATTGTGGGGCACCTCTACTGGGTTAAAGCCCGGCTATTGGCCGAAAACAATCGTTTTCAAGAAGCAATAAATTATGTCCATGATCTAAAAAACCTGGACAACACCCTTTTTTACGAAAGAAACAAGGACAAGGAATCCATTGATTTGCTTCTCCACCAATGGAAAGAAAAATAGTGCCTTTTTTTGGTGATCTCTCACTAATTTGCGGGCTACTTCTTGTACCGTACCACGCTCACGAAATTTTTTGTTGAAACGAAGCTTACCATTCCTAAACCCATCGCTTCTCCAAAACCGTTGGAGACTTAAAATTCGATGCTGAAAAGCGGACCGCCTGCCCGATGAATATCGTCATCTACATCTACAACGGCATGACCATGCTAGATGCCATTGGCCCTTACGAGGTATTGAGAAATTTACCAAATGCCAACATCCGGCTTGTGGCCAAAAAGAAAGGAGAAATTACCGCCGACAGCGGTGTGGTGCACCTGCATGCAAAGCACCAGATCGATGAGGTGCACCAGGCAGACCTGTTGCTGATTCCTGGTTCAATGATTGCCTTCGTTCGGGAAATGAAGGACCGAAAGGTGCTCGAATGGATCAAATCAATCGATGCCACCACGCAAAAAACGGTCACGGTGTGCACCGGTTCCATCCTATTGGCCGCCACCGGTTTGTTGAAAGACAAAAAAGCTACCTCCCATTGGAAACCGATCCATTTGCTTTCCGAATTTGGAGCGATTCCCACTCGGGAAAGAATAGTGGAGCAAGGAAAATTCATTACGGCTGCCGGAGTATCTGCCGGCATAGACATGGCCCTGTATCTATTGCGGGAAATCGAAGGAGAAGCAGCCGCTAAAGTGGCACAATTGGCCATTGAATACGATCCAAATCCAATTTATGCATCCGGAAACTATACCACCGCAGCACCTGAGATTATTGGCGCTGCGGAAAGGTTAATGGCTGCTGAAGCCAAAAAAGAGCTTTCGCTTTGGGACATGATTAAAAATTTGAGGACGTTAAAAAAACTTGGGAGGTAATTACAACGTTCCTAATTACCCAAACGGTTTACTTTCAGCTTGCTACTGCTGGCCTAATTTCTTTTTACATTGGCCTGCAGAGGTTATAGCATTTACTAGGTTTAGTTTGCTAAAAAAAAACTGCTATCCCTGGCCAAGGGATACGCTTTAAACCATTAATACTTCCCCCTATTGTTCCTCAGTTACGATCTTACAATGTCCCTAAAAACCCTTTGCCTCCTCATCAGTATGCTATGCTTTTCAGCACCTGCTATGGCTCAGGAGTTTCCGAAAAAGGTTCCACTATCAGCAATTGAAAAATTGCCTTCAATTGGTTCGAGGCCAGTCTTTTTTCCAATTGTTTACCAAGCGCCAGGAACGGAATTCAGCACCTCCTTCCACCTTTCTGGAATCATCCGAGAGCAATCTTCAATGGGGTGCGCGTGTGGTGTTATTTGCCATTCCGGGACCATGAAAATCGAACTCACCTCTTCCAAAGGAGACGTTAACCGCGCTACCGTTATTTATGTACTGATTCCCTGTTTTATGGATGATTCCCATGACATTGGTAAAACAGTAGAAATGACGGTGACTAACTTACCGGAAGACAGAGACTTGGGCTGCTACAGGAACGTTTACAATACGATCAACTCTAACGGGATGCCATTTTACTACTGTGAGGAAATGGTGATCAAATGAGGGGGAGTTCTTCGTAAATCGATAAAAGGCTACAGCGGCTACCCCACGCTTCACGGAACCGTAAATTCTCTTACGCTCCCAATTCCCAACAACTTCCTTTGATCCTGCTTCGAAAATCTTATTTTCGGCTCAAAGCATATTACAAAATCGTCAACATCCTGCCCCAAAGCGCTGCATAGCTTGCTGTGCTTCCAATTCGCTCCTACCCGTGAAAAAAGATCAAGCCAGTTCTACGGCATTTACGGTCGCACAAGGTGTGCTGTACATTGCCAAACATACCCCACACGCCCGCCTGGTTTCGGACGAAATGAAAACGGCCACCCAGCAAATTCTATCGGCGACCGAAGAAGGTCAGAGACGCCTTCGCTTACTTCAATCGGTCATCTTTCCGCGGCTGGTGCCCCTCATCGAACGGTTGACCTTACCCGGCATCACGTTGAATTATGTACTTCGAAAAAGCTACATTCAAACCTGCGTGCAACAAGCAATTGACGAAGGAGCCCAGCAAGTCATCGTGCTGGGAGCCGGTTTCGATACCCTGGCCTTCCGTTACGCCAAAAAATACCCGGAAGTCAATTTCATTGAGATCGACCACCCGGCTACCCATATAGTAAAGCGTGAGGCTTTGGAAAGTGCCACGGGTCAGTTGAAAAACCTGCATTTTATTCCGGTGGATTTCACCACCCAGCGCTTAGAAGATGTACTCAGTGCCTCTCCTCTGGCTCAGCCTGAATTACCTACGGTGATCACCATCGAAGGCGTGCTGATGTACCTCACCGTTGAACAGGTGCAACACCTGTTTGCCTCCTTACCCATATTTCTGCATAACGGTCGTCGGGTAGTATTCACGGCGACCAATCCGGGTGCCACCACCTTTGGCCCACTCTTGAGAATCTATCTAAAACTGAAAGCGGAGCCCCTGAAATGGACCTGTGATAAAAACGAGATGGAAGCCTTTGTAAATGCAGCCGGATACGAATTCAAACAACTGGCCGGAGTACCGGAATTCAAAGAAGCCTTTTTCCCCAACGACTCCCGCCGGAAACTCAATGAAGTAGAATATGTAGCTGTAGCCGACAAGGATTGGGCTACCGCTCCCTAAAACTTAGCATGGCTTTTCAAATAAAACGCGCCAACACACCCCACCTGCTTGAGCAGGTGTTTCAACTGCGGCATCGGGTGTTTGTAGAACAGAATGAACTGCTACAGCCCACACCCGATGGCCGGATGGTCGACCGCTTTGATGCCTATCCCACTACCAACACCTTTGTGGTGATTCAAAATGAAAAAGTAGTGGGGGCTTTGCGACTGGCCCTGGATTGCTCAGAAGGCACACCGGCCGATGAATACTACGATTTCAGGCGGCTGTTACCAGAAGAGAACTATGTGTTACATGCCGGTTTCTTCTGCGTTGACGCCGAATTTCGCAGCATTCGCCTCACCATGGGTTTGATGCTGATGGCCACCTATTTTGCAGTCGCCAACAAGGTGAGTCATGTGTTTGCGCCCATCAACCCAGATATTCGAAGGCTCATCACCAACATCGGTTTCGAAGTGGTTGGCGAAGCGTTTTTAGACGCACATACCGGCGTACCCATGTTGCCCCTGCTGCTCAACATCAACAAATTGAACGACTATTTCATGGAATACGTCCAATCCAATGAACTGCTCGACTTTTTGCGTTTCTACGAGAATTGGTACTACCAAAAAGGAGAATCCATCATTCGGGCCGGAACACCTGGCGAAGAAGCATTTATTGTGGTGGATGGCACCGTACAAGTGCTTTTGGCGGGCACCGATCAGGTGCTGGCAGAGTTAGGACAAGGCGAGGTGTTTGGAGAATTGGCCCTGCTTACGGACGCACCCCGTACGGCGGATGTGGTGGCCAAAGACAATGTTAGGCTGATGGTACTGCCCAAGAAGGACTTTCACCAGCGGTTTTTGAGCCACCCGGAGCAAGGGCTGAAGCTACTTGGAATGATGGGGAAACGCACCCAAGCCTTGCTGCTTCAACTGGAAGAAGCAAAAGGCAAACACACAACCTGAGAGCTGTTTTGCCACTCAAAGTGATGATTGGTGGGCCTTGCCATCCTTCGAATTATTTGCATTTCTCCGGATTAACAATAAGATGAATATCTTGTAAAACCCGAACAGCATTATTGCCCAACCACCCAATTTTACATCTATGGCTTTTCAAATTAAACTTGCCGATACGCCCGACTTGATCGAACAAGTGTTTCAACTTCGCCACCGAGTATTTGTAGAACAAGGAGGCTACCTCCCACCTACCGCCGACGGTAGAATGATCGACCGTTTTGATGCTTATCCCACCACCTTTACCGTTGTTGCACTAAATGGCTCAAAGGTAGTTGGTGCACTGCGGCTTACCCTGGATTCTGAAGTGGGGGTGCCGGCCGATGAATACTTTGATTTTCGGCAACGTATTCCGGCCAATAATTTTGTGATGTCGGCCGGAATGTTTTGTGTGACCGAAGAATTTCGAGGAATCCGGCTTGCCTTAGGCTTGTTGCTGATGGCTACTTATTTCGCGGCTTCCAAGGGAGTGACGCACGTCTTCGCACCGATCAATCCGGAGATAAAACGACTGATCACCAACATGGGGTTCCGGGTGATCGGTGAAGAATTCGTTGAAACGCATACCGGCGTTCCGGTATTACCCCTGTTGCACGATTGGAGCGGTTTGAACGATTACTTCATGGATTATGTGAAAAACAACGACCTCCAGGATTTTCTTCGCGACTACGAAAATTGGTACTATAATGCCGGGGAAGCCATCATTCGTGCGGGCACAATAGGCCGAGAGGCTTTTATTGTGGTGGATGGCACCGTTCAGGTGTTGTTGGCAGGAACCGATCAGGTCATCGCAGAATTGGGGCAAGGTGAAGTGTTTGGAGAACTGGCCTTGATCACCGAAGAACCTCGCTCGGCGGACGTGGTAGCCAAAGACAACGTGCGCCTGATGGTGTTGCCCAAGGAGGCGTTTCTCAAGCGATTCTTGGACCACCCCGAACAAGGGTTGAAGCTTTTAGGCATGATGGGCAAGCGCACCCAGGCCCTGCTGCACCAATTGGAAGCGGCCAAGGGGCGTTAAGCAACTTTTGAAAGGGTGCAGTTCAATTGAGTATACCAGAGCTGCTAAAATTCGAAGTGAACCATTGGTACTCTTTAGACCAGATCAATTTGGAGGAAGAATACCCTAATGAAACCTATTGCATCTGGCAACATAATCGGCAAAAATAGGGGGAGAAAATTTTCAGAAAAAGGACATCAATCAGGCTTATTGAGCCTTGATTCAGAAAGTGACGCAGGCTTGTATTTGCAACGAGAACTTGCCAGATACCCCTAATATCGATGTCGCTTCATCAACTCACTGCATTTCATTACATCACTTGACTTTAATTTTATAATCCTTCTACCTGAGCGTCAAATTCAGGTTTCGTACTTTTCAGAGGTATTGAACCCCCTAAAAGATAGCTCTCATGGCAGACTCTCTTCTTCTGCTCACCCTATTGCTAGCTCCCGTATTGCTTACGCTTTTAGCTTTCCGCTTCAGCAAACTAACTGGCATTATCAATGGCGTTATTTTCCTATTGTATGCGCCTTTCTTCTGGTATTTATTGGAATTTGAATCTGGGGGTGGCAGTGGGTTTACCTGGATGTTTTATTTGGGAATTATCTCCTTGATACACGCGGTGGTACTGGGCATTTACCTGCTGGTTTCATTCATTCAAATGCGAAAACAGAAAGGGAATTAATCAATATTTTGGCCCTAGGGGTTTTCCCTCCAAACACATCTTGAACCCTCCAATTTTACGTTTTTCTTTTCCATGCTATTTCGATGACCTGACCGAACTGAGGGCCAAAAACACCTCCCAGGATTGAAAGAAAAAGATATCTTGTAAGGCAAGACAGGGCGGCTTGCTGTCCACCTGAACAATTGACCTTCTACCTACACATCATGAAACCCATCTACCTCTTTGCTCTTTTTCTTTTTGCCCTATCGACCCAAGCTCAAAAGTTTGATGAAAAACTCACGGAACAACTCGACCAACAACTCGCCCGCTACGTGGAGGAGGGAGATCCCGGCCTTGCCGTTGGGGTGATACAAAATGGCCAAACCGTATACCAGCGCTACTTGGGGTATGCCGACCTCAACCACGGCATTAAGATCGATGCTCAAACGCGTTTTAACATTGCTTCCAATGCCAAACAATTTACTGCCTTGTGCATCCTGCAATTGAACGAGCAAGGCAAACTGCAACTGGATGACGATATCCGCAAGTACTTGCCTGATTTGTATCCCAACATTGAGCAACCGATTACCATCTCGCAACTGCTCAACCACACCAGTGGCATTCGAGATGTATATGACCTTTGGGCGCTAACGGGTAAAACGTGGTGGAAATCATTTGTAGACAACGACGATGCCATAGCGCTTATCAGCGCACAACAGGAATTGAACTTTCCGCCGGGAACAGCACGTATCTACAGCAATTCTAACTACATCTTGCTCACTGCCATTGTCAAAAAAATCATTGGCGAAGCGTTCGAAGAAGTATCCAACGCCTTGTTTGCACAACTGGACATGCCCAGTACTGGTTTCCAAACCGATTACATGGCGGTTGTTCCACACAAGGCGCGGCCTTATGGCAATTGGGGAACCTGGAAAGAGTTTCCCTCCATCACGGAGACGCATGGAGATGGCGCCTTGTTCACCACCTTAGAAGATCAACTGCAATGGGAAAAGATCCTACAACAAAACGACGGAAAATACCTTTCGAAAACCCTTTTAGCGCAAACCCAGTCTCCTGTAGCCAACACTACGGCCCCCAACTCTGGCTTTGGGGTTGATTTTGGTACCTATCGAGACATGAAGTACACCTACCACGACGGCAGCACCGGTGCTTACAAGGCTACTTTTCTTCGGTTTACAGAGAAGAACCTATCGATTGTTTTGCTAACCAACAACTGGAACGTTCCACCCCATTACCTTGCCCAGCAACTGGCAGACCTGATGTTTGGGCTGGACAAACAACAGTACCCTACCCAACCCAACAAGGTAGAGAAGCTGGCAGATTTTAAAATGTTGGTCGGTAGCTACCAGAATGAAGCGGGTGACATCATCCGCATCGTAGAAAAAGAAGGTGCGCTGGTTCGGGAAATGTATCGGTATGAACCCGAGAAAATCATCAACGAAAAAGGTGGATGGTACCGTTTTGAAGGCAACAACCAACAAAGCCTCAACTTTATCGATGTAGGTACTCCGGAACAAACACTCATCTCCTATTCCATCTACCATGACCCGGTTGCCTACCAAAAACTGCCCGCAACCAACGACCGGAAAAACTGTGTTCAAACAGACCTTGTTGGCAACTATTACAACCCGGAAACCGAAACCAAAATCGAAATCCAATTCGTGGAAGACTACACGTTTGCCATCACCAAAAACGGTCGGGAGCGCAAAGGCAAACTGGAGCTCAACGATTTTATTCGAATGAACTCTTACCACATCACCGCTGTGCGTGATGCGGATGGTCAAGTGATCGGTTTGAAAGTGAACAATGGCCGGATTCAGAACGTGATTTTTGAACGCATTTAGATGGAAAAGCAATTCCTTGATGCTTTGAATCAGTAAACTACCCACCCAACACCATGATCCCACAAAACCAGTCTTGGCGCCCACCAAGCAGATTTCATTGTTACCTCCTTTCTTTTGGAATAGTCGCTTTGCTGGCCTCCTGCTCCAATCCAGCTTCAACGCCTGTACAACCACCCCAGAAGACTGAATTTAACCGAAGTGCCGCTGATTCGATGCATGCTGAGCGCATTGAATCTTATCTCGTGCCTAAGTATTCCTTGGCCGGCAAAGTGCGCACCGCCACAATTCCGGAAATGATGGCCCAAGACCACATTCCTGGAGTGAGTATTGCTTTTGTTGATGGAGGACAATTGGCCTGGACTCGCCACTATGGCTATGCTAACCTCGAAGATTCTACCCGCGTAGCGAGTAGTACGGTATTTACCGGGGCCTCCCTGAGCAAGCCCATCACGGCGATGGCTGCCCTGCGGCTGGTGGAAAGCGGAAAGTTGAACCTGGACGAGGATGTGAACCAACAACTGACTTCCTGGAAAGTGCCGGAAAATGAATGGACGGCCACGGAGAAAGTGACCTTGCGTAGGCTCATCGGCCACAGCGCAGGCATCAAAAACGATATGTGGAGCAGTTATTTACCCGATGAGACGGTCCCAACCCTTACCCAAATGCTGGCTGGTAAGTCCCCCTCGGTGGATCCGGCCACCTCCCTTATTCGCGAACCGGGTAGTAAGGTCAGCTATTCCAATCCCGGATACAGCATCATTCAGCAATTGCTAATGGACGTTTCCGGCCAAGCTTTCGCTCCGCTCATCGACGAACTGGTGTTTTCGCCCGTAGGCATGAAACACTCTTCCTTTCTGCAACCTTTGCCGGAACACCTGATGGCGCACCGGGCCACTGGCTACACCGAAAACCTGGAACCTTACCCCTACCGCTTGTTTCCCTATCAAGCGGCCGGCGGCATTTGGACTACCCCCACCGATTTGGCCCAGTTTCTCATCGCACTGCTCGACGACCACCACAAGGGCACCCAAACCCTCGTTTCGCAGCAAACCACCCAAACGGTATTTAAAAAATTCGGCGGTCGGTTTGTGTTTTCCCTGTGGGACTGGGGCGAAGACATTGTTTTCATGCACTCGGGCAGCAATCAAGGCTTTAACTGCATCCTTTTCGGTTCTTTGGCCAAGAACCAGGGCGTTGTGGTGATGACCAACAGCGACAACGCTTTCGGATTTTTCGACTACGTGCAACGGGCCATCAGCCACGAGTACCAATGGGAATATGTGCGACCTGAAATACACGAACCTGTTACCAAGGCCTTGAATTGGGTCGATCCCTTCTTGGGGGAATACCCATGGAGAGACCAAAAGGTGCGCTTCAGACAGGTGAAAGACCAGTTATGGTTGGCCATCGAAGATCAAAAAGTGTTGCTTACTCAAACCGATGAGCGCACTTTCATAGAGCCTGAACGGCCCCTCAAAATCACTTTTCCGGAAAATACGGAAGGCAGAATCACTATTTGGGAGCCCAGCGGCTACCCGTATCGCATAAAGGTGAATCCTTAAACTACCTTTGTTTTGCCTCCTTTTCGGCCAGTTGCCGCACCGCTTCCAGCGAAGCCTTCCACAGGGCCGGCGTTTCTGCAAATGCTTTTTGGCCGCCTTCCAACGTGGCAAAATCGCCTTGCTCGATGCTCAAGCGAATGCCTTTCCCTTCGGAAGTAAAACTTAAGGTGACCGTGGTGTAATTGTCCGGGATGTCGGCTCGGCCAGAGGAAATCCAAATGATGTCGTACTGATACCGGCGGTAAGGATCGTATTCCAGCAGGGTGCCTTTCAAGATCAGGTGTTCTTCGCCTGCCTCATTGGGTCCATACCAGTTGACGGGCTCCCCTACTTTCCAGGAAGATTGCACTCCTATACCATACATGTAGGTGCGGGTGGATTCGGCAGTGGTCAGGTGTTTCCAAATCGTTGCAGCAGGTGCTTCGATGTAGATGCTTTCGCGAACAATTAGTGGTGCAGACATGTCTTCGTTTTTGGATGCAAAGGTGGGCACTCGCCCTTTTGAAAATGTACACAATCGGGATTAAATCAACCCTTCGCTTTTCGGTAGTCCCGTGGGGATTGCTCGAACTGTTTGCGAAATGCGGTGGCCAAATGTTGCGGAGAACTGTAGCCCAACTCCACTGCAATGTCTTTCACGGCCACTTGCGAGTCCAACAACAGTTGCCGGGCCTTTTCCAATCGCAATGCGGTGAGGTATTTAAAAATACTGGTGCCAAACCGAGCTTTGAAGCCCCGCTTCAACTTGTACTCGTTGAGGCCCACCGCGCGCGCAATCTCCGGCAAGGTAGGCGGATCGTTGAAACGGCTACGCAGCAATTCCCGCACCTCGTCCAATTGCTTTTGTTCTTTTGGCGACCATCCTTCTACGCGCACCGGGTCTTCAGCACCAAGGGCCTCGGCCTGCAATACCAAAATTTCGATGGTCTTGAACCAAATCCATTGCCGTTGTAAATTCCCGGAAAACGGGTTGTCGATCACCGATTGAATGGCCTGCCGCAGCGCACCATCCCAATTCCCCCACTTAGGGCGCAAAAGCCCCGCTTTGCCTTCCAAAATGCCATCGGCAAACCGGCGAATCGAATCGCTGGCGCTTTCCGTCAACTGCACAAAGCGGTCGCGGTGCAATTGAATGCCAAAGGTTTCGATGGCCGTATCGTAGTGGTGCACCACCATATCGCCAAAAGGAGCATACAACAAATTGTGGTGGCCGGCCTGTAGCACATCGGTTTGCCCGATACGCTCGGCCTTGAAGCTGCAAGCTCCCTTCAAGGCAAAGTGCAGGTGAACGATATCGCGGTCGTCCTGCCAGCTAAAACGACCGGGCTGTTGAAAGCGCGAATGGGCGTGCGCTACTTGAACGCCTTCCAATTGCCATCGGCGGATGCTGACGCTTCCCTGGTCGGTGCGAAAATTATTGGCTTCAAAAGGCGGATCGATCTTCATTGGCAAGAAATTTGGTGAGAGGGCAACCCAGATGCAACCTAAAAGGCATTGCGGTGTTCTACCTAACAAAGAAACATTTTTACCTCCACCTTACCACGCCCTTGAAGCCTTCCTATATGCTCGGGAATTGCACCACTGGAAAACCGCCCTGCTTTGGTTTAGTTAGTACCTTCGAATTCCCCAAGTTGTGAATCAGAAACTTGTTTTGAACCCAAACCTGAGACATCTCCTCCTCGGTTTTCTCTTGCTGATCGTTTGGAGCAGCACCGCAGAAAAAAGCCTTGCCCAACGTTTTACTCTGAGTGGCTATGTGAAAGAAGCCGCCACCGGCGAAGTGCTGGTTGGAGCCAACGTATACGTCAAAGAACTACTCAAGGGCACCACCACCAACAACTACGGTTTTTATTCCATGACCTTGCCCGAGGGCAACTACACGGTAGTCATCAGCTACATTGGCTTCACCGATACCAGTAGGGTCCTCGAACTGAACAAGGACATCCGCTACAACATGGACCTGAAATCCAAGGCGGTGCTCACTCAGGAAGTAGAAATTACCGGCGAACGGGCCGACAAAAACACCGAAGATGCACAGATGGGCGTGGTGGAGTTGGAGATGAAGCAAATCAAAGAGCTACCGGCCTTTTTGGGCGAAGTAGACTTGCTGAAAACCATTCAGTTGTTGCCCGGGGTGCAATCCGCGGGCGAAGGCAACGCCGGTTTTTACGTTCGTGGCGGTGGCCCGGATCAAAACCTTATCCTGTTGGATGAAGGCGTGATTTACAATGCTTCTCACCTGTTTGGCTTTTTCTCGGTGTTCAACTCCGATGCGGTAAAAAACATTGAACTGACCAAGGGCGGCATGCCTGCCCAATATGGCGGACGCCTGGCTTCGGTGCTGGACGTTTCCATGAAGGAAGGCAACAACAAAAACTACGAAGCTACCGGCGGCATCGGGCTCATTTCTTCTCGCCTTACCCTGGAAGGACCTATTAAAAAGGATACCGCTTCTTTCATGATCTCCGGTCGGCGGACCTACATCGACGTGCTGGCTGCGCCTTTCATTCCCGATTCGTCGGCTTTTTCAGGCTCAGGATATTTTTTTTACGACCTCAACGGCAAGGCCAACTGGACCATTAGTGACAAAGACCGGTTGTTTTTGAGCGGCTACCTGGGGCGGGATATCTTCACCTTTTCCAACAACGAAGACGATTTCAAAGTGCGGGTGCCCTGGGGCAATTCCACCCTTGCTCTACGCTGGAATCACCTCTTTAGCGACAAACTTTTTGCCAACACCACCTTCATCTACAGCGACTACGAATTTGCTTTTGAAGCGACTCAAAGCGACTTTGATTTCAAGTTGTTCTCGGGCATTGAAGACTGGAACGGCAAGGTGGATTTCAATTATTTTCCCAGCATTCGGCACGATGTAAAATTCGGGCTGCACTACACCTTTCACACCTTCACGCCTTCCAGCGTTACCGCCCGGCAAGGTGAAACCACCTTCGACACGGGAGAAATTCTGAAACAGTATGCCCACGAAGCGGCCCTCTACATCAACGACGAGTTTGACCTCACCGAGAATCTCCGCATCAATGCCGGAGTGCGCTACTCGGGTTTCAGGCAAATCGGTCCCTTCAGCCGTTTTGTGAAAGACGAAATCGGCACCAGCATCGACACCATCGACTATGGCCGGGGCGAAAATGTGGCCACCTACACCGGGCTTGAACCGCGCTTAACGGTGCGCTACCGCCTCAACAGCCGGTCTTCTTTAAAAGCAGCCTACACGCTCAACTATCAATACATTCACCTGGCTTCGCTGAGTGGTGTAAGTCTTCCGACCGATGTGTGGGTTTCCAGTTCCGACAAAGTGAAACCGCAACGGGGAGTCCAATATGCCGTGGGCTATTTTCAAAATTTTGCCGAAAACCGATGGGAGAGTTCTGTGGAGTTGTATTACAAGGACATGACCAACCTGGTGGAATACAAAGAAGGTTCGCTGCCGGAGGACGACATTGCCGACAATGCCGATAACAATTTCACTTTTGGTGACGGTACGGCCTATGGTGCAGAATTTTTCATCAAAAAACGCACTGGAAAAGCCACCGGCTGGATTGGCTACACGTGGTCGAAAACCACCCGCCAATTCGATGACATTAACAACGGGGAGGCTTTCCCGGCCCGCTACGACCGGCGGCACGACCTTTCTATTGTGCTGGCTTACCAACTGAACGAGCGTTGGAGCTTCGGCGGCACTTTTGTGTATGGCACCGGAAACGCCCTCACCCTACCCGTAGCCCGCTACGTGATCGAGGGCCGAGTCGTCAACGAATATACCGACCGCAATGGCTATCGCATGATCCCCTACCACCGGGCCGACATCGCGGCCACGCTGCACGGCAAAAAAGGCAAACGTTTCACCTCCGATTGGGTGTTTTCCATTTTCAACATCTACAACCGGGCCAACCCTTATTTCATTTATTTCGACAATACCGGAAACCTATCTCAGGGCACTTTGGACATTCAAGCCTACCAGGTTTCTCTGTTTCCCATTCTTCCCTCCGTCACCTGGAATTTTCACCTGAAATGATGCGCAAACGACATAGCATATGGATGCTCGGCCTGCTGCTGATGGGGTGGATGACGGCCTGCGAAGACCCCATTGAGGTAGACCTGCCGGACGTGGAACAGAAAATTGTGGTGGAAGGCTCTATTGAACAAACGCAACCGCCTTTTGTGGTGCTTACCCGCAGCACGGAGTATTTTGAGCCCACGAATTTGGAATCGTTTGAAAATTCCTTTGTACACGATGCGGTCATCACGGTGAACAACGGAGATGAGGAAATCACATTGGAAGAACTTTGTTCTGCCACCCTTCCCGACGAGTTTCGCCCCATAGCAGCTGAATTGTTAGGCGTTCCACTGAGCAGTTTGCAAAGCATCAATTATTGCATCTACACCGTTCCATTGCTCGATTTGCTGGGCGGCAACTTCTTTCAAGGAGAGATCGGTAAGCGCTACGACCTGCGGGTGCAAGTAGAAGGCAAAACCTTTACCGCGGCTACCAACATTCAAGAACCCATTCCGCTGGATTCTATTTGGTACGAGCCCCGTGGTGGCGACACTACCGAGATCGAAGGCGTGATCTGGGCCCAACTCACCGACCCTGATTCCATTGGGAACGCCTACCGCTGGCAGGCGCGTATTTTCAATAAGTCTACCGTTTTTGTGGCGCCCTTCAATTCTGCTTTCCGCGATGAATTCATCAACGGTACGACTTTCGATTTTGGCTACATTCACGGAGACGACCCCAACACCCTGGAAGGACAACGCTTTTTTCAAAGTGGCGACACTGTCATTGTAAAATTCAGTGCGATCGACCGGCCCTTCTATCGGTTCTTGCGGGTGTTTGAAAGCGAAGTGGCCAACAACGGCAACCCTTTTGCTGCTCCTACCACCATTCCCAGCAACATCGAAGGCGATGGGGGCCTGGGCATTTGGGGTGGCTACGGTGCCGATTACGATACGGTAATTTGCCGTTGACAGCGCCATGCATTCATTTTAAAAAGTGGCAACATTTTTGCTAAAAGGCGGGCATGCTGCCCAATGCTCCTCAATCCTTTAGAATTTCAATCTCCATGGCCTGCTTGGCCCTCTTTTTCCCGGCCTGCCAGGAATCCATCTCGATCAACTTGCCCGATGAGGAAACGAAGGTGGTGGTTGAAGGGTACATCGAACAAAACCGACCACCTTACCTTTTTCTGACGCAAACCACCGAATATTTTGGTCCCACCGATCGCACCGCTTTTGAAGACAGCTTTTTGCACGAAGCCACGATCACGGTGAGCGATGGCCTGCAAACCACCCAACTGGAAGAGTATTGCATGAACGACCTGAGTTCCCTGGAACGCTCCTTGTTTGCCCAGGCTACCAACATTCCGGTAGTGGAATTGCGACAAGCCAATTATTGTGTCTATTCAATACCCCGTGAAGATTTGCTCAACGGTACTTATATCCAAGGAAAGGTGGGCCGCTCCTACACCTTGCGCATTGAATATCGAGACGAAGTTTTTAGCGCAGTGACGACCATTCCCGAACCGGTTCCGCTGGATTCTCTGTGGTTCGAAGTGCGCGATTCGGAGCTACGGGATGGGGTGCTTCGGGCCAAGATCATCGACCCGGCTACGCCCGGAAACCACTACCGCTGGCAAGCGGATGTCATTGGTAAAGGAAGTGGATTTGTGGCGCCTCCTATTTCAGCCTTGAGCGATGAAACGTTCAACGGGAAGGCGTTTGAAATGACCCACGTTCACGGAGCCGACCCTTTCACTACCCAAGACACCCGTTTCTATGGTTCGGGCGAAAAGGTTGCGGTTAAATTCAGTTCGATTCCGGCAGATGTGTACCGTTTCGTGCGCAACTTTGAAAACGAAACCGCCAACAACGGCAATCCGTTTGCGGCACCCAGTTTTCCGGTAAGCAACATCGACGGGGAAGGCGTTTTGGGCATTTGGGCGGGCTACGGAGCTACTTACGATACCATTCTTTGCCGGTAAACGGATGGAATAACTCGGAGCTGTGGAACACATCCCATGCATTGAAGAGAAAGTAGCTTGATTTCCAACCCAAGCAATTGCCACCGACATCTATAAAATGGTGCAATCAACTCGCCAACTACATTGAGCCATTTCTTGCTTTTGGAGAGTTGTACACCAGGAACCACAACCCCAATACAACCGATCTTATGTTCCGCCTTGCTATCCTTTTTTTCTGCTTCCATCTCCTGAGTAGCTTATCGGCCTTCGCACAGACTCAATTGAGCACGGCCCCACCACAGCCCCAACCTTTCTACACCGGCAGCGCTTTGCCAACCCTTACCGAGGCTAATGAAGATTCCATTTCCATCCCCAGCAATGGGCTTTTAAAGTTTACACTGCTCAAACCGCTACAACTCACCAATGCAGGTTTGGAGTTCGGCTACGAAAGGTGGTTTTCCCAAAAATATAGTGCCCAGGCCTCGTTGCTTTACTTGTTTCCGAACGGTACGCTCAACTTAAATTTACGGGATCCAGGGCCCAACATTAGAGGCTGGGGGTATTCCATAGAGACCAGGGCTTACCTCTACGAACCTACCAGTATCCTCTATCAAGCTTTCGGTAAACGTCTGAATTGGGTTTACCTTGGCCTGTCTTACGATCACGTGCGCCAAACCTTTGATGACGTCTACAATTTTGGAGAATATGACCCGAGCATTGACTCTGCCCTTGCCGCGGAAAACAATTATGACGATAGCATTCAGGTAAGAAAGCGCACCCATACCGTTACTTTAAAACTGGGTTTTATTTTTCGGCACAAGCGCCTCTTTTTTGATGCCTATTACGGTTTTGGAATACGCGTGAAAAGAGCTGCTCACTATGGCCGCCTTCGTCCCGAAGATGAAATTGCTCCCGGAAATTCAACTTTCACAGATAGAAGCGGGATCAACAGTTATCCTCACTTTGCGCTCAACATCCGATTAGGGTATGCCTTTTGAGGTTACTTACCGAACAATTTATCGGCATTTCAACCCGCCAATCACTTTCTTCAGCTTTCCGATTAAATGCTAAAACCCACTAAATGAAACCGTTAGGCAACCTGCGTTGGACTTTGTGGGTTTTGTCGGTCAATTGTCATTTTCAGTTCCGCATTCCTGCTATTTTTGTAGCATCATTTACAATCCCAAGAAGGAAATGAGCGAAGAAACAGAACACGTAAAGTGCCTGATCATCGGATCGGGCCCCGCAGGATATACCGCAGCCATATATGCTGCTCGTGCTGATTTGAAACCCGTGATGTACATGGGAATGCAGCCCGGTGGCCAATTGACAGAAACCACCGATGTGGACAACTTCCCCGGTTACCCGGACGGCATCAACGGACCTCAAATGATGGAGGATTTACGCAAGCAGGCCGAACGGTTCGATACCGATGTGCGTTTCGGCTGGGCCAGTGATGTGGATTTCACCGGACCGGTGCACAAAGTAACCATCGATGGTAAAAAACAAATCACCGCTGATTCGGTGATCATTTCTACCGGAGCTTCCGCCAAATGGCTGGGACTGGAATCGGAACTGCGCCTGCGCGATGCTGGTGGTGGCGTTTCGGCCTGTGCGGTGTGTGATGGATTTTTCTACCGCGATCAAGACGTGGCCATAGTGGGTGGAGGCGATACGGCCGCCGAAGAAGCGACTTACCTCGCCAAATTGTGCCGCAAGGTGTACATGATCGTTCGCCGGGACGAGTTTCGGGCTTCGAAAGCCATGGTGCACCGCATCAACAAAACAGAAAACATTGAAGTGCTCTTCAACCACGAAACCGTAGAGGTTTTGGGTGATGAAGGGGTAAAGGGAGTGCGCCTCCTCAACAACAAGACTCAGGAAACGAAGGAAGTGGATATCACTGGTTTCTTCGTGGCCATTGGGCACAAACCCAATACCGACATTTTCAAAGGATGGCTCGACATGGATGATGTAGGCTACATCGTCAACAAGCCGGGCACCGCTGAAACCAACATTCCGGGCATTTTTGTTTCGGGTGATGCTGCCGACAAAGTATATCGCCAGGCGGTAACCGCTGCCGGCACCGGTTGTATGGCTGCTTTGGATGCCGAGCGCTATCTCGCTGAAATTGAAGACGCAGTAGAGGTGTAAGTACAGAACACTAACCAACATGATAGATTGAAGAGGCCGACTCCTACCAGAGCCGGCCTCTTTGCATTTCTATTTCTACAAACCTTCTTCTTCAACAATTAGAGCAGGTTTGTGAGTTTCATTTGAAGACGGAAAGCTGAAGACCTCCCTCATAATACCTGCTCATCCATTAAACACAATTTACCTAGGTTTGGCAAGTACCAACCTTTCGCAGCGAATGGGTTTTAGAGCTGCGGCATTCCGCCTACTGAACAATAATTTTCTGTAAATGGTCGGGCTGGTTTTTGAAGGAAACCTTGAACAAATAAACAGCGGGAGCGAGCACTGGTGTTTCAATGATATTTCCACGTAAGTTAACCGGTATTTCTCTCCCTGAGAGATCCAACATTTGAATACGCTGAGCCGCTTCTTCGAATTGAATTCGATAAGTATTTCCATACTGATGCAGCACCTTGGTTTCTACGATCTGAGCTTGCTCTATTTGATCCGATGCAGATGCTTTTCGCTCAGAATGCTCCTCCTGACCGGGACGGGGATTAAACCCGCACCCGGAATAAGTAGCTGTAATATCATTGACCTCTAAAACAAAGTAGGGATCAGTGATCAAATCAGTAAAGGTTGATTCCACTACTCCAGGGGAGCCAGCAACATATTCCTCCAGCAAACACGAGACGGATTCTATATTTGCCGAGATGCTGTTGTGGCAAAGTTGTACGTATTCATCGCCATAACTGGAAAATATACTTACCCTCGAGGCGCTTGCCGGTTTATTATAGCCATCGGCCATGAAATATTCTTGCCGCCCGTTGTAATAATAGGCCCCGGAAACACCTTTAATTTGCCCTTCAGAATGGCCTGCGAAAGAGTTAAAGCCATGAGACCACAGTTGGTCAACGGTTAGCGGGCTTGCTCCTATGTTGTTGGGGTCTATTTTTAGAATTCCTATGGAGGTATTGTTGGGAATAACGCTTGTTCCCGATTGTCTTTCCAGTTGAAACATCAACTTGAAAAAGCCTTCCTGATCCATGGCCTTGTAGCACATCATGTTCACATTAAAATTGTTGGTGCTGACGGTATATAAATTGGCTGCATTTCCAAATCCACTAAAGTGAATGAAATAGGAAAGCAAGCTGCTGCTGGTTCTTGGAAAAAACAGGTTATGAGTGAAGGTTACAATCCCCTCCTTTTCTCCCCAGGCATCATACACCAGGCTCATCGGACCATCGTCCTTATAAAAGTCGGGGTATAGTTGTAGTTTGCCGGAATATATCGCCTGGCCTTTCTTGAGGGCAATGTCGTTGCTGCCCACATCATAGGTGAATTCGCAAATCGCTACACCATGAACAATTGAGTTGTTATTGTTGCATTGCAACCTGACATTGGGCTCTGGGTATTTATAAATTCCTGCCGTAAAAACGCTGGTGCCCGTAAATATGCTGTTGACCGCTTTGGGGAGATAGCGGATGTCAAAAGTTTCAGTGCGAAGTACGGTCATGTTTCCTTGGTGGTCTACCTCAAATGCCACCGCAATGGGACTGTCCAAACCTTCCTCTGATTGCATTATTTGCCCCACCGCGAGATAGCGTTGGTCCTGTTCATCCAAGGGCTGCAGACCAACCCCTTTGGATTCATTTGTTTGAATTTTGTCCTGGCTGTTGTAGAACCCGGTAAACTGTTTGATTTTAATTTCTGTGTCTCCCGTAGTTAGGTTGTAGGTGCCGATGAGCATGATGCTCTTCCAATTACCATTCCCTCCATACATAGTGCCTGTGAATACTAACAAATCATGTTGGTTATACTGCAAGCTTGTGATGGTGATAATATTTTCATATATACCACCCCCGTAATTGTAAGGGCTAATGAAATCAATCTTTTTCGACAGCACTTCATTTCCATTGGGGTCGAAACCCAACAGCCATGTACCCTTATCTACAGGGTCTACCAAGTTTATGGGTTCATCCGTTGAAGAATAAGCCATGTATACCGTGCCTTGTGGGTGAACAGCATTTGAATTGTATTGGTTAACTGCCACAGCATCTGGGTTGAGTTTTAATCCTCCACGATCAGGGCCGAAAAAGGAACTTTTCTCGATCAAAGAGAAATGGCTGGTGGTTGCAATTTTGCTCCAGGGTTGTGCAAAAGCACTCGTACCAAGGCTTCCCCACAGCATGAGTAGAAAAAGGGCTCTTTTCATAATAAAGGTTTTTGTTTTGAACGTTTAGCACATCAATTCCGAACCACCTGATCTACTTCGGATAATTGTCCTTGCTCACTTCTTTTGGGGCTGGGACCTATAGCATAAAATACTTCTATAAACAGGTTAGGCAATTCATGCGCATGCCTTGCAAAGAACTTGTGGTCAGCCTTACTCGTCAAGTCACAGTTGATGAACTCAGTATGGCAGGCAATGAAATACCCCAAATATTGAATGAAACTTATTTTGGCACCTTAGTCGATACCTTAAGAAGAGGTAAAAAATTCCACTGTTGTGATTTCCCTCCTCATATTTGCGCGCTTCTATACATTTCTTGAGCGATCTACTCTGGTGCAGTCCGACTCCCAAATCGATTGGTCAATTTTTCTATTTTTGTTTCCCTACATTCTTAGTGCTAAAACCAACACAATACATGAGAAATTCCACTTTTTGGAGCATCTGTTTGCTGGCAGGGCTCGTTTGGTCTTGTGCCCCCGCTTCTACGGAAGAAAAGGGAGCTGACACAGCTACGGAACAAGATTCCGCAGAAATGGCAGAGGAAAACTCGGGATTCAAATACCTGACCGAGCAGTTTGCCGACCTCAAGATCATCCGATATCAGGTTCCAGGTTTCGACCAGTTGAGCCTCGACCAGAAAAAACTGGTGTATTACCTCAGCCAGGCCGCGCTTTCAGGCCGCGACATTATCTACGATCAAAACTACCGGCATAACCTAACCATTCGCAAGGCGCTCGAAAATGTGGTAAACAACTACCAGGGCGACAAGACAACACCAGACTGGGAAAGCTTTATGGTGTATACCAAAAGGGTGTGGTTCTCCAACGGTATTCACCACCACTACTCTACCGCCAAGTTGAAACCCGACTTTAGCCAGGCTTATTTTGAAGGTCTTTTGACGGAAACCAAAACCGAATTGGACGCCGAGGCACTCAAGGCCATTTTCGATTCAGAGGTGGACGCTAAACGGGTGAACAAGAACCCTGAAATAGATCTGATTGCAGGTTCAGCCAACAACTTCTACGAAAGTGGCGTTACCGCCGAGGAGGTAGACAATTACTACCAAGGTATTATTGATAAAAACGATCCCAACCCCATTTCCTATGGCCTCAATACCACCGTGATGCGCGATGGTGATGGCTTGAAAGAAGTGGTGTGGAAAGTGGACGGCAAGTACGGTCCTGCCATCGATAAGATTGTTTTTTGGCTGGAAAAAGCGGTTACCGTTGCTGAAAACGATCAGCAAAAGGCAGCACTGGAATTGCTCATCAAGTATTATCAAACCGGTGACCTAAAAGTGTGGGACGAATACAACATTGCCTGGGTAGCTGCCACCGAAGGCGATATCGACTACATCAATGGTTTTATTGAAGTGTATGGCGATGCCAAAGGCTTCAAAGCCAGCTACGAGTCGGTGGTGCAAATCAAGGATTTTGAAGCTTCGGCAAGGATGGAAAAGATGGACCAGACCGTGCAATGGTTCGAGGACAACTCACCCATCATGGACGAACACAAAAAGGCCGAAGTAAAAGGGGTGACCTATAAAGTGGTTACCGTGGCCATGGAGTCGGGAGACGCTTCTCCCTCCACCCCGATCGGTATCAACCTGCCGAATGCCAACTGGATTCGCACCGATTACGGTTCTAAATCAGTGAGTTTGGGCAACATTGTGAATGCTTACAGCAATTCCAGTGGATCAGGCTATACCGACGAGTTTGCTTATTCAGAAGAAGAAAAAGCCCGCTCTAAAGAACATGGTGAGCTGGGCTCAAAACTACATACCGCTTTGCACGAGGTAGTGGGACACGCCTCCGGAAAATTGAACGAAGGTGTAGGTACTCCAAAGGAAACCCTAAAAAACTACGCTTCTACCCTTGAAGAAGGACGTGCCGACCTGGTTGCTCTTTACTATATCATGGATCAGAAAATGATCGATTTGGGCTTGATGCCTTCTTTGGAGGTAGGAAAAGCGGAATATGACGGCTACATCCGTAATGGCCTGATGGTACAACTCCGCCGGTTGGAACCGGGAGAATTGATTGAGGAAGACCACATGCGCAACCGGCAACTGGTAGCCGGCTGGGCTTATGAAAAAGGAAAGGCCGACAACGTGATCGAACGCATTGATGAAAATGGCAAGACCTATTTCAGAATCAACGATTATGAAAAACTTCGCGATCTGTTTGGCCAGTTGCTGCGCGAAATCCAGCGGATCAAGTCGGAAGGCGACTATGAAGCCGGAAAAGCACTGGTAGAAAACTACGGTGTGCAGGTTGATCAGGAGCTTCACGCACAAGTGTTAGAACGGGCCGAAAAGTTAGGCATCGCTCCTTACGGTGGTTTCATTAACCCAAGTTATGAAGTAGTCGAAGAAAATGGGGAGATCGTCGACATTAAAGTGATGTACCCCGAAGATTTTACCGAACAGATGCTCGGTTACGGCCGAGCATATTCTTTCCTGTAAGAGCGGAGCTAAATTGGCTCACCTCTTTAAAAGGCCCGGCGATGCCGGGCCTTTTTTTGTGCGTTTTTGAGCACTGAAGCGGCTTTTTTCGTATGAAGGAAAAGTGGCATAGTCTTTATAAAACCTGAGGCGCATCACTTTTACGATTGAAGCTACCCCGTATTTTTACGGGTTTTACCTCTCTAAAAATGGTGAACTTTTAATAATCAGCGCTTTAGGTCATAAAACTTAGCCAAAATATCAGTTATTTTGCGGTTCGTTCTTGATCAATTTACATAGCCCCAAATCCGACATATCCTATTTCTATGAAAAAATGGTTACGCCCAAACTTTTTGGCCATTCTATGTTTTGGTTTATTCTGTTTTATTGCCAAATCCCAAGATCAATCCGGAAATCTGTATGCGTCTGAATCGACTTCCGCCAGCACCATTCCCAAAGGTGCAGTGGAAATCGTAGAAATGCGTGATGGCCACAGCCGTACCTATCAAAACCCCGATGGCTCTTTTACCCGTCGACAGTCCTATGGTATCCTGAATTTCAAGGATGAAAAAGGCCAGTGGACCCCCGTTGATGAAACCATAGTCATTCGCCCTGAAGCAAATCAGGTGGAGCTGGCCAACGTGCCTTTTCCCATTTCGGTAGACCTCGCCAATGGCCGTACCAACATGGTAATGGCGGAAGGCGCTGCCTTGGCGTTTGGCGATCAAGCGGAGTTGCGTTTTGAAGCCTCCGATGGTTCGTTGGTGAGCCAAAGGGCATTCGTACCTACGGGCAACAGCTCAGTTTCGGGTGAAGCGCTCACTTTTCAGGATGTTCTACCCGGCATCGATCGGGTTCAAAAACTGCATTACTATTTGGTCGAAACCGACTATGTGCTGAAACAGGCCCCTTCCGTTCCGGCCGGGGCAGAGTATTTGGTCATGCGAGAGCGCATCGATCTGCCTTCAGGATGGAGCATTGCTACCGCTGCCAACACGGAAACGCCAGAAGAACTCTTTTTGAAAAATGCCGCTGGAGAAGTGAAGGGCACTTTTTGGACACCGGTAGTATTTGATGCCTCTGAAACCAAAGAAGGCGCCACTGTTGCCCAATACCGGTTATCAAAAGATGGGCAACATACCTACCTGGACGTGCTTCTGTCGGTGGATTGGCTACAACAGCCCAATCGCCAATACCCGGTTACCATTGAGCCCACCCTAACCAATACCTACAATTTTACTATTGGCACCAAGCTTGGTTCAAGTGTACCTTGCTCGGCCACTCTGCCCATTGTTTTTAGTGCAGCTTCTAACATTTCGAATACCAACTGGAATTACAGTTTCCGGGCACTTGGTTCTGCTTATCGCAGCGAACAACGCTCAAGATTGGTAGGGCCGAATTCTACTTCTACCTGGGTTTCCGGTTGCTGCTCCAGTAACGGAACACAATCGTATAATTACAACTCTGGTACTGTATCTCCCGCCAGCACACCTGCAGGAACGCTGAACTACGTGCTGCAAGCTTACCGGACCTGGGGCAGTGGCAGTTCGTGCGCCACTAACTTCAACTACATTGTAGCCAACACCTGGGATGTTACGGTTACCTACACCGCTTCTACGCCCCCATCGAGCCCAACCGGAATAACCGCATCTGCATTTACGGTATGTCCAGGCAGCAGCGTTACCTTCACCGCTTCGGGCGTTTCGGGCACAGCCCACTGGTTTGCCGGTAGTTGTGGCTCAGCCAACCCCATTGCCACCGGTACTACCGTTACCCTCAACCCCACGAGCAACACCACTTATTATGTGCGCAACTTCAATGGCCTCTACAGTGCCAGTTGTGCCTCGGTCATTATCACCATGACCTCCTCTCCATCCGTCAGCATCATTTCGAGCAACTCGCCTACGTGTAATGGATTGAGCAACGGTTCGGTGGCAGCCAATACTACCAGTGGTTTATTACCTTACACCTACAACTGGTCAAACGGCTCATCGGGCAATGTCATCACCGGGGTAGGTGCTGGTACTTATTCGGTCACGGTCACCGATGGCAACGGTTGTACTGATTCTGCCTCTACTACTTTGGTGAATCCTGCTGCTATCTCCGGCACCTTCAATTCCACCATGCCTTCCTGTCCGGGAGGGAGTGATGGAAGTGCTTCCATTACCGGCTCAGGCGGATTCGGCTCCGGGTACTCCTACATTTGGTCGGGTGGCTTCTCGGGAGCTAACCGTACAGGTCTTTCTGCCGGAACTTACACCGTAACCATTACCGACGGACTCGGATGTTTGGGCACCGCCAGCGTTACCATCGCCGACCCTCCGGCTTTACCTACTCCGAATGTCACCGCCAGTCCGAGTTCGGTTTGTGCGGGAGCAGGAACCAGTGTGACCCTCTCCAATTCGACCAACGTGTCGAACGCAACTTTTAGTCAAACCACTCCTATACAGTGTACCTTCACTACTGGTGGGGTGCTGAATTACGCCTTTACCGGAGTTCCTTCCGGAGCAACCGGAAATGCTACCCTAACGGTATTTTATCGGGGTGACTTGAATTTGTCGAGTGAGTTCATTGCCTACGTAGGTGAGAACTCCTACACGCTTGGCAACTCCTTCGCAGTATCCGCTTGTCAGTCCACTTACTCTTCCCGTACCTTCACCGTGCCCATGTCAGTGATCAATACCTGGGCCTCGGATGGAATTGTAAACGTTATTGCAGATGCTTCTTCTGCCGTAGGTGGTTGTTCTTTCGGAGCTTATTGTTCTTACATGTCGCTGACCTTCCCTTATGGAGGCACCACCACCGGAACCACTTATTGGTATGCGGGCAATTGCCCTCAAAGTATCTCGGGTAACATTGGCACTGGCGACAGCTTGTCAGTAGTTCCTACCACTACTACCACCTATTACGCTTCGGTTTTTGACGGTTCTTGCTGGAGTGTTTGCGACAGTGTAACGGTTCCGGTTAATCCTCTACCGGCAGTAGTTTCAGTAGCTTCTAACTTCACCATTTGTGAAGGTGCTTCAACCACCATTTCGGCCTTAGGAGCCAATACATATGTGTGGTCTCCTGCCACAGGTCTCAATACCACGGTTGGTGCTACGGTACAAGCCAGCCCTACCACCACCACTACCTATACAGTGGTTGGCACCGATGCTAACGGATGTTCCGCCAGTTCCAACACTACGATTACAGTAAATCCAGCCCCTACACTGGCTCCAATTTCTACTTCACCGACTTGTAACGGAGGAAACAATGGAGTAGCTGGCGTTACCGCAAGTGGAGCAACTGCTCCATATTCTTATAACTGGATCGGCGGTATTTCCACTTCTTCTGTAGTTGTTGCTGCCGGTACTTACACAGTCACCGTATCGGACAACCAAGGTTGTTCCAGCACTTTACCGGTAACGGTTACCAACCCTGCAGCCGTAACCGCTACTTTCTCATCGGTCAATGCTTCCTGCTTCACCGCCAGCGATGGAATAGCTACCGCTTTCGGTTCGGGTGGAAGTGGTTTTGGATATTCCTACGTTTGGCCAAGTGGCACTACCAATGCCTTGGAAAGCGGCCTCGCTGCGGGTACCCATACCGTAACCATCACCGATGGAATCGGTTGTACAGGAACCGCTACGGTCACCATTTCATCTCCTCCGCCAGTCACTCCACCATCGGTCAGTACCAGCACGAGTTCAGTGTGCCAGGGCAACACCAATCCCGTCACCCTTTCAATCACAGGGGGTGGAAGCGGTTCTTTCAATCAAACGCTATCGGCCGCCTGTTCCTTCACCACTGGTGGTACCGTCAACTTGCAATACACGGGTCTTCCTCCCAACCCTACCGGCAACGGCACACTTACCGTATTTTACCGAGGCGACCTTTCCAGTACCACTGAAACCATCGGTTATTCTTTAGACGGCACTTTTATTGGTAGTTCGTTGGGCACTGGAGGAAGCGATTGCCAGGCATTGTATACCTCGCGCACCTTCACGATTTCGAACAGCCAGTTGACTTCTATGGTGGCGGACGGTACTATCAACATACTCGCCGATGCGACCTCTGGGGTCAACAACTTTTGTTACAGCAACAATACTTCTTTCTGTACCTATACAACCCTGACCTACAATTATGTAAACAGTACCTCAGCCTACTGGTTTGCCGGTTCATGTTCACAAAATGTATCTTCTGCGATTGGTACCGGTAGTTCGGTTAATGTTACACCGACCACCACCACCACCTACTATGCCGCCAATCTGGACAACGGTTGTTGGAGCGTGTGCGACAGTGTTACCGTAACGGTTAACCCGCTGCCCACAGTTTCAGCTTCGGTTACTACTTCTACCATTTGCCAAGGTACTTCCACTACCCTTACTGCCACCGGAGCTTCTTCCTATAGTTGGAGCCCAACTAACGGTTTGAGTTCCAACATTGGTGCTACCGTTACAGCTTCGCCATCCACTACAACTACGTATACCGTAACCGGAACGGATGCCAATGGATGTTCCAACACTGCTACTGTACAGGTAATTGTAAGTCCAGCACCTAACATTGTCAATATTTTACCGACCCAGCCTTCTTGTGCTACCGGAAGTGACGGCTCCGCTGTGGTTACTGCTTTTGGGACAGGCACCCTTACTTATGCCTGGTCCAACGGTGCTACCACCGCCTCCAATACCGGCCTTGCAGCTGGCGTTTACACCGTAACCGTTACTGATGCGGTAGGATGTACTTCCACACAAACGACTATTGTGAATGCTCCAGCGGGAGTTTCGGCCAACTTCTCTTCCGTAAATGCAACTTGTGCTACCACCAGCGATGGCCTTGCCTCAGTGTTTGGTACCAGCGGTGCCGGTGGTCCTTTTACCTACCTGTGGCCTTCGGGCAACACCAACCAAACGGAGAGCGGCCTTAGTGCAGGGACCCATACGGTCACCATAACCGACGGTAATGGCTGTACAGGTACTGCTGCTGTCACCATTAGTGCTCCGGCCCCTCTGGCCACTCCTTCCATTACGGCCACCAACACCACCCTTTGTCAAGGCTCTACTACTTCCACTACCCTATCGGCAGTGGGCGGTGTAGGAACCGGAACGTATACGCAAACCAAGTCCATTTCTTGTTCGAGCATCACCGGCGGTACCCTCAACTTTACCTTTACCGGAACGCCCACAGGAGCGGTGAATAATGCCACCTTAACCGTCTTTTACCGAGGCGATCTGGCCAGCTCAGGGGAAGTCATTTCTTATTCCTTAGACGGTACTTTTGTAGGATCTTCTCTTCCTACAGGTTCGCCTGATTGCCAAACTACGTACAGCTCCCGGGTTTTCACTCTTAGCGCCAGCCAAATCAACAGCATGGCTTCTAACGGTTCGATCTCCATGTTGGCAGATGCGGCTACTTCGGTCAACAATTTCTGCTACGGATCCAACACCTCGTTTTGTACTTACGCAACGCTTACCTACAATTACAGCAACAATACCGGCTTGTATTGGTTTGCCAACAGTTGTGCCATGAGCACCACTGCGGCAATTGGGTCCAACGCTCCGATCACGGTAAGTCCTACGACTACTACTACTTACTATGCGGCACTTTACGATGGCAGCTGTTGGGGATTCTGCGACAGCATTACCATCAATGTGGGTACTCCGCCAGTAGTTTCGGCTACGGCTTCCCCAAGTTTCGTTTGCAACGGGGCAAGTGCCACCCTCACCGCAAGCGGTGCCAGCACTTATGCATGGTCTCCTTCTTTTGGTTTGAGTTCTACCTCTGGTAGCACCGTGACTGCCTCCCCTACGGTATCCTTCACTTATACTGTTGTAGGAACCGATGCCAACGGCTGTACAAGCTCCACCACGGTTCCGGTAACGGTGCTTTCCGGTCCTTCGGTGAGCATTAATCCCTCATCGGTTTCTTGTGCTGGTGGGAATGATGGTTCGGCCACCTCCAATGTTAGCGGAGGCCTCACTCCTTACAGCTATAACTGGAGTAATGGCAGCAGCAACAGCAGTGTTAGCGGCTTGAGCGCTGGCTCGATTAGCGTTACCGTAACCGATGGCAATGGATGTACCAACACTGCTTCTGCAACGATCTTTCAACCATCGGCACTTAGTTTATCGGTCTCTACTTCTGCTGCTTCCTGCTTCACTTCAACCGACGGTTCAGGTTCAGCATTTGGCTCCGGGGGTACCTTCCCGTATACCTACAGCTGGTCCAACGGCAGTACCGGCCAAACGGTCAACAACTTGCCATCAGGTTCAGTAACCGTTACCGTCACCGATGGCAATGGTTGTACCACAAGCTCTACTGGATTTGTGGGTGCTCCTCCGGCCATTGGCGCTCCGGGCGGAATCACCTCGAGTAACGGTAACTCCTTCTGCTCCAACGGTTCCACCGCTACTTTGCTGACGGTACCAGGGGGTTCAGGCGTACAAACTTTTACCTTCACTACTGGTACAGCCTGTTCCTTTACCACCGGTGGAAATCTGAACTTCAATATTCCCAACACTCCGACCAATGCAAGTGGATCAGGGGTACTTCGGGTATATTACGACGGTGACATTGGTCAGGCTTCTGAAGTCATCACTTACTCCGCAGACGGCACTACGCTGGGCACTTCCAACCTCTCCCCAAGTGGTGACTGTCCTACGGTATTCTATTTCAAAGATTTTACGGTGAGTGCTACTCAACTCAACAGTTGGGCCTCTAACGGCTCGATCAATGTGTTTGGAGATGGAGCAACCAGCATCAACAACATTTGTATAGGTGGCCGTTCCTGGTGTGGTTATGTAGAACTCACCTATCCCTACATCGGTGGTGCTACCACTTATTGGTTTGCCAATTCTTGCTCGTACAATGTATCGGCCAGCGTGGGCTCAGGAGATTCGCTCAACGTGGCTCCTACCACTACTACCACCTACTATGCGGCTACTTTTGATGGTACTTGCTGGAGCTTGTGCGACAGTTTGACCATCAATGTAAACCCTACGCCAACCATTGGGGTAACCTCCACCGCGGCCATTTGTCCGGGTGTTTCGGCAACATTGACCGCCACCGGAGCCTCTACCTACGTTTGGAGTCCTGTGACAGGATTGAACACCGGTACTGGTAGTACAGTAACCGCTGCTCCAACTACGACAACGACTTATACCGTCACTGGTACGGACGCCAACGGCTGTACTGCTTCGGCCTCCACCACGGTAACGGTAAACCCTGGCGTAACCGTAAGTGCCAGTTCGCCCACGTTCGGCTCAGGAAACAACATTTCCTGCTTCGGTGCCAACGATGGTAGTGTTAACCTTTCGATTACCTCGGGCGCTTCGCCTTACACTTTTGCCTGGACCGGACCTGGTTCTTTTAGCTCTACATCACAAAACATTACCGGATTAGCAACAGGCAGTTATCAAGTGACGGTGACTGATGCCAACGGATGTATCGATAACACTTCCATCACACTCACTGGCCCTTCGGGAGCACTCACGGCTTCGGCCAGCTCCAGCTTGCAGGCAGGTGGTTTCAACCTCAGCTGTAATGGTGGCAGCGATGGTTCCATTACCTTGGCCGTGAGCGGAGGGTCTCCAACTTATACTTACAACTGGTCTGGCCCTTCCAGCTTCAGTGCCACGGTACCCAACCCAGGAAACCTTTCGGCGGGTGCCTATTCGGTCACCGTAACTGATTTGGCGGGTTGTTCTACTACCACCTCCATTTCACTTACTGAACCTACCACAGTTAGTGCTACGGTTACTCCGGTGGTTCAAAGCAATGGTTTCAACCTCAGTTGCGCCAACAGCAGCGATGGCGATATTACCGCCAATGCAAGTGGTGGTTTAAGTCCTTACACGTACGGTTGGTCTGGCCCGGGTGCTTATACCGGTAGTGGTGCTAACATCACCGGTTTAGTAGTAGGTACTTATAGCCTCACCGTAACCGATGCCAACGGATGTACTTATACCGATTCGCAAGTGCTTACCGCGCCTACGGGTGTAACCACCAGCATCACTTCTCCTACCTTCACCGGTGGTTTCAACATCAGTTGTGCAGGAAATACCGATGGTAGTGCCACGGTTTCGGCTTCTGGTGGAGCTGGAAACTATACCTTCAACTGGTCTGGCCCAGGTGGGTTTACGGCCACTGGTGCCAGCATCAACAACCTTGCTGCCGGTTTGTACATCTTGACCACCACCGATGGTGCGGGATGTCAGTTTACAGATTCTATCACGCTGACTGAACCGGTTGTATTGCAAGCCGGGCTTTCTTCAGTGGATGTAACATGTGTGGGTGGCAACGATGGTAGCATTGCCGCTACCCCAACTGGAGGAAATGGGCCATTTACTTTTAACTGGTCGCACGACGGTACTTTGACCGGCAGCACCGCCGGTAATCTAACGGAAGGTACCTACCTCATCACTGTGACCGATGCCAATGGTTGTGTGGCCAATGACAGTATCACGATTGGCTTCATCAACAACTTGCCGGTGGTAAACCTGGGTAACGATACCAACATTTGTGACGGTGCTACCCTCACACTGAACCCTGGAAGCTTTGTATCCTATTCCTGGTCGGGCGGCACATCGAACCCCACGTTAGACGTTACTACCACCGGTTTCTACTCGGTAACAGTAACGGACAACAACACCTGTTCCAACACCGATACTATTGCTGTATTTGTGAATTCAAATCCTGTGGTGAACCTCGGCAACGATACTTCAGTATGCGGAAGTCTCACCCTGGATGCAGGATCAGGATATAGCTCCTATTTGTGGAACGACAACTCAACGGCCTCCACACTAAATGCAGCCAGCGGTGGAACTTACACCGTAACCGTATCCGATGGAAACGGCTGTACGGGAAGTAGCTCCATCAATGTAACCATCTCCCCTGCTGCGGCAGTCAACGTGACCACAGTAGATGCCTCTTGTGGCAACACCGACGGAGAAGCTACGGCTGCACCTGCCGCCGGAAACGGCCCTTACACCTACAACTGGAGCAATGGAGGTACTTCAGCTTCCATCTCCGGACTTGCCGCTGGAACTTACCTGATCACCCTTACTACGGCCGATGGTTGTACTACGGTGGGCACCGGATCGGTGAACAACAGTGGTGCTCCAAGCTTGAGTATAATTGGATCGGATGTGAGCTGTGCCGGAGCGGCTGATGGCAGTGCCAGCGTTACGCCAACCGGTGGCGCAACACCTTATGCTTTCCAATGGAACAGTGGACAAACCTCAGGAGCCATCAGCAACTTATCTGGCGGCACCTACATTGTGAATGTGACCGATGCCAACGGATGTGTGGCTTCTGCCTCGTTTGTGGTCAACGAACCCACTCCACTAGTGGCTTCCGGGTCATCTACGCTGGCCTCCTGTGGCCAGAGCAACGGTAGCGCTACAGTGGTGGTCAGTGGTGGTATTGCGCCACTTACCTACTTGTGGGACGATCCTACTGCACAAAATATGAACCCTGCAGTGAACCTCAATGCTGGCCTGTATACCGTTACCGTTACGGATGCTGGTGGTTGTTCAATTGTTACTTCCATAGGGGTCAACAATGCCAATGCGGCTACCTTGTCGGTATTGGGCAACAACACCACTTGTGCGGATGATACCGATGGTTCTGCGGTTGTTTCGGTAGCGGGTGGCCTGTCGCCTTTCACCTATCTGTGGGACGATGCAGCGGGACAAACGACTCCTACTGCCTCCAACCTTGGTGTAGGTACCTACAACGTGGTGGTTACCGATAGCTCAGGCTGTGTGAGTACCGCTTCAGTAAACATTACGGCCAGCAACCCTGCGCCTATCGTGGATCTCGGTGGACCTTTCGCAGTAATTTGTGAGAACAGTACCTATGACATTGATGCTGGAAGTGCTTTCCAAACCTATCTTTGGTCGGACGGTTCTACCAATCAGATATTGTCGGTAAGTACACCTGGAACTTACACGGTAACGGTAACGGATTTCAATGGCTGTGAGGGAATCGGAGAGCTCACCCTGGTGACCGATCCATGTGTGAGTGTTGCTACGTTGAGTGATCCTTTCTCACTCAATTATTTTCCGAATCCAACCTCAGGAGAATTGAACATTGCCATTAAAGGCTGGACGGGCAAAGACCTGCACCTTCAGGTATTCAACCTTCAGGGACAGGTAGTTTACGCCATGCGCCAGGATCAAATGCCGGCTAACTTCCAGTACCAAATCGATCTCTCTTCTGAAGCGCAGGGCATTTACTTGCTTCGGGTAAGCAACGGTGAAACGATAGAAACCCGAAAGGTTTCGATAAAATAACTCGCTTTCCGGCGAACACCTATCGAAGGCTGTACTAGTGAGTACAGCCTTCTTTTTTTACCCAAAAAGGGCCATCTCCGAAGAGATAGCCCTTGTACAAGCCGATAAGCCGGATTCTGTCGTGTTCTATCATTTATCTGGGATGCCAGTCGCCTGACACCTCCATCGACCTACCCACCTTCATTGCCTGCAGTTGCAGGCCGGAAACGAGCCGCTTCCGTCAAAACCGGAGTTTTTTCATGAAGGTCTATTTGGCCTTTCAACCCGTGAGGTTTACCCAGCTGCTCCGATCACCCGGAACACTGGTAGGCTCTTACCCTACCGTTTCACCCTTACCCCAACGAGTCGGGGCGGTTTGCTTTCTGCTGCACTTGCTGTTCCGCCTAAAGGCGGCCCTTCCTGTTAGGAAGCACGGTGCCCTGTGTTGTCCGGACTTTCCTCCCTCCGATTGCCGAAGAGCGATAGAATAGCTTGCCGGGCAAAAGTAAGTGTAAATCAAAGAAAAACCACCTCGGTAGCGCCACGACCATACCGGCGGAAAGAGGCATCGTAGTAGTCTATTTTTAGATAATCGTTTAGCATTTGATGCACTTCGGTGCGCAATACTCCTTCTCCTACTCCATGAATGATGATGATCTTCCCCTCTTTTTGGCGAATGGCGGATTCAATGGCAGACCGGCAATGCTCCAATTGAATTTGCAGCATTTCTCCGTTGGTCAGGTTTCGATAAGAGTCGGTCAGGTTTTGAATGTGCAGGTCTACTTCGCGAACACCTTTGTCGTTGAGGCGACCACGACGGCTATATTGCACTGGATTGGCCTCTGGAAACTCGGGCTCATTTAGTTTTTGACGTACTGCTTTGAAGCCGGGATGGCTTTTGTTGGCCTTGGAAACTACGGTGGACGTGTCGCGGCTTTCTCCGTCATTGGGAATGCGCACCAACTGATCAGAGATGTAGGGGAAAACAAAGTCGTCTATTTCGACCATCACCTGCCCTCGGGTAGTGATTTCAATCACTACTCCCTCTCCCTTTTCATTCAAAGGTCTAACTTTATCGCCTATTGATAGCTTCACCTGACAAAAATACGGAACGGCGTGAACCAAGACCCAAAAGCTCCCACTGAATCCCCTTGGAAAACCTTGAATAGCAAGGTGGTATATGAAACTCCCTGGATCAAAGTAAAACACCACGAAGTCATCACCCCTGGCGGTAGTGAAAGCATTTACGGCACAGTACATTTTCAACACCTGGCCATTGGAATAGTTCCCGTAGATGCTGAGGGCAATACCTGGCTGGTGGGCCAATACCGTTACCCGATTGCCGAATACTGCTGGGAAATACCGGAAGGTGGTGGCAACCTCAACGATACGCCACTGGAGTCTGCACAGCGGGAATTGAAAGAAGAAACGGGTATCGTTGCTCAGCGCTGGGAATTGATTCAGGAAATGCAGGTGAGCAACTCGGCTACCGACGAGTACGCTTACATTTACCTGGCCCGGGATTTAACCTTTCATGCACCATCCCCTGACGAGGATGAAGACCTGAAAATTTGGAAGTTACCGTTAATCAAAGCCATCGAGATGGTGATGGATGGCACAATAAAAGACAGTCTTTCGGTGGCTGGTTTGCTACGTGCCAAGGTAGCGCTTGGCCTGTAAACTCCATTACATGTTGATCCAATCGACTTCTTTTCGGAGTAGGTTGAGGGTGGCTTCTTCTGCTGATCCGGCTTCGGGTTGATAATCGTATGGCCATCCCGCCCGGTTGGGCAGGCTCATCAATATCGACTCAATTCTGCCACTGGTATCGAGGCCAAACTTAGTGCCTTTGTCATACACTAAATTAAATTCAACGTAACGCCCTCGGCGAAAGAGTTGAAAGTTGCTCTCTTGGTCTCCAAAGGTCAGGTGCTTGTTGCGTTGCACCAGTTCAGTATAAGTTGGAGCAAATGCGGCCCCTACTGCCTTTACATATTCGAAAAGTGCGGTTTTATCATGGGATTCATTCGCTACCATCCGGTCGAAGAAAATACCGCCTATACCGCGGGTCTCATTCCGATGACGAATAAAGAAATAGTCGTCGGCCCAGGTTTTGAACTTGGGATAGTAGTTGGCATCAAAACGGTCGCAAACGGCTTTTAAACTCTGGTGGAAAAAACGGGCATCTTCCGGAACTATGTAATGTGGCGTAAGGTCAATTCCACCTCCAAACCACCAAGTGGATTCTGAGAGTTCGAAGTAACGCGTGTTCATGTGAATGATGGGCACACGTGGACTTTGGGGATGAATAACAATGGAGATTCCGGTGGCAAAAAAGTCGGCCTCGTCCACCTTGAGGGCCTTCTGAATGGTTTCTGGCAGTTGACCGTGCACTGCGGAGAAATTGACCCCTCCTTTTTCAAATACGGCTCCATTTTGGATAACCCGGGTTCTTCCCCCGCCTCCGCCATCCCGTTGCCAGAGGTCTTCCTGAAATTTCACCTTTCCATCTTCGGTTTCCAGGGCTTGACAAATTTGATCTTGAAGGTGCCGAAACCAATCGGCAATTTGCGCCTTGTCGGGCATGCTTAGTTGGCTTTTTCCAGTTGAAAATCCTGGTACCGCAGGATAAACACGTTTTCGTTTTCAAAGCCGTGTTCCATTCCGGTTTTGAAGTAGTCGAATTTGATGCTGGTTGTCACTTCATCCATACTGCCTAAGTGCTCTTGAAAAGCAATGCCGTGTTCTTGTAAGGCACGCAGATAGAAATAAGTTACATCAAATCCAAGGAAGGAATACTTAGCGGGATCGGTATGAAAGCGGTTGCGGTAGCTGCGTAGGTATTGCACCACCGCAGGCGATTGGTAATCAACAAAGGAGGAAGTTACCAAATGGACCTTTAAATCGTGTAGAAACTCCGCTTCGAGGTTATCGTAGTTCTGCCACTTTTCAAGGCCGAAAATGGTAATCTGATAGTCTTCTTTGAGTTCGTTGAGGTGAATCATGACCTCGCTCACAAAAGCGCGGTTGTTGGAAGGCAGAAGAATCACGTTTTCGGTATCCTTCTTCAGAACAGTTTCCAGCAAGTCTTGGCTCACCTTATAGATTTGTAACTCAGGAAGGGTATCAAGGGAATTGGAGTCCGTTTGAAGGTACATTTCGCGGCTGTCGCGCTTCAATGCATCTACCCAATATTGATCCCTGAGCTTCATGCTGTTGAGCAGCACTAAATTATCGTTCCGGTATTTTTTAAACACATATTTGGTGAGGGCTTTGCTTTGCACGGGCAACGAAGGGGACACCTTGCTCACCCGTGGGTTGCCCAACAACAGGCGGTTGGATTGATGGACCGGAGATACAATGTTGATCTGACGGCTTTTGGCGAAAGCCGCCACCAATTCAAAGTTCGAGCGGTACAGGGGGCCGATGAAAAGGTTCATCTTTTCCATTTCCTCACGGTGCAACAAGTCGATGATGGTGGCCGAATCGTTGCGGGTATCGTACACATGGAATTTTACCAGCATACCCGCTTTTTCCAGGCTATCGACCGCCATTCGTGCTCCTAAATAAAAATCGAGTGCCACTTTGGAGCGCGGGTAGATTTGCAGACGCAGAGCTTTCGTTGGGTCTTCCTCCTCCATCTGAGCCGTATCGTTCTTGTCCAAATAAAGCGGAAGCAACAGGGCCACGTTATAAATGGGTTTGAGGATCACGGTATCCGGTTGAAAGTCCGGGTCGCGTGGCGGAATCAGGGAAGCCGGTTTGGGCCTGATTTTCTTTTCTGCTGTAACCGGCATTAGCGTTCCGGTAGCAGGAATACGAACGGTCGCGCCTGCATTGAATCCTTCCGGCCAATTGTCGTTGGCTGCGTCCAAGGCCTCAATGCTTACTCCATAGCGCTGCGACAAGGAAAACCGGGTTTCACCGGCCTGTATCACATGGTCTTGCGCCTCATTAGAAACCACCGTATTTTGAACTGTCGGAGCAGGTGGCGATAGGGCTGGCGCTGGTACGGTAGGTGCGTTACCGGGAATCACAATTTTACTGCCCAGCTTCAAGCCTTCGGCCAAACCTCCATTGGCTTTTCTAATGGCCTCGACCGACACATCGTATTTCCGCGAAAGCGAAAACAGGGTTTCTTTGGGCTGCACTGCGTGCCAACGTTCTCCAGGTTGTAGCTCCCTTTCGTTTTGAGCGGGTGTTTCCGGAGCGGCTTTTTGAGTGGTGGCTTTCGGCTCTTCAAGCCGTTTGATGGTCGCCTTTTTATTCTTAACCACCGGGATGTAAATCACCTGATTGGGCTTCACCCCTTGCTTCACATCAGGATTCTGTGCTACAATGGTTTTGATGGCTACCCCATAATGTTTCGAAATGCCATAGAGGGTCTGCCCCTTCCGTACGGTGTGCACATATACCTTTTGGCCGTTAATGACTTCGGTCACTTTCGGATCATCGTATTGCGCCTGGGCGGCATTTGGAGCCACCATCAACACCAACAGCACGATCAACGTACTGGTTACGAAGGCTTTCGCCAGATATATCAACTTACTGGTCAACTATTCAAATATAGTTTATTCCCATTCGATGGTGGCCGGTGGCTTGGAACTGATGTCATAAACTACCCGGTTGATTCCCTTTACTTTGTTGATGATGTCGTTGGACACCTTGGCCAAAAAATCATAGGGCAAATGGCACCAATCTGCGGTCATGCCGTCGGTAGAAGTTACCGCCCGCAGGGCTACTGCATTTTCATACGTACGTTCATCTCCCATCACGCCCACGGATTGTACCGGCAACAAAATGGCACCGGCCTGCCAAACTTCATCATACAGACCAGAGGTTTTCAAGCCGCTGATAAAGATGTGATCAACTTCTTGCAAAATCCGGACCTTTTCGGCGGTGATGTCACCTAAGATACGAATGGCCAACCCTGGACCTGGAAAAGGATGGCGGCCCAAAATATCGGGTGCCAGTCCAATGGCTTTGCCCACCCGGCGAACTTCATCTTTGAACAAAGTATTGAGGGGCTCTACGACTTTCAGTTTCATGAAATCGGGCAATCCGCCAACGTTGTGGTGGCTTTTAATGGTAGCAGAGGGTCCTTTCACCGATTTGGACTCGATCACATCCGGATAGATGGTGCCTTGCGCCAACCACTTTGCATTTTCAATTTTCCCGGCTTCTTCGTCGAACACCTCTACGAATACCCGACCAATGATTTTGCGTTTTTTCTCGGGATCAGAAACACCGGTCAATTCACTGTAGAACCGCTCGGCAGACCTTACGCCTTTCACGTTAAGGCCCAATCCCTGGTACTGTTCCAACACCGCATCAAATTCGTTTTTACGCAGCAATCCGTTGTCGACAAAAATGCAATAGAGCTGATGCCCAATGGCTTTGTGCAGGAGCATGGCGGCTACGGAACTGTCTACGCCACCCGAGAGGCCTAAAACTACCTTGTCATCGCCCAATTGAACTTGCAAACGTGCTACAGTATCGTCGATGAAGGAAGCCGGTGTCCAGGAGTCTGAACATCCACAAATACCATGTACAAAGTTACCGATGATTTGTTTGCCGTCGGTGCTGTGGAATACTTCAGGGTGAAACTGGAGTCCAAAAGTGGTTTCGTCGGTAGCTTGAAAACCCGCCACTTCTACATCCGAGGTACTGGCAATTACGCGGTAGTTGGCAGGAATTTTTTTAATGGTGTCGGCATGCGACATCCATACTTGTGAACCGGTATTGACCGAATTCAGGAGCGCATTGTCGCCGTCGATGAAGGCCAGGTTGGCCCGGCCATATTCGCGGGTTTCGGAGGGCATTACTTCACCACCGTAAAAATGTGTGAGGTATTGGGCACCATAACAAATGCCCAGCAACGGTAGTTGGCCCTTAATATGGGTCAAATCTGGTTGTAGAGGCGCTTCCTGACGCACAGAAAAAGGGCTCCCGGATAGGATAACTCCCTTAACTTCAGGACCGGGAGTTGGAAAATCGTTGTAGGGATGGATTTCGCAATAGACATTGAGCTCTCGTACTCGTCTGGCAATCAACTGGGTGTATTGCGAACCGAAATCAAGAATGAGTATGGTTTCCTGCATGCGCAAAAATAGAAGGATTGTAGCGGTTGAAAAGCCCTTTGTGGGGTTACTTTTCAACAAAAAAGTGCACGATAAAAATGAGAGTTAGAAAGCTAGAAAAACTGCTTTTTTTCTTCAGAATCAGAGCTTTTCGACCAAAACGGTCATCCGCGTATCAAAGGGCTGAAAGTGGAGAACCAACGCTTCAATGAAACGATCACCCCATTGGAGGTAGTGTGGCAAGAAGTTGTCATAGCGCTCCTGGAGTTTTCCTTCCGGGAAAAACCGTTGGTGTAAACTCTGCAATTGTCGGATTGTGGTTTCCTGATTGCGCTTTTCGGCTTTTACCAGCTTGTTTTCCAACTGTGCCAAGCCGTTGATCGAACGTTGTAACTCGCCTTCAACTGCTTTCACCAGCGTAGGGTCTACTTTGCTTACACGGTCAGATAAAGTGGTAAAAAGGTGCTTCAGCGCCTCTTGTTCGGGCTTGGTGGATAGCAATCCATCGCTCTCGCCCTTCACATAGCCGGACAGCAACTGGTCGACCGGTTGAAAAAAGTCGTGGACTTCTACACCGATCTTTTGCATCTTTTTGGCCACAAACCCTGGAACCAATGCCCCAGAGTTGCGCACGATTACCACCGGGTAAGGAATGTTAAAGTGATCAAAGGTGGACTTCAGTTCCAACCAGTAGGCCACCTCGGATCCTCCTCCGATGTAGGCGAGGTTGGGTAAAATGGCTTCTTGATACAGGGGCCGCAACACCACATTCGGACTAAATCGCTCCGGGTGCTGCTCGAGTTCCTGAAGGATTTCCTGACGGGTAAATTGGATGTCAGTGCCAGCCAGTTGAAATTTTTCGCGGTTTTCTACGGGGTCAATGCGCAACCGCTGCCCTTCATGGTGATAGAACAGGTTAACCGCTCTGGGATGCACCGGAACTTTATAATCTTGCTCTAAAGCTTCTGCCGTTTTTCCCACCAGAGTTTCGGCATCACCAACCGCAAGATCGTTGCGCATTACCTCAAGGAAGTTGGCTTTCAATCGACGGTCATTCGGATCAATGACCAACAAACCATAGCGGCCAAAGAGATGATCTACCAACTTGGCGGTGGCCTGTGCCAAGTTTTTAGTTTCCAGGTAACAGTTGCGCAGCACGTCAATTACTTCCTCCGCCTGCGGCCGATCCCCCATCCAATCAGCCAATTCCTGTAGGACCGAATCCAAGCCTTCCGGGCTCATTTCACCCACAAAATTTCCGGCCTCTCGCTCCCAGGTCAACGTTTTACCGGGCAAATGCAAGTGGTTGATTTCTGCAAAATCGTGGTCTTCGGTCGCCATCCAGTACACAGGAACAAAATGGTGACCAGGGTAAAAGTTAGACAGCTCTTTAGCAACTACCACTGCCGAAACCAGTTTGTAGATGAAATAGAGCGGTCCGGTAAAAAGACACAATTGGTGCCCGGTAGTAATGGTGAAAGTGTTGTGGCGAATCAGCAAGTCGAGGTTAGTGGCCACGGCAGGTTTGATCGGACCAAGTGCTTCGTATTGCGTTTTGAGCACTTCCATCAACCCCTTGCGATCAATTGAGTGCTGTTGTTTGCGCTCAATGGCCTGTTTGAAGTTTACTGGCTTGGGTACATGCTGGTACTTCCCTTCCAGCTTGCGGTCCACCTCCAAATAATCGTTGGTGAGCTTGGGCAAATGCTGGGTAGTAGTGCGGGCTAAATAATGGGACTGAAACAGGGTTTCGGTGGCGGTTTCCTGTGGAGTGTCAGTTGAAATGGTCATGCTACTGGAGTTCCAAACAAATCGTAGTGCTCTGCGGAAGTTATTTTAACCGGAATAAAATCGCCAATCCTGGCGTAGGTGCCTGAAGGCAACAAGACTTCGTTGTCTACTTCCGGCGAATCAAATTCAGTTCTGCCTACAAAACGATCACCGTCTACCTTATCAACCAATACCTGAAGGGTTTCACCTACTTTTCGTTGATTCTGGTCCCAGGAAATTCCGCTTTGAATTTCCATAACTGCTTCCGCACGTTCCTGCTTCACGAATTCCGGCACATCGTCTTCCATGGCAAAGGCACTGGTATTTTCTTCGTGGGAATAGGGAAAAATCCCCAAACGGTCGAAACGATAGCTTTCTACCCAGCGCAACATGGCTTCATGGTCAGCCTCGGTTTCACCAGGGAATCCGGAAATTAAAGTAGTACGAAGCGCGATATCTGGTATTTTTTGCCGGATGGCATCTACCAGGTCATTGGTCTTTTTGGCGGTGATGCCTCTGCGCATGGCCTTCAGCATTGAATCAGAAATGTGCTGCAAAGGCATGTCCAGGTAATTGCACACCTTGGGTTGCCGTTTCATCACGTCCAATACATCCATCGGAAAACCGCTTGGGTAGGCATAGTGCAAGCGGATCCAATCGATTCCCTCTACATCACAAAGACGGTCCAGCAACTCTGCCAGGTTCCGTTTTCTGTAAAGGTCGAGGCCATAAAAAGTAAGATCTTGTGCAATCAAGATCAATTCTCGGGTGCCTTTGGCCGCAAGGGATTTTGCATTTTCCACCAATTGTTCGATCGGTGTAGAAACGTGTTTCCCCCGCATGAGCGGAATGGCACAAAAGGCGCAAGGCCGGTTACAGCCTTCAGAAATTTTGAAATAAGCGTAGTGGGCTGGTGTGGTCAGCAACCGTTCACCCACCAATTCTTTTTTGTAATCTGCCTTGAGGGTTTTGAGCAATCGCGGAAGCTCACGGGTTCCGAAATAGGCGTCTACTTCGGGAATTTCTTTTTGCAATTCGGGCTTGTAACGCTCCGAAAGGCAACCGGTTACCATCAATCGGTCCACCCGGCCATCCTTCTTAGCCTCAGCGAATTGAAGAATGGTATCAATCGATTCCTGCTTGGCATTTTCAATAAAGCCACAGGTGTTAATGATCACAATACTGGCATCTTCCTGCTCCGATTCATGGTCTACCTCATAGCCGTTGCCTTTCAGCTGGGCCATCATCACTTCGGAGTCGAACAAGTTTTTAGCGCACCCGAGGGTCACCACATTAACCTTGTTCTTTTTTAGCGTTTTGGTACGCATGCAGGGGCTTTCAGTTTTTTATTTAGCGAACAGAGAATCGACGAATTCGTGCTTGTCGAAAACCTGCAGGTCTTCAATTTGCTCGCCCACCCCGATGTATTTTACAGGAATTCGAAACTGATCGCTAATGCCGATCACTACACCTCCCTTAGCGGTACCGTCTAACTTGGTCAGCGCCAAAGAAGAAACTTCAGTCGCTTTGGTGAATTGTTTGGCCTGCTCAATGGCATTTTGCCCGGTGGAGGCATCCAAAACCAATAAAACTTCATGCGGAGCATCGGGAATCACCTTGGTCATCACGTTTTTGATCTTAGTGAGCTCGTTCATGAGGTTGATCTTGTTGTGCAACCTTCCGGCAGTATCCACCAACACGATGTCTGCGTTTTGCGCAACGGCTGATTTCAAGGTATCGAAGGCTACCGAAGCAGGATCAGCCCCCATACCTTGGGTAACAATAGGTACGTCTACCCTTTCGGCCCAAATTTTTAGCTGATCTACCGCAGCCGCACGAAAGGTATCGGCTGCACCGAGAATAACGTTTTTCCCTTGCTTTTTGAATTGATGCGCCAGTTTGCCAATGGTGGTGGTTTTACCTACACCATTCACGCCAACTACCATTACTACGTAAGGGCTGTCTTTCTTGGGCATTTCAAAATTGGTGGCGTCTCCACTGTTGTTTTCTTCCAGCAGGGACGAGATTTCTTCTCTTAGAATTCGGTTGAGTTCGCTCGTACCGAGGTACTTATCGCGGCTAACGCGTCCTTCGATGCGTTCAATGATTTTGAGGGTTGTATCTACGCCTACATCAGAAGTAACGAGCACTTCTTCCAGGTTGTCCAATACCTCATCGTCTACCCTCGATTTGCCCACCACCGCGCGGGTCAGTTTGGAGAATACGCTTTCCTTGGTTTTGGAAAGGCCTGCATCCAGACTTTGCTTTTTTTCTTTGGAAAAGAGGCCGAAGAGCGCCATGCGAATGGGAATGAAGGTTAAAAATCGAAATTACGGAATCTGAGACGGTTAACTTGATCTTGGAGGGCCTAAAAGCAAAAAAGCTCTCTTCCTGATGGAAGAAAGCTATTCATACGTTTGGCAAAGAAAAATTAGTTTTTCGCCAAGTAATCTTTCACCGCGTCTTTCGGCACTACTTCTTCAGAAAAGGAGTAAGATCCAGACTTGGGCGATTTTACCATTTTGATCACTTTGGTGAAGTCTTTGGCTCCACCCTTACCAAGGGTTGCAACGGTTTTCTTTGCCATGATGGTCGGTATTAGGACTGTAGGAATTCCGAAACGGAATGGCCAAACAGTGTCATTACTTAATCTCTTTGTGTACGGTCATTTTCTTAAGAATGGGGTTGTATTTCTTCAACTCCATTCGGTCCGGGGTGTTCTTCCGGTTTTTGGTAGTGATGTACCGCGAAGTTCCAGGCATTCCGCTGGTTTTGTGCTCAGTGCACTCTAGAATGACCTGTACCCGGTTTCCTTTCTTAGCCATGATTCGTATCCGTTTGAATATTTCGGGCTGCAAATATAGCGATAATCGCATAAAGATTACAAGTGGATTTTTCTTATTTTAAAGCCTCCCCCCATCGTAGAAGTGCAAGGCCGTAAAATACCCTTCGCAGGGTATTTTGCAACTACACGCCATTTAGGACTTTTGGTCAGCTTGGAAGCCTCTTAAACCTTGCCCACTACATGGTTTTGTTTTTATACAAAACCAGATTATTAATTCTCACCCAGCAAGCTGGGTAAGTAGTAATTCCTGTCCTAAAATATGCAGGGCATTAGCACAAAAGAACCTCAGGCGATTTCGCTGTAGCGAACAAGGTCTGGTTGATTGTCATCCATGGGGGAATATCGCATCGTTATTGTAGATGATCACAAGGTGTTTTTAGACAGCTTAGCATTGGCTGTAGGGCAATGCAGTGATCACAAGATCGTGGGCACCGCTCTCAACGGCACCGATGCGCTGGATTTGATCAACAAAAAGGTGGATATGGTCATTTGTGACCTCAACATGCCCGGCAATTATAAATTGGAGTTTATTCGAGCGCTCAAAACCAACCACACGCATGTGAAGGTACTGGTGCTCACCATGTATGATGAACGCCGGATCATTCGCCAATTGAGTCGCCTTAAGGTAGATGGCTACGTGCCTAAGGGAGCAGGATTGGAAGAATTACTCACCGGTATTGAAATGATCCGACAAGGCAGGCGCTATTTCCGGCAATCCCCCGAAAGCCGACCTAAGGCCAAAAAGGTCGAGGATGATTTTGCCAAGCAGTTCAAGTTAACCAAGCGCGAACTGGAAGTGCTGACCTTGATCGCCCGCGATTGCAGCAGCAAAGAAATTTCACAACAATTGAAGGTGAGCGTTGCCACCATTGCTACGCATCGAAAAAACGTGATGCGGAAACTAAACCTGCACAGTGCGTCTGCACTGACCAAGTTTGCCCTCGAAAATGGTTTGGTGTAATCCCGGTTAGCCTTCTCCGTCTTCAGCTTCCGGGTCGTCCGATTCCAGTTGCTCTTTCCCTGGTGCCGGACTTTCCTCAGGAAGTGCGTTTTCCGGCGGAGTTTCACTTTTGTCCTTCGGAGCGTTGGGATAGTCTGGAATTTCTGGCTCCATCAGAACCGGCGATTTGTCGGGATTGGGCACAACATACTTTCCCGATTGTTGCATCAGCTGTTCTATCTCCTTCACCGTTTTGGGAACGCAAGCTGATAAAACCTCAGGACCTTTGGCGGTAATGAGCACATCGTCTTCGATGCGCACCCCGATGTTCCACCATTTGGGATCACAAGGCGATCCCTCTGGGATATAAATACCCGGTTCTACCGTGATGACATTACCGGGTTTGAGCGGACCAAACAAACCTGCATCGTGGACATCAAGGCCAAGGTAGTGGGATGTTCCGTGCATAAAGTAGCGCCCCACTTCCGAGGATTGTCCGATAATACCGTTTTCCAGCAAGCCCTGAGTAATGATGCGCGAAGCGACCCGGTGGGGTGTCCAAAAGCGGTTGCCAGCTTTAGCAGATTTTATTCCGGCAGCCTGGGCCGCTAAAACAATGTTGTAGATGATTTTTTCTTCTTTAGAAAACCGGCCGTCTACCGGCAAAGTACGGGTAACATCGGCTGTATACCCGTGATACTCTGCCCCAATATCGGAAACCAACAGGTTGTTACCAATAAGCGGTTTGCGGTTGGTGGTATAGTGCAGAATGCATGAATTCTCTCCTCCACCCAATATGGATGGGAACCCCTGATATTCTGCTCCGTTTTTCTTAAAAACATATTCTACAATGGCTTCTGCTTCGTATTCGGGCATCCCGGGTTTGAGGTTGGCCATCAGCTCTTGTTGCGCTTCACAAGTAATGTCAATGGCTTTGCGTAGCAAAACCATTTCTTCAGGGGTTTTCACCTCCCTCAGTTCAGCCATCAGGTCGCTCAACTGCCGAGGGTCGATGCCGTTGGGCAGTGTGTCTACCTTGCGAACAAAGTGCTTCACCATGCTGTAGAGGTCACCCAAGTCCCGGCCATCGTCCCGAACATCGTTTTGTGGTGTGAGGTAGTAGAGGTTGGAGAATTGCCCAAAATCGATCGGGAAGTGCGCAAAATCAATATTTTCATAGGCTTTTTCCAAACCTAACACCTGCTCAGTACCGGCTACCCCCATGCGCTTACCCGTCCATACTTCTGATCTCGGATTGCGGGGTTGCACAAACACCAACTCGCTATAAGACTGGCCATCGATCTCGATGGGTTGCTTAAAGATTACTACCACCGAATGGGGCTCTTTCAATCCGGTGAGGTAATAGAAGTTGGGATCTTGGTGGTATTCAAAATCAACATCGTTGCTGCGGTTGCGCACGGGGTTGGCAAAAAGCACGGCCACCGAACTATCGGGCATAAGATCGCGCAAGGCTTGCCTTCGTTGCTGGTGAAACTCAGCAGACAACAGGTCGGTGTCGTAGCGGTAGTCGTTCACTACCGTTGGAGCTTCTTCCTGGGTGAGGTTTAGCTCTGGTTCCTGACCGAAGGAGGAAAAGCTCCATCCGATTGGGAGCAGCACAAGCAAAGAAAGAAATCGCAAAAATGAGGGCATAAAAAAACGTTGCTGCGAAAGTAATCGCAACAACGTTAGGGTGCAAATGCTATTGATAGAGCCTTAGTCGACCAGAAACCCTTTGGACCGGGCATCTTTCAGACAAGCTTCAATTCCGTTTTTGTTGATGTTACGGATGCCAGCGGCAGAAACTTTGAGGGTTACCCACTTGTTTTCCGAAGGAATAAAGAAACGTTTCACTTGGAGGTTGGGGTAAAACTTACGCTTGGTACGGCGTTTGGACTTGGAAACGTTGTTTCCAACCATAACTTTTTTTCCGGTGATCTGGCAAATTCTGGACATCGTTTACTGCTTTTTTCTCGAACGAGGCTGCAAATATATAGAATTATTCCGTGTGCCGGGAAAGGTGTTTCAAAATTTCCTTTCGCAATAAACTCAATGCTGTAAGGGTAAACATGCGGATGTTTCGCTCGCGGTTTTTTCCAAACCTCAGCTCTCTGGAAACTACTCCATTCGGGCCGGCAATTCCAATACAAACTAATCCTACAGGCTTGGTAGCGGTGCCTCCACCTGGACCAGCAATGCCGGAAGTAGCGACTGCAAAATCGGTATTCAAACTGGTTCGCGCTCCTCGTGCCATTTGCTCTACCACCGGCAACGAAACCGCGCCATGTTTGGTCAAATCACTTTCTGAAACCTGTAATAGGGATTGCTTCACAGCATTAGCGTAAGAAATGATGGAGCCTTCGAAATAAGCTGAGCTTCCGGCCACACTGGTCAGCAAGTGCGCAATATATCCACCCGTGCAGCTTTCGGCGGTCGAAACGGTCATCTGATGCTCACTCAACAGCCGCCCTACCACCTGTTGCAGGGTGACATCGTCATATCCGAAGATGTACTTCTCCAACAGCGGCTTCAGTTCTTCAACTTTTCGGTGCACTTTTTCTTGCAGGGCTTCGGGTTCGTTCCCTTCCCCGCTGATACGCATCCTTACACTGCCGGGGGAAGGCAAATAAGCCAACTTGAGTCCTTCCGCTGGCAGGCTTTCTTCCCAGTCGGTGACAATTTCCATGATGGAAGATTCACCGATACCCTGTGTCATCACCGTTTTATGATAGATTTCAGGGGTTTTAAAATGCTTTTTGACCCGTGGTAATACCTCATCTGTCATCAGGCCTTTCATTTCATAGGGCACACCCGGCATGGCAACAAATACTTTGTTGCCTTTCTCGAACCACATACCCGGGGCAGTACCTACCGGATTGGTGAGTACCTGACAGCCGGCGGGCAATTGCGCTTGTTTTCGGTTCACCGGAGGCATTTTATAGCCCCTTGAGGCAAATAGCTCTTCTACGTGCGCCAGCACTTCGGCATTTTCTTCCAACTCTGTTTCAAAATACTCGCACAGCGTGGGTTTCGTAATGTCGTCTTTGGTGGGCCCGAGTCCTCCGGTGATAAGGATCAGATTTGCACGCGCTTCGGCCAAAGCCAACCCTTCCAAAATTCCTTCCCGCGTATCGGGCACACTGGTGATGCGGTTGAGGGCGATGCCGGCCTGATTGAGCTGCTGGCCCAACCAGGCGGAATTGGTATCTACAACTTGTCCGATGAGGATTTCATCGCCAATGGTGATCACTTCTGCAAGCATGGCGCGAATATAGCCCATTGGTGGCGTTGGACTCGGCTCCTTTGGCGAGGTTTTTCCATTCGTTTTTACCCTTTCTACAATAGTCCGCTCTAAAAATGGGTAGTTTTGGCCAATGCATTCTTCTACTTCCCCCACTTCGGGTAGCCGATTGGCCGAGTCTGAGCTGATTCTAAACACCGACGACGGTAGCATCTATCACCTCAAATTGCTTCCTGAGCACCTTGCAGATGATGTCATTGTGGTGGGTGATCCGGGACGGGTAAAATCCATTTCCGACCGCTTCGATTCCGTAGATGTACGCATTAGCAACCGTGAGTTTGTGACGCATACCGGCTGGCTCAACGGTAAGCGCATTACTGCTTTGGCCACAGGCATTGGCACCGACAACATCGATATCGTGCTGAATGAGCTGGATGCTTTGGTAAACATCGATTTGGAGAGCCGCAGGATAAAGGCGGACCACAAATCCTTGAACATTGTGCGCATTGGCACCACCGGTGCCTTGCAAGGAGACTTTCCGGTAGACTCTTACCTGGCTTCTCGCTATGGTTTGGGCTTCGACAATGTGCTGCATTATTACCAATACCATCCCGAAGCCGAAACGGCTCAACTGGAGCAAGCGCTGGTCGATCACCTCAATATGGGCGATGCAGCTTCGCGCCCCTACCTGGTACCTTGCTCCAATACCCTCCTACAAAAAGTGGGAGCGGATATGCACCAGGGTATTACCGCTACGGCACCTGGCTTTTATGGTCCTCAGGGCAGAACACTGCGACTTCCTTTGCGCATTGAGGATTTGAACGAACGGCTGAGCTCCTTTGAAAATGGGAATTTGAAGGTCACCAATTTCGAAATGGAGACTTCTGCGCTGTATGGGTTGGGGCATTTGTTAGGACACCAATGTTGCACGGTTTGCCTGGTGATTGCCAACCGTATTAGAAATGAATACAGCAAAGATTACCACCCGGCAATGGGCCGTTTGATCGATACGGTTTTAGAGCGATTAACACAATAATTGTGAATAATAAGCCCTGATGCAATTCTGATTAGCCTCTACCCTGGCTAATTTTGTTTTGATGCACCTGCCTGACGATCCTACTGAACTCAACGCCCTCATCAGTTTGTTGGACGATCCTGATGAAACCATTTACCTCCAAATTCGGAATCGGCTCCTTTCTATCGGTTCGGAAGTGATTCCTGCGTTAGAAAGCGCCTGGGAGCACAATGCTTTTGGCATGCTGTTCCAAAACCGGGTGGAAGCCATCGTTCACGACATTCAATTCACCTCGGTTTTCGATCAACTCAAAACGTGGGCTAGCCAAGGTGGGCCCGATTTGCTAGATGGATTGATGTTGCTCTCCCGGTATCAATACCCCGATTTGGACGAAGAGCCGATCAGAAAGCTGCTCGATCAAATCACACGGGATATCTGGTTGGAATTGAACGATAAGTTGACCGCTCTTGAAAAAGTGCGGGTCATCAATCATATTTTGTTTGAGGTGTATGGCTTTGGCGGCAATACGACCAACTACCACGCCCCGCAGAACTCCTACATCAACAATGTGGTAGAATCCCGCAAGGGAAATCCCATTTCGTTGTCCGCGATCTATACCATTTTGGCCAGTCGATTAGAGCTACCCATTTTCGGTATCAACCTGCCCAAACATTTTGTTTTGGCCTACGTGGACCTCATGACCATGCAGCCGGGAATTTCCATTGGGGAAGCGGAGATACTGTTCTACATCAATCCTTTCAGCCGGGGTGGTGTGTTTAGTCGCAAGGAAATCGACTTTTTCCTCAAGCAGCTGGACTTAAAACCCGATCCGAAGTTTTTCTCGCCTTGTAACAATCTGACGATCGTTCGTAGGATGCTCAACAACCTGACTTATTCTTACCACAAATTGGGTTATCCGGATAAGGTGGCAGAAATTGAAAAACTTGGGAATGCCTTACCGCCCGAAGATGCGGCCTAAGGTGGTAAAAATGATTCTCAAATCAGTGCTGAGGCCTTGTTCTTTGATGTAGCGTAAGTTGAGTTGCAGCTTGGCCGGCATAATGGTTTGGATGTACAATTGCTCCGGGTCGGAGGCCTTGCCCAACAGTTCGTTTTCATCCAGGTATTCCAGGGAAGCAAAATCGGTGAGTCCGGGACGAACTGCCAGTACCTCCAACTGTTCAGGACTATAAAGATCGACGTATTTACGCACTTCAGGCCGCGGACCTACCACGCTCATTTCGCCTTTCAGAATGTTGAGCAATTGCGGCATTTCATCCAGTTTGTATTTGCGCAACCAAAAGCCAACGCGGGTAATCCTCGGATCGCGGCCGCCTACGGTTAGTTGGCCTTTACGGTCGGCATTGGGTACCATGGTTCGAAATTTATACAAGCCAAAATCGTGGTTGTGGCGTCCGACACGGATTTGTTGGTAAAAAACACCTCCTTTAGAATCGAACACAATGGCCAGTGAAATAACAATCCACAGCGGGGCGGAGACCAGCAGCACGAGTCCCGAACTCAGCAGATCGAAAAGGCGTTTCATGTAACTTTCCTAGTGAGCACACTTTCTACCGCAGCTGCCACTTCTTGAATGACCGTTTCCTGGTCTTCGTTACTCAGGTTGAAGTATACCGGCAGGCTAATTTCGCTGGAATAGAGCCGAAAAGCATTGGGATAATCGGCCATTTGATACCCTTGATTTTTGTAATAAGACAGCAAAGGCAAAGGCTGAAAGTGGACGTTAACGGCCACTTCACGTCGATAGATCTCATCAATCAAGGCATCGCGCTCTGCTTCCTCAATACCATCGATTCGCAACATGTAAACGTGGTAAGAAGAGCACTTATGGTCGTTTTCATAGGTGGGCACAATGGCCCAGGGATAAGCCGAGAAAGCTTCTGAATACCGATCGAAAATGGCCCTTCTGCGGGGCAAGGTTTCCCGAACGTAGCGTTCGAGCTCTACCAGACCAATGGCGGCCTGTATATCGGTCATGTTGCATTTGTAACCCGCTTCTACCACATCATAGCGCCAGCCACCTTTGCGAAACTTGGCCAGTGCATCTTTGCTTTGCCCATGCAAAGAAGACACACACATTTCTTTGTAAATGGCAGCATTGTCAAATGGTTCTGGAAGGTTGAGGGCCAGAGCTCCTCCTTCGGCAGTAGTGAGGTTTTTTACGGCATGAAAAGAAAAGACCGAGATATCGGCCAGAATGCCGGTGTTGCGCCCTTTGTAAACGGCTCCGAGTGAGTGGGCCGCATCGGACAGCACCAACATTCGACCAAGTTGCTCTTGCTCGGGCGTGGTGGCTTTGAAAAGCGATTTGACCGCATCACTACGCACCAAATCGTTAATGGTATCGTAATCACAAGGCCATCCGCCAATGTCTACCGGCATCACCACCTTGGTGTTCGAATTGATCCTGGCCTTGATGTTCTCAAGGGTAATGTTGAAATCGTTTCCTACATCGACCAATACGGGTGTAGCTCCGCAATGCTCCACTACATTTGCCGTAGAGCAATAAGTATAAGCGGGAAGTATCACTTCATCGCCCGGTCCCACACCAAACCAACGCAACCCCAATTCCATTCCGGCAGTAGCTGAATTGAGGCAAACGGTATTGGGATTACCGTTGTAATCGCTCAAAAGTTGCTCAAAACGCTTGGTTTTAGGCCCGGTGGTGATCCAGCCCGATTGAAGGGTATCGGTTACCTCGTCAATGGTTCGCTGATCGATTCTTGGTGGGGAAAAAGGAATCATACCGTTCGTTTTAGCAAAATTACAGCATTATGAGGGGATGCCGGGTGTATTCTGGCTGGGATTGGGAAAGGCCAACACCAACAGGGATTGAAACATGGCAAAAAACACGACTCCGGCCTGCGTTTCTAACATGGATTCTGTGAGCAAGCTAAAGCCAAATACAAAAATGAAGAAACCGTAGATGAGGTGGTTTTTGCGAAAACTTTGAATAAAGGGATAAGCCAAATTGAGTAACAGGATCAACAAGCCGATGACTCCCAGTGCCACACTGGTTTGCATGTATTGGTTGTGGGCATTGAGGTTTTTGATCAGGGCTTTGGTGAGGCCCACTTCACGGTACTTTTTAATGAACTCATCGCCTACATCGCCAGTGCCCACTCCCGCTATCGGGTCTTGCTGAAAGCGGGAATACCCCAGTTTCCATATCTCTGCCCGAATACCTGCACTGTTTTGTTTGAGCACCGGATTATTGGAGGTCAACTCTTCGGCGGCTGAGGCAAAGCGGTTGATGCTGTAGTTGGAATTGTAGAGCACCAGGGTCGAAATCCCCAACGTGATGATGAGCCCAAGGAGGCTTTTTTTCCACTTGATGCGCGGCAGTATGAGGTAAAAAAACGTGAAGGTGAGAATGGCAATCATGCACAGAATACCGTTGCGCGAAGCCAACTGAAAATTGGCCAGGATGAAGATGGTCATCATGATGAAATAGCGCAGCCGAAAACGATTTTTTTGATCGAAAATAAACTTGATGAGGATGCACAACGACAAGTTGATGTACATGCTGAAATAGCTCGGGTGATGCTCGAAGGTGAACTCATGATAATAGAAATGCTGCAATTCGCCGGTGCGGTAGTAATAGTAAACCGCTCGAAAAAAGGAAACCAGCACCCCTACTAAACAGCCCATTACAAAGGTTGAAAGCACTTTTTCGGTGCGAAATCGGTTGAGGAACCCCGTTGTGAGCAAAATGATAGGAAAGATGAAAATGGAAAACTTGACTTCCAAATCAAACAAGCCGTAGTCCCAATTGGTAGAATAAAACATGCCCGCCACATGCACCAGGTAAAGACTGATGAACAAAAAGAAATACTGCTTGCGTTTCATGAGGTTGCGCCACTTCTGCACCGGGCTGCTTTCGAAGGCACTGGTGATCAAAAGCAAGGCGATGCACAAGGGCACCCATCGGCGGTTGAGCGGGATGAGGAAGGCCAGCAGGTGCACTAAATAATAGGAGCACAAGCGGGCATAATAACGAGGCCGCTGGCGCAGATCGGCGTAGAATTCACCGGTTTGCAAAGTACGAAGGGCGGTTATGAAGTTGGAAGACGCCATAAAAACTAACGGGTGAGCCGTGCACTGCTTTTAGTGGGTTGTTGACGCAGCAACAAAAATCGTACAATGCCTTGCAGGTAGCCCAAACCGTAACCGAGATGCAAGATAAAAAAGGTAAAGGCTACCCCCAATGCCGTAGATGGATTGGAGGTGAGGCGGAAAGCTGAGAGCAAGGCCAGAATCAGATACAGGGCCAAAACTGATCCAAACCCAAAGGACAACAACGGATGCAACCAGGCAAGCAAACCACCCATGAGCACAAACAAGACAAATCCAAGCGGCACCAGCTGCCGAATGGAGGTCACTGCCTGGTGCTTGCGGTTGACAAAGACTTTCCAGTACCCGTATTGAAAGTACTGTCGAAATAACTTTTTGAAGGATGCCCTCACGTAGTACTTTGAACGAATCTTTGAGGACAACCAAATCTTAAAACCGCCCTTTAACACGCGATAATTGAACTCATCGTCTTGATTTCGGGTGAGGTCTTCGTCAAAATACCCTACTTTTTCGAACACCTCCCGCCGGTAAGCACCAAAGGCCACGGTATCCACGTAGCCTTCTTTTCCACCGGTACGAAAATGAGCATTGCCCACTCCAAAAGACGAGGCCATGGCCTTGCTCACAATGGCCGCAGTGGTATTTTCCGCCACATTGTCGATGATGCCACCAATGCACCCCACTTCGGGATGCGCCTTGAGCTGTAACACACATTCGCGCAGATAATCCGGAGCGAGTTCTGCATGGCCGCCTAAAATGATGGCCACATCACTGTTCACCTCCCGGATGCCTAAATTCAGTGCGTAAGGCGTGGTGCGGTAGGGATTATCTACCAGCTTTACCGGTGCATGCTTTTGGGAAAGTTCTGCCACTATTTCACGGGTGCGGTCGTCACTTTGACCATCGCACACCAAAACATGCAATAAATCTTTGGGATAATCATTGCCTACTACCGACTCTACACAAGCCCGAATGTATTGCTCCTCATTCCGGCAAGGAATCACCACTGAGACGCTCAAGTCAAGGAGTTGTTGGGAAGTAGACGCCTGATTCATGCTGACCTCCAAAAGTACCGTACTTTTGTAGTAATGCGCAGCAACACGGGCGAAACTATCAACACCGATTTAAACACTGAGGTTTCTATCGAAAACCGGGTTGAAAAGATATTGGCCGACCCGAACAGTTTTCTCATCCTTTTCGATGGAGTGTGCAACCTGTGCAACTCTTCGGTCGACTTCATCATTTCGCGCAACGCAAAACAGAACATTTACTTCCTCACCTTGCAATCGGAGCTGGCTCAGCGCCTTACCCGGGAACGAAATATCGACCTCGAACACCTCTCCTCGATTGTAGTGCTGCAAGGAAAGGCATCCTATGTGCGCTCTACTGGCGTTTTAAAAGCAAGCTTGCATTTACAGCAACCCTGGGCCTTTCTGGCCCGCATCGGTCTGGTATTTCCAGCCTTCATTCGCGATGGAGTATACCGCCTGGTCGCCAGGTCGAGGTATACTTTCTTTGGAAAGAAAGACGCTTGCCGCTTGCCTACCCAACAGGAGGCAATGCAACTGTTGGGATAAGCCTTCAACATTGGCCCATCAACCGTATTTATTCATTTTGAGGAGGCAGGTGCAACCCTTTGATGTGTAGTTTCATCCTATAGCCAAACCATTCTTACGCCCCCTGATGAAAGCAACTGCTCTTCATTCCCTATTCTTTCACAAACTTTTGATATTGGGTTGCCTTGTGGTTATATCACTGTTGGCCAGCTGCGGATCAAAAGGCGGATGTACCGATTGTTATGCGATAAATTTTGATCCCGATGCCAATAAGGACGACGGCAGTTGTACCTACCTGAGTGATCGTTACCTGGGCCAATGGCGCATTGTTGATTCCTTGTCCGACTTTCTAACTGCTTCGATAGATACCTACGACATTCAAATCAGTGCGGCCTACCCCAATGCCAGCCATTTGGACTTTAGCCGTGTTCGAGGAAATTATGGAAATATTGTTGCCATTCAGGGAGACTCTCTTTGTGTGTTGAGCTCCAGCCTGATATGTAATGGTCCTCACGGTTATTTCATCACCCAAGATTCTTTTTACTTTAAAATCAATTGGGCCGCTGAGCCCAGTGGTGATGCACACTTTTCTGTGATCCGCGGAAGTAGGCTTTAATTGCATTACAGAGGTTCAAATTGTCCTTACGAAACCAAATTATGAGAGCAATATGAGTAGCTTTTCAGGAAAATTTTCAGGTCTGAAGACCTGTTCATTGTTAGTAATTATCAGTGTTGTCATCGGGTGCACCTCAAAAGATGGATGCACCGATTGCTTTGCCACCAACTACAACCCCGATGCCAATAAAGACGATGGCAATTGCACTTACCTCAGCGACCCCTACTTGGGTCAATGGGAGATGATTGACTCAACAGTCGACAACTTTCTTACTCCCTTTATAGATACCTACAACATTCAGATTACCGCTGGCGACCCCAATAAGAACCATTTACAATTCAGCAGACTACCCGGGGGTTATGACAATCTGGTGGCCCTGTTCGGAGATTCGCTTTGCACTTTGGATGAAAGCTTACACTGCGAAGGTGGCCAAGGAGCATACAACGGTTATTTCATCACTCCAGATTCTTTTTATCTCAAAGTCAGTTGGTTAACGCCTACCTTTAGTGATGCTTATTATGCAGTGTTGCGGGGCAAGCGGTTGTAGGATAATAAACCTTCTGCCCAGGCAATCCTGAACAGAAGGTTGCTCAATTCTTATTGACCTATCGATTCACAATCAGCTTTTTAACTTCGGTATTGGCTTGTCCAATAATTGACACAAAGTAAACTCCCGCAGGCATTTCACTTACATCAAAACTCAATCGCTTACCTGTCAATTCAGCATTTTTTTCTTTGATCAACTTGCCGTTGAGGTCGGTGATAACGATTTGGACGAAGGTGGATGCTGTAGAGTTGGCTTCCACATAAAATTGGGTAGCAGTTGGGTTAGGAAACAACTGAAAGGTTTCAGCTGCATCATTTTCCACTTCCAATGTCTCGGCTTGATCCGATGCTGTTACCGATTGCCTCAAAGCGTAACCGGTGTAATCCCAAAACCAATAATATCCCAATCCGGGTTTATAGTACTCAAAACTATTGCCCGTTCCTCTAAACATGTGGGTACGGGGTCCTGCACATTCTTCGGTATAGTCATAGAACAAGGCAATGTCTTCATACCCATCGTCATTAAAATTACCGGCCACTACCCTTCCGGAAAAACGATCGGTATCGTACGCTGTGTTAATGGCATTGCACCAACCTGCCGAACCTTGGTATTGAAAATCGCTACCAGAGCTTAAGAAACTGTGCAAACGAGTAGTGTTGTCGGGCATTCTGTAATAACCTGCAATATCTTCAAAGTCATTATCGTCAAAATGACCGGCTACCAGCCGGAAGGTGAGGTTGTTGGATTCATATCCCGAGTTGATCACCGGACACCAATTGCTGTTGTAGTTAAATGCTCCTCCAGTGGACGTAAACACATCAATTCTGGAAGAATTACCCGGCAAATCCACCACCATGGCAATATCATCCAGTTGATCGCCATTAAAATCTCCGGAAACCATACGACCCGTTACTGCATTGGCATCGTAAGGATTGTTCTCCAAATAGGTAGACCATCCCTGCGACCATTGATAATCAAATCCAGCTCCATTGGATAGAAATACGTGCAAGCGTGAGGTACCACTGCCGTAATCAAACAAGGTGGCCACATCATCCAAATTATCGCCATTGAAATCTCCGGAAACTACCCGGTGTTGGTATTTAGAGGCATCGTACCCACTGCCAATCAAAGCAGAACTCCACCCCAATTGTCCTTGATGAGTAAAGCCATGAGTTCCATTGGATAGAAAAACGTGCAGGCGGGATTCTCCATTACCGTTATCGTAAAATCCTCCAACATCATCGCGCCCGTCTCCGTTAAAGTCTCCCGAAAACATTCTTCCGGTTAGGCGTCCGGCATCGTAACCCAGCATGTAATCGGGCAACCATCCGTTTCCACCACGATAGATAAATCGATCCTCGTCGGTTGTCCAGGCATGCAAGCGAGAACCAACACCTGGGATGTAATGGAAAGCAGCCATATCCGTCATTCCATTGCCGTTCCAGTCTCCCGAAACAGTACGATAAGTAATGTTACTGGCTGAATAATTCAACCAAAGTGGGTCTACGGAGTATTCATCATAAGCAAAACACTTGTTGCCCCAACTGACCACACTAGCTGGTCCGATCGGATGCTTCAGCTCTATGATATCACCACAACTTTGAGGAGGATTACTATTGTCGTAAGCAATGTTCTCTGCCATCACATTGTCACACAAGGTATGCCATGGCCCTGCAGTGTTGTATTCAAAGAAAAAAGCGCGCTTATCAGGTCCCTTAACGTGCTCGGCAAAGTTGTTTTTCACAATACATCTTTTGGTGTATCCGTGGTTGCCATGAAAGGTCATCCCGGTAGGATAACGGCCCGTGTTGCGCAGGAGTTCATTGTCCCAGCTGCCCCGAGAAAGGTAAAGTGCATGATATCCCTGTGGATTATTGTCAACCCGGCCGCCAATAAAGAGATTATCCGTTACTTGATTGAAGACACTCAATTGGTTGCTGACAGGATACACCGACGGATCCCATCCCTGACCTACTCCCAACCAGAGCATCGCTCCGCCAAATCCTCCTTTTACATGGTCACCGTGAAATTCACAGAACTGCACTTTGCAGTAGTCAACTTGATCCAATTGTATACCAAGGCTGGCATTTTCGAAAATGACAGAAGTGATATTTACAAATTGGACGCCTCGCAAAACCAACATATAGTTCGAGTTCAAGACATAATCCTCTGGACGGGTTACGGTAGCTCTGCACTCGACTGAACGGATATTAATGGGATGGGATTCGGTTCCTGACAAATCCCAGATCAGCTGATGACCGCCATTATTGGCCACATTGATGGGTCCGTGGTTGGGGTCCAGCAGAACATTTATTGTCTTGCCTCCACCCTGTTGTTCTGCTTCTTTGAGCGCATCTTCAAGGGTCTTAATTGGAGAAGTTTCGGCATTGGAAACTAAAATGGTTACGTCTTGTCCTTTAACGAATGAAATGCAAAGGAACAGGCCGATTAGGGCCATAGAAAAATGTGTTTTCATGACTTTTATTGAGGTTAAGAAGTTGAACGGGACAAGTTTCAGGCAAGACTAGAAACAGGGCAATTCCCGTTGATTAGATTGGCGCCAAATTTACAGTTTCTTGTAGCTTTTTCCTATTCGCTTATCTGAACTTATTGTAAAATCCCTTCAACTTTTGGCCTTCGTTGCCCCAGTTAAAAGTGGTTTCAATCGCAATCCGGCCCGCCTTGCCCATCTTCTCTGCCTTGGGTACATCCGCCAGCAAGACCTCCATCGCTTCACGAACCGAAGCAGGATCGAGTGGATCAGCGACAATTCCTGCTTCTGCCTCCTTGAGAATTTGCTCCCAGTAAGAAATGTTGGACGCTACCACTGGAATACCAGCAGCCATGTATTCAAACATTTTCACTGGAAGGGCATCCAGGTAATTGATGATCGGATGCAAGGTCACCATGCCAGCTTGCACTTCTGCCAACAGCTGCGCCACCTGTTGACGGTCAAGAAAACCGAGGTAATCTACATTTTTCCATCCCGCTTCTTGTTCCAGTTCCTGTTGCAACTCGGGCGGAGAAAATTTTCCTGCCAGCTTTAAACGGATGTCCGTACCGGCCAGGGCTTGCACCAACTCGCGTATGCCCCGCACCTCGGTGATGCCTCCAATGTAGGCCACCGAACGGCTTTTGACCACACCCTTTGCAGGTGGATCAAATTGATCCACGATCGGATAGTTGTTCACATCCACCGTGCGGGGATTGAGTTTCAAAAAGCGGTCGCGAATGAAGGGAGTTGCAGTAACCACTCCCGACAGCCGGGAGGCCACATAATTTTCATACCGTTCAAACAACCAGGAGGTCAACTTGCGCACCGGTCCGGGAATCCAGTATTTGGCCAGAATTTGCCGGGGCACGTCTTCGTGCACATCATACACTACGATCTTCCCTTTTCGTTTCAAACGCAAGGCATAGGGCAAAAATTCAGGATCGTGAAAGTGGTATACGTCCGCATCTTGCTTCAGTGCTTCCTGATATACTTTACCGGGAGTGCGCAAAATGCGCTTTAACCGGCTTTGGGTGAAAGCGGGTACACCTACAATGACTACCCCCTGATCGGTTTCGTTGGGGCCATTGGCCACCAGCAACACCACTTCGTGACCTGCTTTTGCGAGCGTTGCGCACTCTTTGTGGAAAATTCGGGTGTCCTTAGCGGGATGTACCGTTGTGAGGTGGCAAACTTTCATCGTTTCCTGACCGGCTTACCATGTCTTCTTCCAGGTTACCGGTAAGTAATTTGTCGGCAAAGTAAGCCAAAAGCGTTAAAACCATCCAATTGACTGGCATTCCGATAAAGGAACTGGCTGAATTGGAAACTAAGAAATAGCCAATGGTGGTCAACAAGCCATACTCTACAATGTAGAAGGCGTCCTTGTGGTAGTTGCGGTGCTTCCAAAATACTTTGAACACTTTTCCGATCCACAACAAGCACAAAACGGTGATCAATAAGCCATACTGAGAAGCAATTTCCACGATCCAGCTGTGGGGATTCAGTGTTGTACCGGTATCGCGCCCAGTAACTTTCCGTTGGGTATAGACCCTAAAATTCCCGGCTCCAATACCAAAGCCAGCCGATTGCCAAAAGTAGTCCCATCCGTTGAGCATCAGTTTGGCACGCACATTTCCTGAGCTGTGCGGATCGCTGGGAATTTCCAATGTGATGGGTTCTCCAAGACGGCCCATCGTGTTAGACTTTTCGAAGGTGTTGGTTAAAAAGATGCTGCCCGTTATGCCGATTACCATCAAGATACCCACCACCGTTTTTTGCATGTTGAATAAGTAGGACTTGATGTTGGGGTTGTAGTACGATAGGCCTATCCACCCAATGAGCAGCACCCAAAAAGCGATCATGCCCAAGCGGCTACCCGTTGAAAAAATAAAGTAAAAGGCCACCGGCCAGGTGAGTACCGACCATTTCCAGCGGTCTTTGAGCAGGAAGGTAACAATGGGCAGCGCCAGAATGATGTAGGTGCTGTAGTTGTTGGGGTTGTCGAAGGTCACCACCGGAACGAGGTTCACCGGGTGATTCATGGCCAGGGTATTGAGTTTGTCAATGAAAGGGCCTGTGAAGTGAAACCCGGTTTGAATCTCCCACAATGCAATTCCGTTGACGACCGCAAACCCACATAGAAAAGCGTATCCAACGGTTTTAAAACTGTTTTCAGCTTTCCGCAACAGCGATACTACCACCAGGTAAATCACAATGCCCGTTGCGAGGTAAAACAGGTCTTTTAAAGAAGATTTTAGGCTCACCGACCAAAGCATGGAGAGGCACCCGTAGGAAAACCAAAGGATCAGCAGGTGGAACAAATTTTTCGAAAGTGGCCCTACATGGGTTTTCAGGTCCCGGTTCCAGATCAATAAGATCAGCGAAATCAACAGCACTACCCGAAAGGCGTACACGTTGATAAACCCTAAATCTATGCCCAACAAGTAGCTTCCAAGGGGCATGGAAAACACAATTACAAACAACAAACCGGCATACCAGCTTCTGAGCATCAGGCAGGGATTAGTGTTTGATAGATGTCTTGCAATTGCTTCACGGTTGAGCCTGGATCAAATTTTTCTACTACACTCTGACGGAGTGCTTCCATAGGATACGCCTCGGGGTGGTTCATCACGTTAGAAATGGCCTCTGCCAAGGCAGCCACGTTTCCGGGTTCGCAAAGTAAGCCATTCTTGTCGGTCACAATATCTTCTGGTCCTCCCGATCGGGTAGCCACCACCGGGGTGCCGCAGGCAAGGGCTTCTACCAATACCACGCCAAATGTTTCCACATAACTGGAAGATACCATCAAGTCGGCCGCCCGGTATTGGGCGGGCAAAGCGCTCTTGGGAAGCAGCCCTAAAAACCGGGTCTGCTCACCTACGCCAAGTTCTTGGGCCAAGGTTTCCAACGCTTTTCGAGCAGGCCCATCTCCAACGATCGAGAGGGTGCAATGCGGATGCGTTTCTACCACCTTCGCAAAAGCTTTGAGCAAAATATCAATGCCTTTGTTGGGGTTGAGCAAGGCCACCGTAAGCAACTTACCATTGGGTCGTTTTTGAATTTCCGGTAAGGAAAATCGACTCAAATCCAAGAAATTGGGCACCACCACTACGTTGCCCTCATAGCCAAGACGGGAAATAGAACGGGTAAGGTCGGTACTTACGGCCAAGACCTTGTTCGCTTGTTTGTAGCAGTCCAGCAACAAGCGTTTTTCCCGGGGGCGCAGCAAGCCGCGTTTCAAGGCGGAAGAATGTTCGGTGATGACCAAAGGTATACGGTGTTCGCGGGCCAAGTCAACGGCAGCCCAACCCGCCCAAAGACCAACGTGCGCATGAATGAGATCGGGGAGGCCGTGTTCAGCAACATATTGGTCAAACAGCCGATGAATTCCTTGACGATACACTTTTTGCTGGTAGCCTGAATGACCGGGCACCAAATTATAAGCTGCATAGCGCAACACCGGGAAGGGAGCTTCCTGCACAAAGATTTCCCGAAGTGGCACAGGCAATTGAAATCGCTGTCGCAATTGCCCTACTGGCAACACCAAAGGAGCGGCTACACCCACCTGCATTCCCGCCGTGTGTAAAGCATCCACCTGATCGCGAAAAAAAGTACCTGCCGTGTTGTCGACAGAAGAAGGCCAGGTATTGGGAATTACCAAAACGTGCATGCTCATTGGCTTTCGGGACGGAAACGATTGATGAAGACAAAGGCCAACACAATGGCCAGCAAGTAAAACACCGACTGGGCAATGGTATAGCACCAAAGGGTGGGTTTTACGGTACCAAACCAGGCATATCCACCTGAAATACCCACCGCCACCATCAACAAATGCAGGCCATCGAAATACATCATGGTACGCTGCCGCCGGAGACGAATGTAAATAAACGACAAAGAAGAAGAAACAAAGCTGATGCTGATCCAGATAATTACAATTCGCAGGTAATCCATCAGATTGGTCCATTGGTCGCCCAAAAGCCAAACCACTACCGTAGACGGCACCAAATAAGCACCGATCACCAACGAGGCACTCACGGCAAACAGGCGCAGCATGTGTTTTTGATACACTTTTCTCAGTTCCTCTTGCGTGTGGAGGCCGGCCAGTTCTTTGTAATACACTTGGGCAAAAGAACGGCTGATGATGCCCAGACCTACCGACACATATCCCGTGGCCAGGCCCACATTGCCCAATACTTCTTTGCCAAAATAATAGCCCAGCAACCAGGCGTAGAGAAAGTTGATCAACGTGCTCCCCAGAAAGGCTGAAGGAGTTGAATAGCGCAAAAAGTCACGGTGTTTGACGGCAAGACTCCATACCTTTTGCCGCTTCACCAGTTTCCAATCCTGCGCCAGGCCGCGCCAGGAGAGCGTTACCATGTAACACAAGGCAGCGACTTCACCCACTACCCTGCCCCAAACCAAACCCACGCCCCACTGCCGCAGGCCTCCGCCAAGTTTGGCACCTTCGGCCAGGCCAGATTGCATCAGTTTACTCCCGGCAATGGTTTTGAACCGCCCTTGGCTGTTCATGCGGTAATTCAACACTTCGTAGGCACCCACTGCCACTACCGTTAAGGGCACTAAATAGAGCAAATGGCCCAATTCGTTCCAGCCTTGTTGATCGAGCCAGGGCCTTAATATAAAAACTGTGGCGCCCACCAAAAGGGCCATGCTGAAGGCAAGCAACAAACCGAAAAAGGTGAGGTTGGCCCGGCCTTCCGGGTCTTTTTCCAACACGATAGCAAACTCGTATTTCAGAGAAGCCACGCGGGCAAACAGCAGAGAAGTAGCAGTGTAGGTGGTCAGCAAACCAAAATCGGCTTCCGAGTACAGGCGCGTGAGCACCGGCAACATCAAAAAAGGAATGGCCTGACCGGCGGTGGTTCCCGTCACCAAGGTCAATACATCACGACTAAAGCGGGAAACCTGAAAGCGGGACGCCAAGAGCTGAACTTAGTACAATATCAAGCTTGGGATTCTCCCGCAGCGTGAATGCGCTCAATGATCTCTACCACCTTCATGCCTTCAAGGGCGTTGGTAGAAATCACCGCTTTGCCCGTGAGCACGTCAATCACGTTTTGAATTACATAGTGGTGATTGGCCGCACTTCCTTTGTAATCCCCATAATCGTTGGGTGGGTTGGGTGGGGGCAACTGCGGCATATCGTAGTCGCCTACTTCCACATATTCTACCGAATCCATGTATTGCCCGCTTACTTTCACGCTGCCTTTTGAGCCAATGATGGTGATGCTGCTCTCCATGTTTTTGCGGAAGATGGAAGTCGAAAAATTGATCGACCCCATGCCGCCATTGATGAAATCGAAACTGACCACTCCCGTGTCGATGAACTCCGTACTGTCGCCGTGATTGAAATTGACGAAGCGCGCCCGTATGTTATCAATGTCACCAAACAACCAATACATAATGTCGATGAAATGGCTGAATTGAGTAAACAGTACTCCGCCATCGAGTGCTTTGGTGCCTTTCCAGCCCCCTTTTTTATAGTAACGATCGTCACGGTTCCAGTAGCAGTTGAGCTGCACCATGTTGATCTCTCCGAGGCGGTTTTCATCAATCAAGGAGCGCAACCAAACCGATGTTGGACTATAGCGGTTTTGCTTCACGCAGAATACGTGCCGTGAAACTTGCAACGACTTGAAAATGACATCCTCACATTTGGAGCGGGTCAACCCCATGGGCTTTTCAATCACCACGTGCCACTTGTTGCCCAGGGCACGAATCGACTGATCGGCATGTAAACCGTTGGGGGTACATACGCACACCACGTCCACCTCATTTTCCTGGAATCCGTCAGGACCGAAAATTACCGCTTCCTGTTCCAGTACTTTTATCGAATAAGTCTCACGAGCCTCTGCCGCCTTCGCCGGGTCGAGGTCTACTATTCCTACCAGTTCAGCATCGGGATTGCCCGCTACCATAGCGGCATGTTTACGTCCAATATGGCCGTAGCCCAATACCAGAAAACGGATTTTTTTATCGCTCATGCTTGTCGATTTTGCGGCAAATTTAGAAGATTTCGGTAGCTCTCATCCTATACTGTAGTGCATCCATAAACAGCAAGGTGTTCAATCATTGGGCAGGTTGCAGACTGTGCCAATACCAATCAATAGCTTTTTCAAGCCCCTGGCGTAAATTGTATTGCGGATCGTAGCCCAACAAACGTTTCGCTTTATCAATCGAGGCCAGTGAGTGTTTCACATCTCCCACCCGCTCCGGGCCATAGGTGATTTCCACCGATCGAATGGCCGGGTCGAAGTTGCCCAGTAATTCTACCAGCAATTGCACCAACTCGTTGAGGGTAGTGTTTTCACCGTAGGCTACGTTGTACACCTGATTGACGGCCTCTGGATTTTCGGTAAGGGCCGCCAGTTGGTTGGCTTGCACCACATTTTCGATGAAAGTAAAATCCCGGGATTGGGTACCATCTCCGTGAATGACCGGAGATTGATGCCCCATAAACGCCTTGATGAATTTGGGGATCGCAGCTGAGTAGGCTCCGTCGGGAGTTTGGTGGGGCCCAAAAACATTGAAGTACCGCAATCCGATCACTTCTATCCCGTAGAGGTCGGCAAATACCTGAGCGTATAGTTCATTGACGTATTTGGTCACCGCATAGGGCGACAGCGGACGACCGATGTTCTCCTCTACTTTGGGCAATGCCTTATGGTCGCCATACGTGCTGGAACTGGCCGCATACACAAACCGTTTTAAACCTGCTTCTTTGGTGGCATACAGCATGTTCAGAAAACCGGAAATGTTTACCTCATTGCTGGTAATCGGATCGTCGATGGAACGAGGAACTGATCCAAGGGCCGCCTGGTGCAATACATAATCTACCCCCTTCAGGGCCATTTGACAATCTGAAAGGTTGCGAATATCGCCCTGTTGAAACTCAAAGTTGGCGTGGGCCTGCAGGCGGTCGATGTTGGCTTGTTTGCCGGTAGACAAGTTGTCGAGGCAACGCACCTCGTTGTTTTGCTCCAGCAACGCTCCGCAAAGGTTGGAGCCAATAAAGCCTGCTCCTCCGGTTACTAAAACCTTTTTTCCTTCTATTCGGGAATGGCTCATGGTGCTTTGATCTGCAGCTCAGAAATTAATTATTTGGCGAAGCTCACCGCACGGGTTTCTCGAATCACCGCTACTTTTACCTGACCAGGATAGATCATCTCGTTCTGAATTTTCTGAGAAATTTCAAACGACAAGTTTTCAGCATCCTTATCGGTGACTTTGCTGGCTTCTACCATCACTCGTAATTCGCGCCCCGCCTGAATGGCGAAGGCTTTGGTTACTCCATCATGGCCTTGGGCCAGGTCTTCCATGTCTTTCAATCGCTGAATGTAGGATTCTACCACTTCACGACGAGCCCCAGGTCGGGCTCCTGAAATGGCATCACAAACCTGCACTACCGGCGAAATAAGCGAAGTCATTTCAATCTCATCGTGGTGAGCACCGATCGCATTGCAAACCGCTGGTTTTTCCCCGTGCTTTTCGGCCAGCTTCATTCCCAGGATAGCGTGCGGAATTTCTGGTTCATCTTCGGGTACTTTACCAATATCATGAAGCAAACCAGCACGTTTAGCTTGTTTCACATTGAGGCCCAATTCTGCTGCCATGGTAGCACACAAATTGGCTACTTCACGGCTGTGTTGAAGCAGGTTTTGCCCGTATGAAGAACGGTACTTCATCCGGCCTACCATACGAATGAGCGCAGGGTTCAACCCGTGGATGCCCAAATCAATGGTGGTGCGCTTGCCCACTTCCAAAATTTCTTCCTCTATCTGCTTGCCCACCTTGCGCACAACTTCCTCGATGCGTGCAGGGTGAATCCGTCCATCGGTAACCAGCTGGTGGAGCGACATCCGGGCAATCTCACGCCGAACCGGATCGAAACAAGAAAGAATAATGGCTTCAGGAGTATCGTCCACGATGATTTCTACTCCGGTGGCCGATTCTAAAGCGCGAATGTTGCGTCCCTCACGACCGATGATCCGGCCTTTCAATTCGTCACTTTCGATGTTGAACACCGAAACCGAGTTTTCAATGGCGTGCTCGGTGGCTACCCGTTGAATGGTTTGCACCACAATTTTTTTCGCCTCTTTGCTGGCATTGATGCGGGCCTCGTCGGCAATGTCTTTCACATAGGCAAGTGCGTCAGTTCGAGCCTCATCTTTCAGAGCATCGATCAATTGAGTTTTGGCTTCCTCAGCCGAAATGTTGCTAATGTTTTCTAAAGCTTCCACCTGTTTGCGGTGCAGCTTTTCCAAATCACTTTGCTTTTTAGAGAGAATTTCGTTTTTCTTGGTCAGGTTTTTACGCTGATTTTCCAAGTCTTTGTCTTTGCGGTTGACCTCTGACAGTTTTTGCGAAAGGCTGCTTTCCTTTTGTTTGATCCGGTTTTCGGTCTGTGAGATGTGCTTGTTTTTTTCGTTGATCTTCTTCTCGTGTTCCGTGCGCATTTGCAAGAACTTCTCCTTGGCTTGCAGGATTTTCTCTTTCTTGATCACCTCTGCATCCGTCTCTGCATCTTTTATGATGTGCTCCGAGCGCTTCTCAATGTTTTTCTTGAGAAGGACCCCGACCAAGATGCCGCCGATAGCCAACCCTCCGATCAATCCAATTACAATACTGATGACGTCCATTCTATTTTGTCAGTTAGGTTTTGATTTTAAAAGAGCCCGCAGCAAATCTCACAAGGTTCTTGTAAACCCCGGAAAGTGAACTTTCGGTACTTGCTGTGTAAGGTCGAACTTCCAGTGTCTTCTCGTAAGAAAATCCCATCTCGCCGAAGCGGTAAGGTCAACAGGCCTGTTCTTGGGTCACACAAGCTTAGTCCCAACGTTTTGAATGTTGAGTTTACAAAACGTAAAAAGAGATTTGTGCGGGCATGCATTAGAAAGGGCTTAGACAATATCACCCCTCCATGGTATGTAAAGAACGTTATTGCTGTTCGAGGTACTCCTGCAAACGCTTTTCAATGTCGGCCAATTGGCCGGTAGTAGTTTCGTCAGCCACTCCTTTGTCCCCGGCATTCAGGGCTTGAGTAGCATATTCGAGCGCTGTCATGGCCAGCAGGTCTTGCCGGTCGCGCACAGCGTAATTTTCTTCGAGGTCCCTCATGTGCTCATTGATCATCTTAGCGGCTTTGCGAATACCTTCCTCCTCTTCCCGAAGGATGGTAAGGGGATATACCCGATTGGCAATGGTCACTTTGATGGAGAGTTCACTCATAAGGGAAGGGTCAAAACGTTTCGTCAGGATGATTATCGGTTCAGCATAGCAATGCACTTGTCTAATTCCCGCACAAGCTCATTGATCTTAAGCTTCAACTCCAACGCCCCTTTTGAGTCTTCGCCCACGCTGCGCGCCAGCGACAAAACCTTATTGCGTTCGGTCAGTTCTGCTACTTTTTGTTGTTCTTCTACCAACTGCAAGCTCAGGGCTTGATTTTCGTCCTTCAAGGCTTGCCGCGAAGCATTTGCCTCACGGTGCAAATCGACCAGCCGGTCCACTTTTCCATTAAGGCTTGCAACTACACTTGACAAGTCATTCATTTTCAAACAATTAAGAGAAGCAGCTTGAAGAGTTGATCCGCTCAGGGGCCAAAATTAAGTAAAATTTTTCACCCCCTTGTGTGGATATTTAAAGGCCATTTCCGCGTTTCGGTGGCAATCCTTCTGCTAAATTTGGTTTCGTCCATCACACGGAAATTTGTTTGTCTATGTTTTCTTTCTGGTCTCTGCTTGTGGCACTTTCCATGCAGGCTAATGCCTTCTCTGCCCCGACCTATCCCAAAGATTATTTCTCTACTCCACTCGATATTCCCCTCTACCTTGCCGGCAACTTCGGCGAGTTGCGCACCAACCACTTTCATGCCGGACTGGACATCAAAACCCAAGGCAAGGAAGGCTTGCCGGTTTTTGCAGCGGCCGAAGGGTACGTTTCACGCATCAAAATTGGCTTGGGTGGCTACGGAAAAGCACTCTACATCGATCACCCAAACGGGTACACGACCGTTTATGCCCACTTACAAGCCTACGAAGGAGCCATTGCCGATTATGTGAAAAAGGTGCAATTCGAGAAAGAGAGTTTCACCTTAGAGGTCTTTCCTCAGCCCGGCGAACTCCCCATAAGCAAACGGCAGTTGGTGGCCCTATCGGGCAATACCGGTGGTTCGGGAGGTCCTCACTTGCATTTTGAAATTCGGGAAACCGAATCGGAAATCCCGGTCAATCCATTGCTCTTTGGCTTTCCTATCCGAGACAACATCAAGCCCATCATTCGCCGGGTAGCCTTGTATCCCTTGGCCGATAGTAGTCGGATAGGACACATTGCTACGCCAAAATTTATGGAAGTGGAGGGCACCAACGGACGTTACCACCTAAAAAAAGACGCGCCAGTAGAAATCAAGGGCGCCTTAGGGCTTGGCCTGGAAGTGATCGATAAAATGAACGGCACCTCCAACCGCAACGGCGTGTACAGCATCGAGCTGCGCTGTGACGACCGGAGAATCTACTACCACGAAATGGAGAAGATCAGTTTTGCCGAAAGCCGCTACATCAACAGCCATGCTGATTACCGCGAAAAAATATTGCGAAGCCGATGGGTGCAAAAAAGTTTTTTGCAACCCAACAACCAATTGAGCATTTACCGGGAAGTGGCAGAAAATGGAAGACTGGAACTCAACGACGATCAACCACACCAATTGCAGTACATTGTAAAGGACGTTTATGGCAATACTTCCACCTTAGATTTTAAGGTGAGGCAAGTGCAAAAAGGAGCCCATCCGGCCGCGAAAACACCGGAGCACCTGGTGGCGCGCTTTCGTTTCGATCGGGAAAACCTGTACCAGGGCGAAAACATTAAGGTAAACCTGCCCAAAGGACTGCTCTATGACCACCTGAATTTTGAGTACCGCCAAGGTGCACCTACTCCAAACAGCTTAGGCCCAGTGCATCACGTTCACCACCGCACCGTTGCCTTGCAAGGTTACCTGCGACTGGCACTCCGTTTGCCACCGGGTAGCGAAGCGCAACGCAACAAGGTATTTATTGCCCAGCTCAAATCGGATGGTAGTTTTAGGTCTGCTGCGGGCGGCCAACTGGAAGGCGATTACCTGGTAACAGAAACCAAGTATTTTGGTCGCTACGCTATTTTAGTAGATTCCATGGCGCCCAGTTTGGTTCCGGTCAACATCCGGCAAGGCGCCAACCTGAGCGGACAAAAAACCATTGCCTTCGAAATTCATGACGCACGCAGTGGTTTGGCCAGTTTCGACGGCTACATCGACGGCCAATGGGTGTTGATGGAATACGACCGCAAAACCCGTCGGCTACAATTTGATTTCGAGGCCCACGAAATATCCAGCGGTCCTCATACGTTTGAGTTGCGGCTCACCGACAATTGCAACAACGAGCGGACCTTCCGAGCAGAGTTTGTACGCTGAGCCACAGGCCCATTGGTGATTCCTTCCTACCTTTGACTCAATGAGAAATTTCTTCTGGTTACTTCTGCTGCTTGTTTCCTTCCCCACATGGGCCCAAGAGCAGGAACAAGTCGATCCTCCGAAAAAAATCCTGCAATTTTCGGGGGTAGTGGTTTCTGGTGACAGCCTGTCTCCGGTGCCTTACACCAGCATTCTCATTCGCAATACCAACCGCGGTACCATCAGCGACTATTACGGCTTTTACTCGCTGGTAGCGGAAACGGGAGATACCATCGACTTCACTGGAGTAGGATTCCGAAAAACCACCTACATCATTCCCGATTCACTGGATTTGAAGCGCTACTCGCTCATTCAAATCATGACCAAAGACACCATCTTTTTGCCCGAGTCGGTCATTTATCCCTGGCCTACCAAAGAGCAGTTTGCCGAGGCCTTCATGAATTTAGAAGTGCCGGAGGATGATTATGATCGGGCCAAGAAAAATCTGGAACGGGTAGACCTCCAAGAACGCATGGATAACCTGCCCAACTCCGGTAGCATCACCTACAAACAACAGATGCGTCAATACTCCAGCCGTTTGTACTATGCCGGGCAAGCTCCTCCCAACAATTTATTAAATCCAGTAGCCTGGGCCCGCTTCATTGAGGCCTGGAAACGCGGAGATTTCAAGCGGCAGTAATCCACGATTGGGGTTCCTTTTAAGTAGGTGCCTACTACCCAGCTCACCCTATTTTTATTTCTATTTCAGTCCTGAAATACTCGTTTGTGCACAGGCCTAAGCCAGATGGCATTCATTGGGGAAACAAGAAGCGGTTTCTTTTTCCAAGACCTGGCAACAATATTTGTTCGATCCAACGTTTAAGACACGTTCTACACCCTTGGGTTTGATGACCACTGCAATCGGCGTTTTTCTCTACATTTGGCCTCCCATGCGCGTTTTCCTGGTTTCAGTTCTCCTGCTCTGCGGTGCACTTCTGCCTCAACTTGGCTGGGGACAAACCGGCACCATCACGGGCACCATTACCGACTCCACTGGCCAGGGGCTGGAATTTGCCAATGTCATTGTTTTGGGCACCACTTCAGGCGACCAATCGGACGTCAACGGACGCTATGCGGTTACGGTAGAGGCCAACCGACAGGTAACCCTGGTTTTTTCTTTTATCGGTTTTACTTCAGACACCGTTACCCTTTCGGTGGGTGCCGATGAAGTCAAAGAACATTCGGTGCGCTTGCGATCGGGCATCAACCTGGGACCTTTCGAAAAGGTGGAAGAACGTTTGCGGGTGACCACCATGAAACCCATTGACGTGGAGTTGGTGCAATATATCCCCTCTGCTTCGGGAAGTTTTGAAGCCATTCTGGCCTCTGAAATTGGGGTCAACATGGGCAACGAGTTGAGTTCTCAATATTCGGTGCGTGGGGGAAATTTTGATGAAAACCTGGTATACGTCAACGACATTCAAATCTATCGGCCTTTTCTCATTCGTTCGGGCCAACAAGAGGGCTTGAGTTTCATCAATGCCGAAATGGTGGAAGATGTGTCTTTTTCGGCGGGTGGTTTCGATGCCCAATACGGCGATAAAATGTCGTCGGTACTGGATGTAACGTATAAACGGCCTACCAAATTTGCGGGTTCGGTTTCGGCGGGAATTCTGGGGGCAGAAGCGCACATCGAAGATGCTTCTAAAATCCGCAACCGGCGGTTCACACAATTGCACGGCTTTCGCTACCGCACCAACCGCTACTTGCTCAATACTTTAGATACAGACGGTACTTTCAACCCGGTTTTCATTGACTACCAGGGCTTTCTCACCTATTACCTGCGCGACAATCTTGAAATCAGTATTCTGGGAAACTACTCCCGCAACCAATACAACTTTGTTCCCGAAACGCGGGAAACAGATTTTGGAACCGTGAATGAGGCCCTTCGACTGACCGTCTTTTTCGATGGTGAGGAAGTGGACGATTACCAAACGGGAATGGGCGCCCTTTCTTTTGACTACAAGCCATCGCACAACCTCAACCTCAAATTCATTTCCTCCGGCTTTGTTACTCAGGAAAGTGAGACCTTCGACATCCAAGGAGCTTACCGGTTAGACCAGCTCGAAAACGACCTTAGCCAGGACAATTTTGGCGATGTAGCATTCAACCGAGGCGTGGGTGGATTTTTAGACCATGCTCGTAACTACCTTACCGCCAACGTTTGGGCCACGGAACACAAAGGGTCCTTGTTTGTGCGCGAAGGCCAAACCCGGGTATTGTGGGGAGCTAAATTCCAGAATGAATTCATCGATGATGAACTGAGCGAATGGCAGTTGGTGGATTCGGTCGGCTTTTCAATACCGCAGGGGCCGGGCAATGAAGTGCGCCTGTTTGAAACCATCAAATCGGAAAATGCCATCTCCTCCAACCGGCTATTGGGCTATGCTCAGATCAATAACATTTGGGTAAAAGACACCCACGAAATCACGCTTCACGCCGGCTTGCGCGCCAACTACTGGGATTGGAACGAGGAGTTATTGTGGAGCCCGCGCTTCACCCTTTCAGTGAAACCGAATTGGAGGCAAAATTGGTTGTTTCGGGCTTCCTGGGGAGTGTATCACCAACCGCCTTTCTACCGCGAAATGCGCGACTTGTTTGGCCAGGTGAATCGGGACATTAAAGCCCAAACGTCTATTCATTATGTGCTGGGAGCGGATTACAATTTCAAGATCTGGAACCGTCCTTTCAAGTTCATCACAGAAGTGTATTACAAGGACTTGAACAACCTTATTCCCTACGAAATCGACAACGTGCGCATTCGATACTACGCCACCAACAATGCGGAAGGATATGCCACGGGAATTGATATGAAGTTGAACGGTGAAATTGTGGAGGGGGTAGATTCCTGGTTGAGCATTTCGGTGATGCAAACCGAAGAAGATGTGCTGGACGATATCATCACCACTTACTTCAACAGCGAGGGCGACCGCATCATTTTTGGCTTCACTTCCAACGATTCCATTGCGGACAGCACCGTGGTAGAACCAGGAAGGGTATTCCGCCCCACCGATCAGCGGGTAAACGTGGGTCTGTTTTTCCAGGATTACGTTCCCGGAAGGGAAAACATCAAAATGCACCTCAACCTGTTGTATGGAACAGGTTTACCAACGGGGCCTCCGACCTACAACCGCTATGCGGATACCCTGCGGCTTCCCCCCTACCGGCGGGTAGACATTGGCGGGTCTTTTTTGTTGAAGAAAGAAGCGTATGACGAAGAAGGCAACAAAATCATGGGCCGCGGCCCCTTGAAATACTTGAACTCTCTCTGGCTCACCGTTGAGGTCTTCAATTTGCTACAGATCAACAACACCATTTCTTACCTTTGGGTCACCGATGTGAACAGTCGTCGGTATGGGGTTCCCAACTACCTCACCTCCCGCCGGTTGAACCTTCGGCTGGTTGCAAGGTTTTAATGTGTTATGATTGAAATGTCTCTCACTCGAAGCTCACTACTATTTGCTTGTGCAGCTCTATTCACACTTGGGTTTTGGAGTTGCGAGACCGATTCGCCAATAGATTCTTCCCCAGCCCAACGCACTACACTTGAATATTACCTGAATCAGCGATCAGGCATGGGACTCAGCCGACAACTGATTGCCTGTGCGGCCGGAGGCCGCGCCTTCGCCGAGAACGACAACCCTGAAAAACCGATCTCTATCTTTTACCTCCCCGTAGAAGGGGCGACCGACATTCGCTACTGGGAAACGGATTCTATTGAGGTAGATCCAGACAGTTTGCTCCTCTACCGCGAGCGTTCGTTGGAACGCTTACCGGTTTTTGGCGGTTTTTTAGGCCGTTTTACTCGCAGCAATCCTGGGAAAGAGCTTTGGTGCCGTATCACCTATCTCACCGCCGATTCGGTGCACGTTTGCAATGCCATTCGACTCAAAATGCCGGACGAACCTACTTTGGTGGCTCATAGTGCGGTAGATATTCGTGAAACCCGTCCCGGTTACCCTAAATTTACCTGGGAAGACCCTTCTTCCGAAAACGTCATTTACTTTCAAGTGATTTCTGATGCTGCTGGTGACCTACTGACAGGCACTTACACCTTTGACCAAAACTGGCAGTTTTACGACCTCAACAATGTGGTGATCAACATCAATGATATCTACACCAATCCGCAGCTGTCTCCCTTGGCAAAATACCAATTCACCTTGATGGGGGTGAGTGTAGACAATTGGGTACACACCTTTGCCAGCAAGCCTTTTGTGATCGAGCCTTAGGCCTCATTTAGCCAGATGATTGTGCTGGTTACGGCTGCCAGCAACAAAATGAAGCTCACATAGCCTAACACCAGGAGCAACACAATTTTTAGCAGCCCCGTCAACGTATTCTTCGGACGGAAATAGCCCAAAGCAGCCCATATAAAATAGCCCATTGAGGCAATGCCACTCAGGCCAGTAAGGGGAACGCCAAATAGGCCCAACACCAACATGGTAAAAATGCCGATCCAGTAAGGATGGGCTACCACATAAAACAGGAAGGCAAGGTTTTCTACAAAGCGGTAGCCGCGCTTGCGAAATACTACCATGGCCCAAAAAGCCCAAAAGGGAAAGATGACCAAGGTGATAAACTTGAGGTATTTTATGATAAGCTCGCTCCACCTCCACTGCTGGTCGAACGCTTCTCCTTGGGCAACACCGGAGGTTTTCTGCATCTGCTCCTTGGTAATTCCGATCATGTCTGCTATGGAGATATCGAACACCTTGATGAGCAACAAGTAAATGGTGAACAACAAAAAATAGTAGGAAACCGGCCCGTAATACCCTACCCGATCACCCTTCAGATAGGCATGAAATACTTTTCCCGGGCGAATGGTGAGGTCGACAACGGTGCGCAAAAAGCGTCCGTCAAGGCCCAGGATGATGTCCAAATACTCTTGCCATAGTCCTTTGAAGCTCAGGCGCTCTACGCCATTGCGTTGACCACAGTGCTTGCAATAAGCATCGGCCACCGATTTTCTGCAATGGATACAAGACCTTTGATGGGCGGGGTGGGTGGGCGGGGTCACAGGATCATTGAATTTTAAGCGAGAAGCACCAGTTTAATAATCAGCCAGGCGACTAAGACCAAAGTGAAAAAAAACATGTAACTGAAATACCCAAAAAAGACCACCATGATCATTTTAAGGGTACCTACAAACTTGTTCTTTGCTGGAAAAAGCACTACGCCAACCACCACATAATAAAGATAGGACGGAAAGATGCTCAGTAGGGTGTACATCTCACCAGTAATGGCATGCAAGCAGAAACCCAAAATACCCAACCAATAAGGGTGCGAATTGGCATAGAAGGCAAATACGATGTGTTCTACAAAGTTTTTTCGGGCTTTTCGGAAAAACAACAATCCCCACCAGGCCATGAAGGGAAACATGAACAAGGTGAAAAATTGCAGGTATTTGGAGAAGATGTCTAAAAATTCTTTTTTCAACGCTTCCCCATCAAAGTTCTTCCCTTGGGAGGAGCCGTCGAGTTCTACTCCGGTACTCCCTATAATATCTTCGAAGCTAATTCCCAACAGGTTGGCCACCAGCAGGTACAGGGAAAACATCAGAAAATAATAGGTAATAGGACCCAGGTAGCGTACCCGGTTGCCTTGCCACACCGCCTCAATCAAACGGTGAGGACGCAAGGTAAGATCAATTACAGTTCGCAGAAAGCGGGTATCAAGACCTAAAAGGCGCCCAAATGCCTCCCCTATCAGACTGTTGAGCTTGAGACGAGGGACGTGCTGCCGTTGGCCGCATTGGCTACAGAAACTAGTGGTTACCTCGTGCCCACAATTGACACAAGACGGCACCTCTGCCGGGGCAGGAACAAGTTTATCCACAGGAATTTAACATCGGTTAGGCTACCGACAAAATAAGCATTCCTATGAAATGTGAAGCAAAAATTTAATCGAACTGCGCGAGGGTTTGGCGGATAATGTCTACACATTCCATCAATTGCTCCTCGGTGATGACCAGTGGAGGCGCCAAACGAATGATGTGCTGGTGGGTAGGCTTGGCCAAGAGACCATTCTCTTTCAATGCCAAACAAACGTCCCAGGCTTCTTTTCCATTTTTAGGGGTGATCACGATGGCATTGAGCAGCCCTTTGCCACGCACCAGTGAAATCATATCGGAGTCGATATCTCGCAGTGCCTCGCGTAAAATTTCACCTAAATATTGCGCCCGCTCAGCCAATTTCTCATCGCGAACTACTTCCAAAGCTGCCACTGCCACCTTGCAGGCGATTGGGTTGCCACCGAAAGTGGACCCGTGTTCGCCGGGCTTAATCACATTCATAATGGCATCGTCGGCCAACACCGCCGAAACCGGATATACCCCGCCCGAGATGGCTTTCCCAAGAATTAAAACATCGGGCTTCACCTCTTCGTGATGACAAGCAATCAACCTGCCGGTTCTGGCGATACCGGTTTGTACTTCGTCTGCAACAAAAAGTACTCCGGCCTTCTTGCAAAGCTCGTAGGCTCCCGATAAAAATCCATCGCTAGGCACATTCACACCAGCTTCACCCTGGATGGGTTCCACCATCATACCGGCTACAGTTTCGTCTTCTAATGCCTTGGCCAAAGCATCCAGATCGTTGTAAGGAATGCGCACAATACCGGGAGTGAATGGACCAAAATTATGGGTAGAATCCGGGTCGTTGGAGGCAGAAACAATGGTAATGGTACGGCCGTGGAAGTTGTCGTCACATACAATGATTTTGGCCTGGTTGGTAGGAATACCCTTTTTCTCGTAGCCCCACTTGCGCACAATCTTCAATGCGGTTTCCACGCCTTCTGCACCAGAATTCATGGGTAATACTTTATCGTAACCAAAAAACTCAGTTACAAACTTTTCGTAGAGTCCCAATGCATCGTTGTAAAAAGCGCGTGAAGTAAGGGTCAAGGTTTTGGCCTGCTCAATCATCGCATTGATGATGTGCGGGTGGCAATGCCCTTGATTCACCGCAGAGTAAGCCGATAGAAAATCGTAATAGCGCTTGCCTTCCACGTCCCAAACAAACACTCCCTCGCCTTTGCTGAGTACTACCGGCAAAGGATGATAGTTGTGTGCTCCAAAGCGGTCTTCGAGGGCAATGGCTTTATCTGAGGTCATTAGGTTATTCTTCTCCACGGTTGTCGTCTCCATAATGCGCGATTTATTAAGGCTTGAGGTGCCGGTTCAAGGTAAATTCACAATTGTCTTTTGCTCGATGCAATTGGTGCAAATATACCTAAAATTACTGCTTTTTCAGCCGAAAAACGCAATTACTCCGGTTGTACAAAAGCCTTCCAGAAAGCTTCACAATTAAGATCAGTTGGGAACAGGCATTTCTGCTTTGTCCCAAGGTGATAACGGTAAATTCAAGCAGAATATTTCCAGATGAGATGCAATTAAAATATGCCATTATCCAATGCAATCGAATGGGTAACGTGGCATCAATTTCTGGTGTAAACAGTAGCCTGTGGATGGCTAAATTTTACCTCATATAACCATAAAATCAAACGAAGAATAGGGCAGCAGGGATCACCATATTATCCTAAAATACTGAGCTTATTTAGACTCATTCTATTCAGTTTAAGAAAGAAAATTTCAATTTTTTTAAAGGATTTATTACCCCTTTCAGCAGCCTGATTTTGAGGTAAATCAGAAGAGAAAATTGATAAATGGCGCTACAATAGCGGGAACACAAATTGCAAATCCATTGAACCAATTACAACACTATAAAAAACACTAAATCAACACTTTGACCAAAATACCCTTTCGTAATTACTCGATAAATTTAGTTGTTGAAAAACAGATTTGATAGATGCGTTTTTAATTTTTGAGTGTGAACCTGCTCTTGCTTTGTGATCTAAGTAACCCAAATTCAATACCGTAGCTTCATAGGGGGACATTTCAAAAAAAATGTACTTTTGTCCCAATTATTAGTTTTAACGGGTAGTTTTTAAATCATTTCGGGCTCCCCTATTATTTACCGGTATGAAAGCTGTACAACTATCAGAAAGTGAACTCTCCACCATGCGGCAATTCTACGAGCAAGAATTGCAAAAATCGTTAGAGAGAATCTCCCACATTAAAGGAGTGCTCGAAAAATTAGGTGTCGAAGTTTCGGCAGATGTTGCTTCAGCAGCAGTTGCCTCGCCATCTTCTGTTGCAGCGGTTTCAGTTCCTGAACCAGCTGAACCAGCAAAACTCAAAAGAAAACGCCGTAAGAAACCAGGGCGTCATTCTTTGTGGGGTAATTTTATTTTGGAAACGCTTAAAAAGCAAAATCGGCCAATGACCTACAATGAGCTGGTAACAGAGGCCATGATTCGCTTTGCGGTTCCAGAAGCAAAGTTGACCAATGTGCAACAAGCCATTACCAATAGTTCTTTCCGGTTGCGTAAAATCAACAAGAAGATTGATACGATTGGTATCAAAGGATTGAAAGGCAAGTATGTTGGTTTGAGCCGCTGGTTTGAAGAAGAAAACAAACTAAATGCCGAATATGATCGAATCATGCAAACCATTCTCGCACAACGGCCGCCAACCAAAGCAGAATTAAAAGCTGCGATGCCCAAACGGCCGGTAGGACGCCCACGCAAAGTGCGCCCAGAGAATGAAGCGCCCAAAGTGAAACGTCCGGTAGGAAGACCAAGAAAAGTGCAAGCTCCCGCGGCTGATGCTGCTCCGGCACCTGCTGCCAAAGCAGAACCTGCCAAGGCTCCTGCTAAAAGAGGACGTAAACCAGCTGCGGCTAAAGCTCCTGTTGCAAAAGCAGAGCCGGCAAAGGCACCGGCCAAACGCGGAAGAAAACCAGCGGCCGCTAAAGCTACCACTGCTACAAAAGCAGAACCCGCTAAAGCGCCTGCCAAACGTGGAAGAAAACCTGCTGCTGCAAAAGCAACAACCGCTAAAGCAGAACCTGTAAAGGCTCCCGCTAAGCGTGGAAGAAAGCCAGCCGCAACTGCTAAAGCAGAGCCAGCAAAGGCACCGGCCAAACGCGGTAGAAAACCCGCTGCTAAGACAGTTGCTACCAAAGCTGCCAGTAAACCAGCTACTAAAGCTGCAAGTAAGCCTGCTACCAAAGCTGCCAGCAAGCCTGCTACCAAAGCTGCAAGCAAACCTGCTGCTAAAGCTGCCAGTAAACCAGCCGCTAAAACAGCTACTAAGCCAGTCGCTAAGAAGACCACTACGGCTAAAGCCTCCAGCGGTACCACTAAAAAAGTAACGGCCAAAAAAGCTCCCGCCAAGCGCGGAAGAAAACCAGCCGCGAAAAAATAATTGAATCTAGATTCAATGTCCCAAGGGCGCTTCCCATCCGGAAGCGCCCTTTTTCGTTTTATTCCTGATCGCAAAACCTATCAGATAAAAAAGTCCCGCAGAACGGCAGATATTTCCCGCTTTTTATGAGTTTTTACCGATTAACTACTATAGTTTCTAATCGAATGTTACTCCGCTCATGGTTCGATAGCAGACCAAAAAAATTTTCTCTCCTTTAGGGTTACAGTAACGTACTACATGAAAGTATTTCAACGTGTATTTCTAAAATCATAATAGAAACGGTTTAACGTTTTAGGACGCAATGCCTTGTAAACAAAGCATTTTGAGTCAAAACGGGATGAGAAATAAAAAACATGGCAGTAAAAAATCGGACCACTCACTGAAGAGCAGTCCGATTACCGTTGAACTTAAAGCTCCTGTAACAATTCAATGTGCAGCAAGAGCAACTCCATTTCCAACTCACTATCATGAAAAGGGAAAAGCTTCA
>ERZ1740068.14-NODE-14-length-99876-cov-27.576041_pt1 | contig 99876 bp, 79 predicted proteins | sample MGYA00581735_ERZ1740068 | MGnify/ENA primary metagenome ERZ1740068 (study PRJEB43018, sample SAMN04849740) | marine metagenome | isolation source: floating plastic debris | place: Pacific Ocean | collected 2008-08-30 | study: EMG produced TPA metagenomics assembly...
CAACACTCTAATACGCGCTACTCTAATACGCGCTTCGCTAAGTCGGATTTGGTATAATAAGCCCGGTCGCGCCGAGCTGCAAACGCTCTACACTTGGGAGCGGGCGATCGAGCTGCTGACGTTGCGATCGCCGACCTTTGCTTCGGCCTGGCAGCTGACGGTGGAAGAAGCCAAAACCGAGATTGCAGAAACCCAAACGGGCGTTAAGGCGCTGATGCGGAAGGTGTTTTTCCTCTCCTCGAAAGAGGAAGAAGCCAGCAAAGACGAGATCGAAGCGGGCTGAGAAGCCGATCGCTCGGGCCTGGAGGTTAGAAATTAGGGCGCGGCTCCTGCGGTCGGGCGAATCTCGAGTTCGATGCGGCGGTTGCGCTGGCGATCGATCTCGCTCGTGCCGTCGGCCAGCGGGCGGGTGCTGCCATAGCCGATCGCGATCCAGCGGTAGTTGCCGCGCTTGCGATCGACGCGCTCTTGAAGGTATCGAGCCACCTGGGCGGCGCGATCGAAACTAAAGGCCCGCTCGCCTCCGCTGTCACCGGCCGGATCGGTGTGGCTGGCGATGTAAATCTCCGCGCCAGGGAACTGCTCGATTTGGCCGATCGAGGCGTCGAAGAGCGAGCGCTGGGTCGGGTCGAGGACGATATCGCGGGTAAAGAGCAGGTCTGACGGAAGTGCGATCGTCTCGACGCTGGCCGTCCCCAACTCCTCGAGGCGCGCGGCAATGGCCGCCAGTCGCGTGCGGTTCTCGCTCGACGCAGTGGGCTTTAGGTCTAGGGCGCTTTCCAGGCGCGTCAGGCGCTCGTCCAGGCGCGACAGCTCGCGTTCGAGTTCTGCCAGCTCTCGAACGCGCGGGTCGCGATCGCCAGTCCGTGACGCGAGCGCGCGCTGCAACACAGGTAGCTCCCTGACCTGCTGGTAAATTCGGCTAGCGATCGGCTGGCGCGGGAAACTGGCTTCATCGGGACTGCGGGCGATACCGAAAACAACACCGATCGCAAAACCGCTCCCGAGGGCGATCGCCATCAGCGGCACCGTCGCCCAGCCCCACACGACCCACCGCCAGGTTGAGGCGGCAGAGGTGCGGCGGCGGCGGCGGCGAGACGGGCGCTCAGAAGACATGCGAAATCGGTGCGGGGCGCTTCCTAGGATAGGGCGTCGTCAGCCAGGAGATCGTGTCGTATCGATCGATCGAGCAGCTCGATCGGGTGCAAAACGGGCGGCGTGCGCTCTAGCACCGGAGACGGCGCAGCGACGTGGCCGATGTGCTTTTTGATTTGCAGCGCACAGCCCGGATTGGGCGAGGCGATAACCTCCGCGCCGGTGGCCTTGAGATTGGTGACTTTCTGGCGGCCCAGCTCGCGGGAGACCTCGGGCTGGAAGATGCTGTAAACTCCGGCGCTGCCGCAGCAGAGGGCAGCATCGGCGGGCGCTTTGACCGTGACGCCAGGGATGCTGCCGAGGAGCTGGCGGGGCGGGCTGGAGATTTTTTGGCCGTGGAGCAGGTGGCAGGCGTCTTGGTACACCACCGAAAAGTCGCGATCGGCGATCGGGTGCAGCTCGGCGGTTAGCCCGATCTCGACCAGCCACTCGTGAACGTCCTTGACCTTGGCAGCGAAGGCAGCGGCGCGATCGCGGTAGTCCGGGTCGTCGCGCAGGATATGGCCGTATTCTTTCAGGGTGTGGCCGCATCCGGCAGCGTTGATCACGACCGCGTCGAGTTCCTCGAGACCGAACGCCTCGAAGCGATCGATCGTCTGGCGGGCGATGGTTTTCGCCTGCTCTTCCTGGCCCTGGTGCGCCGGGAGCGCCCCGCAGCAGCCCTGTTCCGGCGGCACGATCGTCTCGCAACCGTTGGCCGTCAGCACTCGCGCCGTGGCCGCATTCACCGAGTAGAAAAAGAGCTGCTGCACGCAGCCCAGCAGCATGCCCACGCGGTAGCGCGTCTCGCCCAAGGCCGGAATCACCGTCGGGAACTGGGCGTTCGCTTCTTCGAGGTCGATCGCGGGCAAGCTCGATTCCATCGAGGCGAGCTGCGGCCAGATTTTAGCCAGAATGCCGCTCGATCGCATTGCGCCCTGGAGGCCGGACTTTTGGTAGAGCCACAGCGGCGGCAGCAGCTTGCGCAGGCGATCGGGGTAGGGAAAGAGATTAAAAGTCAGCGCGCGAATCAGGCGATCGGGCAGGCTGCGCGGTACGTTGCGCTCGACCTGGTTGCGGGTCGCGCCGATCAGCTTGTCGTAGGGGACGCCGGACGGGCAGGCGGTGACGCAGGCAAAGCAGCCGAGGCAGCTATCGAAGTGAGCGCTGGTCTCAGGCTTGAGGTCGCCGCGCTCTTTGGTGATGGCGTCCATCAGATAGATGCGGCCCCGAGGCGAGTCCATCTCAGTACCCAGGACGCGGTAGCTGGGGCAGGTGCTCAAACAAAAGCCGCAGTGGACGCAGGTGTCGAGTCCGGCGGGGTCGGGGGGATTGATGTCATCAAAGCCGATCGCGGTCGGTGCGGGCAGCTCGAAGTCCGCTGAGTCCACCGGGCGACCGTCGGGCTGGAGGTGGGGATTTTGCGCCAGGAAGTTGCTGTCGCGGGCGGGGATCGCAGATGGGCGCTCGGAGGAGGGGGCAGAAGACATACGGCGAGGAGGCGAGATGGCAAGTCGAAAGCCAGGTGCAGCAGTCAATCGCACCATCCGTCCATTTTATGGGTCGCGCGGATGCCCTGCCAGAAGGCCATCTGTCGCTCGGGCTCGGAGTTTGGGAAAAGAAGTCTAGGAAAGCTGCCGATCGGGATCGGCGATCGCAGATTTGGTCTCAATACCGAGCTGGGCTTTCGCCTTGGCGATCGCGAAGGCCGCACCGTTCGTGCCGACCGAAGCGAGCATCTGTTTCGCCGATGCGACCGGGCTGACCGGCTCTTGGCGCTGGCGCTCGGCCTGTCGAGCAGCTTTGCGCGCTGCGAATCGTGCGGGCAGCTCGACCAGTGTCGTGAGGGCCTTGCGCGCGCCCGCCCCGCTCCAAACGGCCATCAGGCACACCAGGCAAAACAGCAGCCACACCAGCCGCAGCGTTTCCACGACCATCTCGGCGATGCGCCCGAAAGCCGTCGCGAAAATTTGGCGGGTTTCCGGGCTCAGCCAGAGACGACCGACATAGGCGAATTGATCTTTGAGCTTGTTCATAGCAAAACCGTTGCACCTCGTGATTCGATCGCAGCGCTCGGTGCGGGCGAAGCGCGACTACCAACATCCTAGGCGATTCTTTTTCGTATCGGCGCTCGGCTAGAGGGACGCAGCAGCACGACAGTCTCGCTCGGGCAGGGCAGCCAGGCGATCGCCCACCAAAGCGATGCGACCGCGATCGCGCTGCCAAGAGGTGGCTTCTGTGGCAATCGTTGGCGCTTGGTTCGCTGGGACTAAGTCCACCGACCCTAGGGCGTTGGATGTTGCAGTCTGTGGCGTCCAGGCCGCTGCCCGCAAGGCGCGATCGAGCGGGAAATCGGGCAGGTTTTGGTTGCCGGTGACGTAGAAGACGTTGCCCTCGAGGTTGCAGGCGTTGGTCGCGACCGCTTCGGCGGGTGGCGCAAAGCTGGCGTTCAGGCGCACAATGCGGTTCTGGGTGTCGATATTGGGAGTGTTAAGGGTGACAGTGCCGCTGAAACTGGCTCCGAGGGCGGAGTCGGCGGAGATCGTGCTGACCTCGTCGAGAAAGATGCCGTCGGCTTCGATCGCGACGCGACCGGCGAAGTTCCGATCGGCGTCGGCGCGGATCGTCGCGAGCCCCAGCAGCGTTAGTGTGTCGGACTCGATGGCGATGCTGCCACCGCTGGCGATACTGGTGGCGCTGGCTTCGATCGAGCTGCTGCCGAGCACCCGCAGATCTTCGACGTCGAGCAAGACGTTGCCGCGATCGCCCGATGCCGCTTCGGTGGAAATCGTGCTTCCGTCCTCGATCGTGAGTAGATCCGCCGTGATGCTAATATTGCCCGCCGCGCCGCGGGCCTCGGGGTTGGCGTCGTTCTCCACCAGGGCCGTGGCCACCAGCTCCGCACCGTCGTCGAGGGCGATGCGATCGGCCACCAGCGTAATACTGCCGCCCAGGCCGTTTTCCTCCGAGGAGGGCAGGCCGCGCGCGTTGCTCGACACCGAGACGCTGATGCCACTCGTCCATTCGCCAATTGAGGTGACGCCCTCGCCGCGAATCTCGATTTCGTCGGCGCGGATCGTGACGTTGCCGCCCCGGCTGAGATCGACCCCGCTAGCGGAGATGAGCGCTCCATCGATCAGCCGCACGTGCGCCGCGTCGATCGTCACGTCGCCGCCGTCCCCCGTGGCGTTATTGCCCACCACTGCCAGGATCGCCGTGGGCAGCACCCGACCGACGCCGATCGCTTCAACCGACTCGCGCGCCACGATCGTCACGTCACCGGCATCGCCCGCGCCGCCGCCCGTGCCCGAGGAGATAATGCCGCCATCGCGCAGCAGCACGCGCCCGGCGGAAATCGAAATATCGCTTCCGTCCCCGTCGAGCAGGCTTCCGGCAATAATCGCGCTGTTGCCGCCCGCCGCCGACAGGCCGCCAAACTCGACGGTTTCCGTTGCCGAGATCGCAATACCCTGGCCGTCGCCGCGATCGATGACGCGGATAAATAGCGTCGAACCATTGAGGAAGGCGACGTCGCGTCCGAACACGTCAATCGCGCCGCTGCCGTCCGGATCGGCGGTGTCGATGGCGCTGGCATTATCAAAGCGTACGTCGCCTGACGCCGCGACGCCGCTAGTGTCGAAGCGTCCGTCGGCCTGGCGCGTCACCGTGCCGCGATCGACACCGGCAACAAACACCGAACCGCGCGGCGCGGCGAGCAGGGCTCCATCCAGCACGACCTCCGAAGCAATGAGGGACACCTGCCGATCGCGATCGACCTGTAGACCGTCGCCGCTGATGCCGATCGTCGTAAAGGTTTCGTTTTCTTCCGCGACCGTACCGGTTCCCGAGAGGGCGATCGCGCCGTTGCCGCCGTCGAACTGCACGCCGATCGGCACGCCAATCGTCAAAATCGGCGTCGGGTCGCTGACCTCCAGCGCACTGCCGTCGTCAAACAGTAGGCGATCGGCGGTTGTCGCCAGAAACGAGCCGCCGATATCGAGGCGCGCCGTACTGCCAAAGAAAATGCCGTTGGGGTTGACCAACACCAGATCGACCGGCGAGCTGGCCGACAGCATTCCGTCAATCTGCGAGGCGGCGCTGCCGGTGACGCGGCCGATCGCAAAGGCCGCATCTCCGGCGATTTCGCTAGGGATCTCGAAGCGTGCCGTTACATCCGCCGGTACGGAGAAAGCTTCAAAGCTGTGAAGAAGGTTATTCCCGGCGACCGTACCGCCCGAAATCGAAACGACGTCTCCGGCAGTGGAGATCGCCGTCTGGAGCGTGGCGTCCGGGACGATCTGCGCAACGAGGGGCAATGGCAGCAGAAGCGACGCGAGCGCGAGGCTCGGCAAGGGCAACCAGCGAAGGGAAAATCTCACGGAACATGCCGCACGCTCGACGTGCGGTCTGGAAAATTGGAGCGGGCAGCAAACCGTGGCGGAAAGTTGCCTGCTGCATCCAATCCCGCCTTGTGAATCTGTATTGGTTCAAACCGCCGAGCTTATCTACCGTAGCAGGACGCGCTCACCATTTTGTAGCACGCTCTCTGCCGTTACGTCGTGCCTCAGACCAGAAAGCGCCCCGGACTGTAGCGGCGGTCGGGATCGAAGCGGGCGGCGATCTGGCCCATCACCCGCCGCGCACCGTCGCGCGCGCCCCAGAGATCGAACTGACCTGCCGCCGCCGCCTGCCGGAGGGCCAGCGGAGCAGAGAGTACGCTTAAGAAACCGCCGTTGTCCTCGCAGACGCGCCGCCAGTTTGCCAGCCGATTGCCGCCCAGGTCGCGGGCGATCGCCGCCCGTCCAAGGCCGCTGCGGTAGTGGACGATCGCCGCGCTGTTGTCTTTAAACAGGCGATCGCAAGCCAACAGCGCTTCGATCGCGGCAGTCGATCGCGTGCCGAATTTGACCGTGCAGCCCTCGTCGGTCGCTCGATCGAGGCGATCGCGGCCCTGCGCCCAGAAGTTTTCTGCCTCGCGCTCGTCGCAGACCCGAACCCGCAAACCGCAGCGCTCGGCTAACTCCAGGGTGCGCTGGCTCTGATCGGCAAGACTGGCCTCGACGGTCTCGAACTTCAGCACCGCAGCCAGGCGACCGCCCAGCTCGAGCGACTGCACCAGCGACGGGCCGATCAGGTCGAAGGCGACCGGCGTTAGCGACGAAGACGCGATCGCGCGGGCAAAGCGGTCGATATCCTCTGGCTCGCCTTGGGCGATCGTCGTCTGCGACGCCTCGGGAACCGGGTAGAGCCGAAACGTTAGCTGGGCGATCGTGCCGAGCGTACCGTAGGAGCCGGTAAATAGCTTCATCAGGTCGTAACCGGCGACGTTTTTGACCACGCGCCCGCCCGCCTTGGCGATTTCGCCGTCGTGGCGCACGAACTGGATGCCGATTAGTCGATCGCGCAGGCCGCCGTAGCGTTGGCGCAGGCTACCCGTATCGGCAGTGGCGACAACGCCGCCGATCGTTGCGGACTCAGGCCGGGTCGGGTCGATCGCCAGCCGCTGGTTCCGGGCGCGCAGCAGCTCGTCGATCGTCGCCATCGCCACGCCCGCTTCTACGGTCAGCGTAAAGTCGTCGGCGGCGTGCTCCACGACGCGATCGAGCTTCTCGGTCGAGATCGCCAGCGCCGCACCTCGCACCAGCCCGCCCCAGTGCAGCTTGCTGCCACGACCGCAAGGAATAACGCGCCAGCCGTTCTCGCAGGCGACTCGCGCCGCTGTTGCCAGCTCGGCTTGGGTTCGCGGAAAGGCGATCGCGCCGGGCGTCTCGTGGGGGTAGCAGCTCGCCGTCAGGCGATCGTGCCAGTTCCGATGCCAGTCGTCTCCCGGCTCGAGGTCGCCCCAGGCAATCGCTTCAAGGCCTGGGCAAGATGCGACCAAAGTAGAGACGATACCCATCTAAAGCAGCTTCTCCAGGCCAAAGACGAGCTGCTTGAGGCCGGTAACTTTGCGAATCGCCAGCAGCACGCCGGGCATGTAACAGCCGCGATCGCTGGTGTCGTGGCGGATGGTGTAAATCTGGCCGGGCGAGCCGAAGATCACCTCCTGGTGGGCGATCGAACCGGGAACGCGCAGGCTGTGGATGCGGATATCGCCCTCGGCGATCGCGCCTCGAGCCCGATCGATGACTTCTTTCTCTTGCACCTTCGGTTCGTTGAATTTCTTACCGTCTTCGACGATCGCCTGGGCCGTTTGGATCGCCGTACCGCTGGGCGCGTCGGCCTTGCTGTCGTGGTGGCGCTCGATAATTTCCACATTGTCGAAGTAGCGCGCCGCCTGTACTGCCGCTTGCTGCATCAGCACCACACCGATCGCGAAGTTGGGCACGATCGCACAACCCGTACTGGCTTTCTCCGCGAACTCCGCCAGATCGGCGATCTGGGCGTCGCTCAGCCCCGTCGTACCAACCACCGGACGCACGCCGTAGGCCAGCGCCGCGCGGACGTTCTCGTAAACGCAACTCGGGTGGGTAAAGTCCACCATGACGCCCTGCTGCTGCTCTTGGGTGGCGACCACCAGGGTGCTCTGCAAGTCGGCGAGGACGGGCACTTCCAGCGGGCCGCATCCAGCGATTTCGCCGATATCCTGGCCGAGCAGCTCGGGGTTGGCGTCGATCGCGCCGACGAGCGTCATGTCTTCAGCAGCGTCGATCGCCTTAATCGTTTCGCGGCCCATCTTGCCAGCGGCTCCATTAACGACGACGGGAATCGGGGAGTTGGAAGCAGTCATGGGTCGGCAGTGGTGGTGGGGTAGGAAACGGCGCGATCGCCAGAGAGCGGGAAGGACGGCTGCGGGTGGCGGCTGCGACGGGCAATCGCGGCAGGCCGTCGGAAGCGGGCCGTCAGGAGCGAGCTAAATATCGGAATCGACGTTGACTTCGTTGAGCGGCTGGCGGCGTAACAGCTCCTCGGACTCCTCGCGCGGCAGCAGGTCAAAAACCTCGCGCAGCTTGTCATCGAGCACCTCGAAGGGGACGTTGCCCGTCGCTTCGAGCACGACGTTGCCCTCCGCATCGAAGATCACCGACTTCGGCAGCATATTGTCGTTGTAGGTCGCTGGATCGGTGGGAGAACCCGAGCTTTCCAGCGGCAGGCTGTCGGCAATCACGGGAATGATGCTCAAATATTTGCCGTAGAACGCTTGAACGCGCGAAACCTTAATGGCGAAGCGCTTGCAGTCGGAGCTGTCTTCGAGGTAGAGCACCAGCAGCGACGGGCGGCCCTTGGCGATCGACGAGGCGATCGACTGCTTGGGCGGCACGATCGAACCGTTCCCGGCATAGAGCGCGAAGATATTGCCATCGAAGCTGTCGTTATCGACCGCCGCGATCGCGGGCGACACTGCCGTCAGCCAGAGCAACCCGACCGACAGCGACAGGATGAGAGTCGTCTGCAGGCGGGACGCAAAAACGGAGAAAAAATCGAGAAACTGCTTGAGCATCATGCCGGGAGCTAGAGAACCGCACGCGGGCGGACAAAGGAACGAGGAACAAAGGGCGATCGCAACGTAGCGCTCGGACTGAACGAACAGTGCAAAGAGCTCGAATGCAGGCAGCACCCACGAAGGGGCTTGATTCAACCGTATCGGCTGGTGCGATGGGCGCTTTAGCGCAAAGTTTGGCGCAGGGGCCATCTGCATGCAGAGGCCGTCTACATAGGGTAGCGCCGAATTCGCCCGCTTCGAGACCAGCGGCGCGAACGCGACGGGGCGAACGCAAGGTTTCACGCACGAAGTTCCGAGGCTTAGAACGTGTCACCCGACGATCGCGCCGCGAGCCGCTTGCGTACCCAGTCGATCGCGCCGCTAACCAGCGCCCCCGCCATCAGCAGCCCGATCGCGGGCGTAAACAGCGGCTCCCAGAGCACGTACCAAAGATCGAGGCCGAGCGGGACTTTCGCTTCGTGGCCGACAACGGCGATCGCCAGCCACAAAAAGCTACCGATTACGAGAAACACATCGGCGACGAGCAAAATATTCAGCCATCTGACCAACCGATCCATTGCGAGCGATCTCCTTGTATCCGTGCAGTTTTTTCTAGTCTAGTTTTTCCAATCTAGAGAGCCCGCGCGAGCCGCGCCGGTCGGTATATTATCGGCTTATCGGCGATCGCCATTGGAGAATCGAGACCTCGCTATACTCGGTGGCATCGACACGGCATTAATACGGTATCGATTCAGCACCGACACAAACGCCCGCATCCCCGGCGAGCAGACCCATCAGAGACAAGAATTTAGAGACGAGCACTCGGAGACGAAAACAATGGACGATCGCGAACTCGCCAGCGAAAAACAGCAGTGGTTGCTCAAAGGCGTCGGCGGCCTGCTCTTCGTCGGGGCGGGGCTCTGCGTCTTCGGCGAAGCGCTCCTCAACAAACTCCAAGAGGAGCCCTGGTTCTTCCTCGGAACGCTCAGCCTCGTTCTGGTTAACTTCGGGCTGTGCATGATGTTCGACAGCCACAACCACCAAATTCGCTATCAAAGCCAGCAGAGCATCGACCGCGAGTAGATACAGTCAGCTCGAGAGTGATGAGAGTTAACGGAACATCCGGCGCTCGCGGAGCCTGCCGTTGGCGGAGCCTTCTTTCTGCGAATAGTGCGGTCTTGGCTCAAAAGCGACAGAGCCAGAGCGCTTAGTTTTTTACTGAACCGATCGTATTGAACCGGCTATGCCGATCGCGCTTTAGGAAGCATCGTGCGCGAAAGCAAAAGCCAGATCGCGAACTGCAATCTGACCGTCAAAGGCAGAAAACGTGACGCTGTGGATTTCCGGGGCCATCACGGTCGTCGGATGATTCGCCGGGAGGGGCGAGTCGCTGCCGTGGAGGTTGCCGCAGGCGAGGCCAGCACGGGCCACGATCTCACCGTCGGCGTTTTTCGCGGAGACCGTCATCGCTCGCGAGCTCGTAATCCAGGCCGTTAGATAGGCGGCAGGTCGATCGAAGCGCAGCTCCAGCGCACCATTCTGCGGAGCGCTGACGATGACTCGCGCGCTCGATCCGGCGGGATAGGCCGGGTTAGAAGGAACCAGCGCGATCGCATTGCTAAAACGTACGCCCAGGTCTGCAAAGCAGTCGGCGACATCCACAAAGCAGGCCAGCCGCTCGAAGGGCAGCGAAATCGTCGCGCCGCGATCGGCCTCGAACTCTTCGTGAGAAGGAGCTTCCGGATTGGCGGGCATCCCCCAAACAGTCTGGGAGCGTGCGGTTCTGGCATGGGGCGCAGCGGCAGATGCGAGCGCGTCAGTGGCTTGGAGCGAAGTACTTTGCATGTCTCGGTAAGGCGCGATGGGCTTGCCTGGACTCGAATATCGACAGTTAAAACTCCGGTCGTTTCTGGGACTGAAATGCCGAAATCGAACTCTAAAGATGGGTTTGACCCCTCACCCTCGATGACATGCTACCAGACGCGTTTAACATCCGCCCTCCGTGTCACTTCGGAGACCGCCATGCGTGTATCTACGGTGTTGCGGGCGACATGCGTACGGAGAAAAGCTGCCGATCGCGGCGCTTGGCGTGCGGGGTCGGCGCGATCGAGACGACGTAATTCCCGTAGTATGTTCGTGAGAATATTGGCGCGATCCGGTTGGCGGTCAGCCGCCCGCAATCGGGCGCGATCGCGACTTTAGTTATTGATGTAGCTATTGGTGTATTCGTCGCTGCGTCCGGCTTTCCAGAAAATGCGGCGCTCGCGACGCGCTCGCTTCTTTGACGCGCCCCGCCGCCCGCTCGTCTTCTCCATTCGCTTCCTCAGCTCGAAATACCATGCCTCCCCTTTGGCCCCGCAAACCCGACCGCAGCGACCCCGACTTCCGACGCTTTGGCGATCGGGTCAACTTCGCCGTCCATGTGGCACTTTTCTGTTCGACCAATAGCTTCCTGTGGTTTCTCTCGACGCTGAAGGGCTGGGATAACGGTTTGCGGCTAACGCAGTTTGGTGCGGTCTGGCTGCTGGCAGTTGTCACGCACGGCGTTTATGTCCTTAAGGTCGCCACGTACCCCGGCGCGGTTGGCACGAAGGCGCTGAAGAAAAAAGACCTAAAAAACATGGAGGCGCTCCAGGACACCGGCAGCGACCCTTAGGGTTGGTGTCGATGCGCGCCGATCGCCTGCTCCTGACTCGCGATCGCGCCAAACCCGGCGAAAGTCCCGACCGCGCTGCCGTGGAGAAACCCGTCCTGATAGACTGTTCGGAGGTTTACTAAGGATTTTTTAAGCAGCTATGGAAGTCGGTCAAAAAGTAAAAGTCGTCAGAGTTCGCGACCGTATCGCTGACGATATGGTTGCCAAGCTCAAGCAGAACCCGGTCGGCACGATCGAGGCTTACAAGATGGTGGACGGCAGCGGCGTCGGTGTCGTCGTCAAATTCGACGGCGGATTCTCGACGTGGTTCTTTGAAGACGAATTAAAGCCTGCATAACCTGCATAAGAGTTGAGGCGATCGCGCCACGCTCGACCGTTTGAGATTATTTGAGGCGAGGAGGAAGGCTACTCAGGGGCCGATTCTTCTCGCCTCTGTCGTGGCTGGTCGCGATCGGCCGCGATTGGCTGTCGGGCGCGATCGGCTGCGGGTTGCCAGTGGGGAACGACCGCGATCGGGCGTTGGACGTCAGACATGGGCGCGCCCTCGCGGATACGCTACCTTGAAAAGCATTCGGCGGCTCGATCGCGCGTCGGGTCGGAGCTGCCACCCACCGTCGCCCCAACCTCGCCCCAATCCACCCAGCATCGAGACTCATGTCATTTATCTTCACGTTCCTCGGGAAAGGCGGTAGTGGCCGCACGACGCTGGCGATCGCCGCCGCCAAGCAGCAGGCCGTTGCCGGTCGTCGCACGCTGTTGGTGGCCTCGAACCCCGCTCCGGACTTCGAGGTTCTGCTCGGTTCGCCCGTCACCAACGCACCGACGGAAATCGACTCGAAGCTCGACGCCGTCCGCCTCGATACGACGCAGCTCCTGGAAGAAAGCTGGGACGAAATCAAGAAGCTCGAAGCCGAGTACGTCCGCACGCCGTTTTTCAAGGAAATTTACGGTCAGGAGCTGGCGGTGCTGCCTGCGATGGATAGCGCTTTTTCGCTTAATGCCCTGCGCGACTTCGATCGCGGTGGCAGCTACGACACGATCGTCTACGACGGTACGGGCGACCTGGAGACGCTGCGAATCTTTGGTATCGCGGAAATCGGCGGCTGGTATCTGCGCCGCTTCCGTAGCGTCTGGGAAAACTCCGATATCGCCCGCACCTTGTCGCCTTTCTTTCAGCCGATTAGCAGCGCCGTGCTGAACGTGGATTTCTCGAAGACCTCAATGTCCAGCAACAAACTTGACGAGCTGCTCGATGAAGGCCAGTCGATGCTGGGCGACCCGTCGCGCGTGGCGGCGTACCTGGTGACGACGCCGTCGGCAGCCTCGCAGGCGCTGGCCACCTACCGCTGGGGACAGGCGCAGATTATCGGCCTGACGGTGGGCGGCGTGCTGGTGAACCAGTGTGACGATGCGAACGCAGTGGGTGAAGCGTTTTCGGGCCTCGAAGCAACGGCGGTTCCCACTTTCGATGAAGGCAACTGGCAGGCCGCGATCGACGCGCTGCCCGATTTCGCCAGCCTTGCGAAAAGTGCGCCGCGCCCGATCGCGATCGACGCCGACGCCAAGACCGTGACGCTCTTCCTTCCCGGCTTTACGAAGAAGCAGGTCAAGCTGATCCAGTCGGGGCCGGAGGTGACGATCGAGGCAGGCGGTCAGCGCCGCAATATCCTGCTGCCCAAGCCGCTCCAAGGGCGATCGGTTACGGGCGCGAAGTTCAATGAAGCGTACCTAACCGTTTCGTTCTAGCGTCACGCTGCCTTTTCGCTCGCATTCTTACGATTTCCCACCATGCCTACTGCTTTAGTTACGGGTGCTTCTTACGGCATCGGTCGTGCCTATGCCCTCGAACTGGCGAAGCGAGGCTACGACATCGTCCTCGTGGCGCGATCGGCGGACAAGCTCGAGGCCGTTGCCGAAGAAATCCGCGCGACCCACGGCAAAACCGCCACGCCGATCGCCCTCGACCTCACCGAACCAGACGCACCGACGCAGCTGTTCTCACGTTTGCAAGCCGACGGCATCGCGATCGACTTTTTGATGAACAACGCTGGATTTGGTGACTACGGCGCGTTTGCCACCAGCGATCGCGGCAAGATCGTGGCGATGGTGCAGCTCAACGTGCTGGCGCTCACCGATCTGACCTATCAGTTCTTGCAGCCGATGATCGAACGAAAATCCGGCACGATCGTCAATATCGGCTCGATCGCCAGCTTCCAGCCGCTGCCCTATATGGCCGTCTACGCCGCGACGAAAGCCTTCGTACTGAACTTTACCGAGGCGCTGTGGGCAGAGAACGCCGACACGGGCGTACGCTTTTTGGCCTGCTGTCCCGGCGCGACGGAGACGGAGTTTTTCAAGACGGCGGGCTTTCTGGAGAACGGCTTTTCGTCGGCGCAGCCGCCCCTGAGTTCGCCGGAGTCGGTGGTGCAGGCGACGTTTGAGGCACTCGATCGATCCAACGATGCGACGGTGGTGGCGGGGACGGCGATCGATAAGGCGATGAGCTTCCTGCCGCGCTTTCTGCCGCGCGAACTGCTGGCGAAGGGCGCGGCGAGTCAGTTTCGTCCGAAGTCCAACGACAACAAGTCGTGACTTGCTGCAAAAAGCCAATGAGCACTGAGCTTGTCGAAGTGCGGGTCAAGGTCGAAGGCGATCTCGCCAAGCACTGTACATCTTGCAGTTGATGGCCTTTAGCAAAGACCGCACTTCGACAGGCTCAGTGCTCATCGACTTTTAATCGAGCAGCCAGTTGACTAATTCACTAAAGCCTTCACCTTCAGGTGCGGCGGTCAGGGCGATCGGCAGATGGTCGAGCCGATCGCGATAGTGCGCCAGGTTGGCAACACCGACCGATCGCGGAAACCGCGTTACGTCGAACAGGCTCTCGTCGTTGGGGCTGTCGCCGACGGTGATGAGCCGATCGCGATCGAAGTCCGGCGCGAGTTCTTCGAGCAGGCGATCGAGGCCGCTAGCTTTGTTCTGATGTGGCGGCTGGATATGACACTGAACGTTGCTGTACGTAAAACCGCAGCGCGCGCCCAGACAGAGCGACTTGATGATATCGATCTGACGATCGTCGAGTCCGCGCACGTCAAATGTCCAGTCGGTCTGGCGGAACGGATTGTCACTCGACTCTTGCAAGTGGGGGAAATCCTGGCAGAGACGGTAGAACACCTGCGAGAGAGTGGTGCGGTGGCGCGACAGCGTGCCCAAATCTTTAAGCATCCAGCCATTGGGATCTCGAGCGCGATCGGAGATCTGCTCCACGCTCAGCGCACTTTTCAGCGTCTTCAACCGCGAGCCTGGGTAAAAGATACCGCCGTTCTCGGCCATTAAGCCCGCGACCGGCAGATAGCAGGCCAGTCCGCTGACCCAGCCCGCCGATCGCCCGGTGGTCACCACGACAGCAATTCCCGCCGCATCGAGCCGCTCGAAGTCCGCGAGCAACGCCGAGGAAAATTCACCCCGGCGGGTGAGCGTGCCGTCCATATCGGTGGCGATCGCGCGGATGTTGCCGTGCCAGTGGGTCAGGCGATCGAGGGGTTGGAGTCGTTCCATAACCGAGACCGAGAAATTACGATTCCCGCACTCTGCGCCCCGGACTGTGGCGACGCGGAGCGTCTGCGGAGGCATTCCGACGCAGAGCGTCGGAACGATGTCGAGCATTGTTTGGCAATGCTCGAAACCGCTACATTTCGCGCACGGAAGGCTCGCCATCGACGATTTCGCCGATCAGCACGGTGTCGGCGACGTTGACGAACAGGCCGTTTTCCAACACGCCGGGGATGTTGTTGAGCTTCGGCTCGAGGCTCGCTGGGTCGTCGATGCCCGCGTCGAACTTCACGTCGATCACCAGGTTGCCTTCGTCGGTGACCACCGGGCCTGCTTTCTTGACGCCCATCCGCAGGGTCGGCTGGCCGCCCAGCGCCTCGATCGCGCGCATCACCGGCGTCATTGCCATCGGGATAACCTCGACGGGCAGCAGGAAGGTCGTACCCAGCTTCTTAACGAGCTTGGAGCCATCGACCACGACGATAAATTCTTCAGCAAGCGAGTCAACGATTTTCTCGCGGGTGTGGGCCGCGCCGCCTCCCTTGATCATTTGCTTGTTGGGATCGACTTCGTCCGCGCCGTCGATCGCCACGTCCATGCGATCGATTTCGTCCAGGGTCGTCAGCGGAATGCCGTACTGTTTGGCCAGTACCGTGGCCTGGAACGAAGTGGGGATGCCCTTAATATCTTCCAAGTCACCCGAGGCAAGGCGCTCGCCGATGTATTGAATCGCGTAGGCGGTGGTCGAGCCGGTTCCGAGGCCGACGATCGCGCCGGATTTGACGCGATCGGCAGCGGCTTTACCGACCTGCTGCTTCATAACGGTGACGGGATCGGGGGCGCTCATGGCAAAACTCCTGAGTGTTATCGTGCGATTTGATTTAAATTTGGCGAGACCGAGTGCGCACTGCCGTGACGCCCCGACTGAGGACGACGAACGTGCATCATGTTGTGTGCGTCGGCCTTGCAACACCGTCGATTACTGTAGCGTGCGATGGGGCGGCGTTCGGCGATCGCGATGCCGACCGAGCTGGGACGCAAAAAAGAAGGCGGTAAAATTAGGGCGCACTGGCTGTAAAGCTGGCCGCGAGGCTAGTTGCGCGGCCGATGCATATGCCGATGTGAGAGATGATGTGTGAAAGAGTTCAGAATGGCGCTCGACCTCGCCACCGAGGAGGAGCTGCAAGCGCTGACGCAGCTACTGTTTCAGCCGCGTTTTAACCCCCTCGATTATTTCCAGACGCCGCACCCGATCGACGTGCAGAGCCGCAGTCGGCGGGACTGGAGCCATGCCCTCGAGGAGCGATTTTTCTACTTAGCGGCGGACGGCGTTACGGTGCTGCGCGGCCAGAGCCACACGCTCTCCTATCGCGACGTGCTGCTCCAGATTTGCCAGTATCTCCACGTCAGCTACAGCGAAACGGCAGAGACCACCGAAATCGAAACCGACATTTTCCTACACCTGTTCGGCCAAGCCTGGAAGCGCCTACCGAGTCGCGATCGCGTCACGCTCAACCGCCGCATCCAGAACGCTTTGACGAAGACCGACTTCCCCAAGCCCCTGCCCCTGACGGTGCAGCGCGACCCGATGCGCTGGCTGCTAGGCAGCGGCGCGATCGCCGTTAGCTCCGCGATTCAGCCCGTGGTGCTCAACCAAATCGCCCGCCAGTTTGCGATCCACTTCGCCAAGCAGCAACTTGCAAAGGAAGCGATGAAAGGCAGCGCCGCCGCCGCGACCAAATTCCAAGGCTTTATCGCCATGCAGATGGCGCGGCGCGGGATGGCCGTCAATACGGCGCGCTACGCCACGACCCGCAGCGTTTTCGCGGCGCTCGGGCCGATCCTCTGGACGTGGCTGCTCGCGGATATCGGCTGGCGGGCGATCTCCACAAACTACGGACGCATCATCCCAGCAGTGTTCGCAGTGGCGCAGATTCGCCTGACCCGCGAGGAAGCGTGGCAGTACGCCTCGTAGGCGATCCGTCTTGTGGCTTTGGCGTCTTGGAAAGCTCGAAGCGAGCGACAGGTTAGCGCTGCCTGAAGAAACAGCCAGCTACATCAGCGGGCCATCGTCTTCGATTTCGACCGAAACCGTTTCGCGACTGCGACGACCGCGCGGGCGATCGAAATCGCCGCGACCGCTCATCAGCCCTTCTAGGGTGGGGCGTCGTTGCTGCCCGTCTTTGCTACCGATTTCCGTTGGCGAGACAATTCCGCCGGAAATCAAGATCTTAAAGGCGTCTTCGACTGAAATGTCTAACGGGATGGCCTCGCTCTCCGGCACGATCGCATACCAGCCACTCGTCGGGTTCGGCGTTGTCGGCACGAAGACACTCAGCATCGGCTCGTCGATTTTGACCTGGAGCTGCGTTGCGAGCGCGCCCGTCACAAATCCCAGCGACCAGATACCTCTACGCGGGTACTCCACCAAAATTACGCGGCGAAAACGATTGCCGCTGTCTTCGAGGACAGTCGAGAGGAGCTGCTTGAGGGTCTTATAAATCGAGCCCGCCAGCGGAATCGCCTGGACGGTGTTCTCGCCTAGATCCAGCAGCCAACGACCGGCGATATTGCGCGCCATCAAGCCGATGAGCAGAATGCTGAGCAGCGGCACGGCAAGCCCGACCGCTAGGTTCAGAAAGACCACCAGCACTGGGTCGAAGCCATCAAATGGGTTGAGCTGCTTCGGAACGCGCGTCAAGAATTCGATAACCCAGCGCGCGATCGTCACGGTCAGCCAGATCGTCGTCGCCAGGGGAACGATCAACAGCAAGCCCGCGATCAAGTCGTTCTTGAGGTCTTGCTTAATTCGTTCGAGGAAGGGTTGGGTCATCGGGTCGGGGTCGGCGCGGTTAAATCGGGCGTTGCGTGGATGGGTTCGCGCGATGCTAAAAAGACAAACGTTACATTCTGTTACGTCTCTCTAGTTTTAACGGCTGTTAAGGCTGGCTGCAAGGTTTTTCTGGTCGGCTGCGATCGCAAGTCGTGTCCTCGAACGCGATACAGCGCTGAAATGAGGTTCGATCGCAGCCTCTGTCGAGATGTGGGGATGCGATCGGCGGAATTGACGCGATCTCCGGGCAAAATCGGCATCCCAGGGCGAATGGTTCGGAAAATGTGTATCAAATCTAACACCTAAGTCCCGCTATTCAATGGGCAAGTTTGGGGGTCGGCTGTTTGGGTCGCGGGCGGGCGCACGCGGGCGAGGCGGTAGCGCTGGCGCTCTTCGATCGGCTCGAGGCGATCGGGGCCGAGTTCGAGGTTTTCCTGGCGCTCTTCGTCGGTCATTAGCAGGGCGCTGGCTCCGGGTGGCAAGCAGTCAGCGTACTCGCGCCCTTCGGAAACGCGATCGAAGAAGGCCACGGTGTCGCGTAGGTAAAACACCAGCGACGGTTTTTCAAACCCGAGCATGACAACGGGTTCGTCCGACTGGCGGATTTCGGCGATCGTCTCGGCCAGCTCGCGCAGGGGCTGCTGGCGCAGTCGATCGATTTCGTTCGCGAACGGATGAAAGCTAACGATTGTCACCAGGCCGAAACCAAACACCTGGGCGAGGCCGATCCAGCGCCGTCTGACGAGAAGAATCAGCCCGATCGCGATCGCGACGAGCGCCAGGCCGATGCCTGCGGTTTGACAGATGCCTGAGGCCATTAGCTGGCGATCGACCTTTGGTACGGCGGGGTCGTACGTGTACCAGAGCGGAATCGTCCAGATTGCGATCGCCCAGCCCAGCCAGAGCAACAGACTGAGGATATGGCCGAAAGCAACCCAGTGCGAGACAGCACGCGTGCGTCCCGGTCGCAGCGGCAGATCTTCCGCTTCGCCGTAGGCCGCTTCGGCCAGCACGATCGCCACCAAAATCGCCCCGGCGGGCAGCAGCGGCAGCACGTAGCTGGGCAGCTTCGTCCCGGCCAGCGAGAAGAATGCGAAAATCCCGAGGAACCAGCAGAGCGCGAACAGCCCGAGCTGCCCCGATCGCGGGACGCGCCGCCAGCCGTCGAATCGCCAGGGGCGCAACTGGGCGATTGCGGCGGGTAGGTACGCCGCCCAGGGAAAGAACCCGCAGCCGACCACCAGGAAGTAGAAGTACCAGGGGGCGCTGTGGCGGTTGACGACGCCGGTGAAGCGCGCGACGTTGTGATATCCGAAGAAGACGGCCACGTATTCCGTGCCGTGCTCGGCGATAACCAGCACGAACCAGGGCAGCGCGATCGCGGCGAACAGCGGCAGCCCCCACCACAGACCCATCGATCGCACCGTCGGCCAGAACTGCCCCGTCAGCAACAGAAAGATCGCAATCGCGAAGCCCGGCAACACGATGCCCACGGGGCCTTTGGTCAAGACGGCCAGCGCCAGCAACACGTAGAACAGCGCGAACCAAGCGCGCGCGGCGGTGGGATTGCCTGCGCCTCCGCCCGATCGCCAGCCGCGTGCCGTCGCGGACGTGCTAAATCCGCCAAAGCCGCCAGCATCTAGGGCGCAGTAGCCCATAAAGAAGGCCAGCATCGCGCCGCCCATACAGCCGGACAGCAGCATATCCGAGACCCCCGTACGTCCCCACACCAGCGTGTGCAGATTCAGTACGGCGATCGCCCCGGCGAGACCACCTGCAAGCCAGGGTTTGAGGTGGCCGAGAGGCAGGCGCGACGGCATCACGCAGCGCACCGTCACAAAGCAGACCAGCGTCATCAGAGCGATCGCCGCGATCGACGATGGCAGGCGAACCGTCCATTCATTAACGCCAAAAGCTCGATAGCCGATCGCCATCATCCAGTACACCAGCGGCGGCTTATCGAAGCGCGTCACGTCGTTGTAGTAGGGCGTCAGCCAGTCGCCGGTCTCGACCATCTGCCGCGCCGCTTCGGCGAACAGCGGTTCGGTTTCGTCGATCAAGCCGATGCTGCCGAGGCGGTAGAGCAGGGTGACGATCGCGACGATCGCGAGGCCGAGGCTGACGAGGAGGGCGGGTGCAACCGTAGCGGCGGACGGGCGGGTAAATGGCGAGCGAGTCACGGCGTCCGGGGAATTTCCTGGCGGGTGAGGACATGTCGATTATCGATCGCCAGCGGCACCGCACAGCGCCCACAGAACATAATTACCCTATGAGCTGGCCCGCGAACTCCCGAACTCCCGATGCGATCGACGGTTGGCGTTGTCCGCACTTTTGCCAAAGCCGGTGGATGGAGAACCTGGCGGCGTTGGGCGCGATCGACGCTGCTGGTGAGGCTGACGCGATCGCGACCTTCCAGATGCTCGATCGCGCCTATCGCCAACCCTGGCGGCACTATCACGATCGCGGCCACGTCACCGCCTGCCTGACCTTGTTCGACGACCTGCGATCGCACGCCAGTGACCCCGCCGCGATCGAGTTCGCGCTCTGGCTCCACGACGCAGTTTACGTTCCGCGCCGATCGGACAACGAGGCGCGATCGGCGATCTGGGCGCGATCGCTGCTGGCGCGCTGGCAGGCCGACGAGGCGCGGCGGAACTGGATCGCAGCGGCAATCCTGGCGACGCGGCACGGCCTCGCCGATCGCGAGTCGAGTCAAAACAACCCGCCCGATCGCGACACGGCGCTGCTGCTGGACATCGATCTGGCGATCCTCGCCGCGCCGGAGCCGGTCTACGATCGCTACCTGGCCGCAATCCGGCGCGAGTACAGCTTCGTAAACGATGCAGCGTTTCGGGAGGGTCGGCGGACGCTGCTGGAGTCTTGGTTGGGGCGCGATCGAATCTTTCACAGCGCGATCGGCATCGAACTGTTTGAAGCGCGGACGCGTCACAATCTGCAACGAGAACTCGATCGCGGCAATCGCAGCGATAAGCTGAATTCTTCCCGCTCCCGTCGTTAGTCCGTTTACTCTACCGCCCCGCCATGCTTCGCCACTCCCCGATCGTCACAATCCTCGGACTCTCGATCGCGCTCCCGGCGGTAGCACAGATCGTCCCGACCCCAGGCTCGACCGATACGCAAATCGACATCACGGGCGATCGCCTCGACATCAGCGGCGGCCAGACCTCCAGCGATGGCGCGAACCTCTTTCACGACTTCGCCCAGTTCGACCTCAGCGCCGAACAGCTCGCAACCTTCCTCGTCACCGGCGACGTGCAGAACGTACTCGGGCGCATCGGTGGCAGCGTCTCAACGATCGACGGCGCGATCGCCATAACCGGCAGCGACGCAAACCTGTTTCTGATGAACCCGGCGGGCATCGTCTTCGGGGAAAACGCGCGCCTGAACGTGGCGGGCGACTTTACGGCAACGACGGCAGCGGGCATCGGCTTCGGATCGGGCTGGCTAGAGGCGGCAGGCGCGGCGGACTGGGCGGAACTAACCGGCGATCCGGTGGCGTTCGACTTTGCCGGGGCGGCGGGCGCGATCGTCAATCGCGGCGAACTGCGCGTCGGCGACGATGCCAACCTAAATCTATTCGGCGGCGCGACGGTTAACGACGGGGCGCTAGCGGGCGGCAACGTCAGTCTGACGGCGGTATCGGGCGGGGCACTGCGGCTGAGTTCGGCGGGCAACGTCTTGAGTCTGGAAATCGATCGCGAGCGGGCGATCGATGCTGGCAGCGCGACCCTACCGGAACTGCTCGCCGGTGGCGAAGCCGAATCCGCTAACACCCTGCAATTTATCGACGGCGTCGCCCAGCTCGGTTTAGACGATGTCAGCGAACTAGCGGCGGGCGACAGCATCGTCACCGGTACGATCGACGTCTCGGGCGAGACGGGCGGCATCGCGCAGGTGCTGGGCGATCGCGTCGGGCTGGTGGGTGGCGCGATCGACGCATCGGGACAGCAGGGTGGCGGCGAGATTTACGTCGGCGGCGAGTATCTCGGCGGCGGGACGCTCCCGACGGCGACTTTCGCGACGATCGACGCGAACTCGAGCCTCGACGTTAGCGCGATCGTCTCCGGCGACGGCGGCACAGCGATCGTCTGGTCGGACGACACCACGCGCTTTTTCGGCAATATTTCCGCCACCGGTGGTACGACGGGCGGCGACGGCGGCTTTGTGGAGACTTCGGGTGCGGCGCAGCTATTTGCCACGGGCTTTGTCGATACCGGCGCAGCCTTCGGCCTGGGCGGAACCTGGCTGCTCGACCCGAACGACATCACGATCGTTAGCGGCAGCTCGGACGTCAATATCAACCAGAGCGGAACGCAGTTCGACACCACCGACGATGGCGCGATCGTCACCACCGAGTCGATCGAGATGGCGCTGTCCGCCGGGGATGTTGTCATCATGACCCAGAGTGCCGGTGCCAACACTCAAAACGGCGATATTTTCGTTAACGGTACGATCTCCCCGCCATCATCATCGGGCGGCTCGTTAACGCTTAGCGCCGATCGCAATATCACCGTCTCCGCGCCAATTTCTCTCGGCGCGGGAGGGAGCCTCTTCCTCTTCGCCGATGCCGGTGGTGTTGATATTGCCGCCAATCTCCTCACGCAAGATGGCGACATCGAGCTGGCAACAGGCTCGGCCTCGCCAGGATTTTCTGGCGTTGGCGAGGGCATTCGCATCGGCGCACAGATCGAGACCGGTGGCGGCAATATCAGCCTCAACGGCAGTGCGGGCTCGACGGCGGGCGGCGTCGGCATCGAACTCGAGTCGGGGGCATTGCTGCGGACGATCGACGGTGGCTCGATTACGCTAACGGGCAGCGCCAACAACGATCGCAACGCGATTTCAATTAACTCCGGCGCGCAGCTCCTCACGGCCAGCGGCAATATCACCCTGCAAAGTACGACTGACCAACCCATTGTTAGCGATGGGACGCTTCAGGCCAGCGGTGGCAACATCACCTTCAGCACTAACAACAACATCACCTTCGGCACGCTGATATCCGGTGGCGGCAATATCACCCTCATCTCCAGCAGCGGCGTCAATAATGGCAGCCTCGACTCCGACGGCGGCAATATCGTCGTCACGGCTAACGGGGGCTTTTCGTCGGACGAAATTGACAGCAGCAATAGCTCCGGAGACGGTGGCGAAGTTAAGATTACGACGACGAATTCCGACATTTCCCTGAGCGGTGGCATCGACGCGCGCGGCTCCACCGGTGGCGGCCCAATTACGCTCACGGCTGGCTCCGGCCAGCGCGTTTTCGTCCTCGGAACAGTGTCTGGCACACCCGACAGCATCGTCACCAGCGACGGCGCGAATATCACCATTAGCCAGAACGGTGATACGGCCACTGCGAACACCAGCTTTAATTTCGAGATCGGCGCGAACACCGACGATCTGAGCGCGAATAACGTCGGCGGTACAGAAGGCAGCATCAGCAATGGCACGACAACGATCGAGACGGGCACGATCGTCGGCGGCGCAGTTTCCGGCGTCTACACCGAAGGCGGCATCACGATCGGTCCGGGCGAGCTGCTAGCAGGCGGCAGCCCCCCCGCATCGATGCCCGATCCTGCTCCCGCACCTGCTCCCAGTCCATCTCCAAGCCCGTCACCGAGTCCCGACTCCAGTGACGACAACCAGAGTGACGGCCAGGGCGACTTCCATTACTACTGCCAGTGCCACTTCCTAGTCTATTATTATTTCGACTCCCTTTTCGACTTCCAGTTCGACGGCCTTGGCGACAATCATATCGACGGCCAGGGCGACGACGATCGGGGCGACGATAACCAGAACGACGGTCAAAACAACGCCAACCAGAACAACACCCCAAGCCCCTCACCGAGTCCCGAGCCAAGCCCATCCCCAAGCCCGTCACCCAGTCCTGCGCCGAGCCCCGAACCAAGCCCTTCGCCGAGTCCCACACCTTCACCGAGTCCCGCGCCGAGCGCTGAGCCCGCTCCAACCCCGGCAGAAGATCCACCATCCGAGGTCGCCAACGATTCGAGCCGCAGCCCGGAAACCACCGGCACGAACCAAGCGGAAGCTGGTGGCGATCGCACGGACGTCAACCAAAACGGGCAAAACGACGAGCACCACGACCATCACGACGACGATCGCAACGATGGCGGCGGCGACGGTGATAACGACGATCGCAACAACAACGGAATCGGGCGCGCAGCCAACCTAGCCGTGCTTTCCGTCTCCCAGAGCCCGACCGAAGTCGCGCGGCTCGACAACGACTTCAGCGCCGAGTACTCCGAGTATTTCGCGGGTGGCGTAACGCCGCTGGACGCGCCGAAGACGCAGATTTCCGATATGCGCGAGGCGATGGGGCGAGTCTCGCGCGAGTTCAATTTACAAACGGGACTGGCCTACGTCCACCTGCAGCCCGAAGCGATCGAGATTTCCATCCTGACGGCGGACGGCGTGCCGATTCGGCATATCCAGCCCATCGATCGCGATGAATTTCTCAAGACCCTGGCCGACTTTCGCAACCACCTAGTCAATCTGCGTCTGCGCCGCCTGGAACGCCACCAGGAATACGGCGCGCAACTCTACGACTGGATTATGCGCCCGATCGAGGCCGAACTAGAAGCACGCGGCATCGACACGCTGATGTTTGCGATGGATGCCGGTTTGCGTAGCCTACCGCTGGCGGCGCTCTACAACGGTGAGGAATATCTCGTGGAGAAATACAGCCTCAGCCTGATTCCCAGCCTCGGGCTCGTCGATACCAATTATCGATCGGTGGTCGGTCAGCCCGTCCAGGCGATGGGAGCCAGCGAGTTTCAGACCCTGCCTGCCTTGCCCGCCGTCCCCGCCGAACTCGCAACTCTCGATCGCATCTGGGGCGGCGACGTGTTCCTTAACGAAGACTTTACCCGCACGAAGATCGTCCGCAGCCGCGATCGCAACGCCTACCCGATCGTCCACCTCGCCACCCACGGCGAGTTTACTTCCGGCTCGGTGTCTAGCTCCTACCTCCAGCTTTGGGACGAGCGCATCAGCCTCGATCGCATCCGCAATCTCGGCTGGAACAGTCCACCGGTGGATCTGCTGGTGTTGAGTGCCTGTCGGACGGCGTTGGGCGACGAACAGGCCGAGCTCGGCTTTGCGGGTCTGGCGGTGGCGGCGGGCGTGAAAACGGCGATCGCCAGTCTCTGGTACGTGGACGACACCGCCACCTTTATGCTGATGACGGCGCTTTACGACTATCTTGCGACTGCGCCGATCAAGGCCGAAGCATTGCGATCGGCTCAGCGAGCCATGATCGACGGAACCGTACGCGTCGAGGACGGCATGCTAATCGTCGAGGGCATCGACGAGCCGATCCCGCTACCGGAGTCGCTGCATCGCCTGTCAGGAAGAGATTTCAGCCATCCGTACTACTGGTCGGCCTTTACCGCGATCGGCTCGCCTTGGTAAGCGATCGCCCCGAGACCTGGTAACTTCGGGAACCGACGACGGCGCGCGCCGCGACTGAAATCCGGGCGCACCAGCGACGCGCATTTACGACATGTCAGTTCGTGCCACCAAAGTTGCGGTCAAAGTGGCCCAGCGTCCGGCCTCCAGGATGCAGTAGACGATCGCGACATCGACGATCGCCTTCTTTCTGGCACCGCACGAGAAGACGCGCCGCCGAATCAGTCGGCATCAATCGGCTCAGAACGCACGACTTCAAACGCCAGCGAGAAAAAGTTCCGACGTAAAGCTGCCGTGCAGGCCGTAGGGAATATGGCCGCGTAGATTGAGCTTGGCGATCGCGCCCGCCTCAATGTTCTTTGCGTCGAGGATATGCAGCGACGAGCGGTGGAAATCGGCCTCGTACACCAGAATCAAGATCCAGCCGTCGTCCTCAGCCTCGCCGCCCGGACGCGGCACGAACAGTGGCTCGCCGCCAAACCCACGGGGCGCAACGCTGTAGAGCTGACGATCGCCCGTTTCGAGATCCATCTTAATCACGGCCTGCAGCGGCGCATTTCCCGCCGCCTGCTCCGTCGCGCCGCTGTAAACGTAGCGATACGGGCGACCGACGCGATCGGGGTGCAGCACCGGAAACTCGCAGCAGCGCGACTCGAGCACTTCTCGCGTGACCGTGCCGGTGGCGCGATCGATGCGGAACCGCCAGAGTTCGCCCGCCGGAATTTTGTCGAAATCGACACTGAGGAAGTCCGTACCCTCTTCTACTTCCGGGAATGAGGCGTAGCAAATCGAGTCGAGCACCACCGTCTCGCCCTCCTCCCAGGCGTTGGAGTGATGGAAGATAAAGCAGGGGTCGGTTTCGTAAACCTCCGGCTCGCCCCCGTCGCGCGGCAGCAGGTAGATTTTGGTCGAAGCGCTCGGGTCGAATTTGATGCACTGCCCCGCCCCGCAGAAGCCCAGCAGAAACGGAATCGGGTTGAAGTTAACCGGGTTTTGAGCGAAGATTTCGTGCTTCGTCGTAATCGCCATATCGTGCATGAACGCGAAGCCGGGAATCGATCGCGCGTGGCGGCACGCCAGCGAGCCATCGGGCGCGAACTCGTAGGTTTCGATCGTGCTCGACAGGCCGGTCTTGACGCTGAAATTCACCAGGCGCTTCTCGCCATCAACATCGGGGTCGATGCGCGGGTGCGCTGCAAACGAGCCACCCTTCGGCAGCAGACCGCCCAGATTTTCCAGGCCGATCGTCTCCAAAGTCTCGGGCTGCAAGCGGTGCGGTAGCGACCCTTCCCACAGCGCCAGCAGCTTCTCGCCCCAGTACAAAATATTTGTGTTGGCGATATTTTTCAGGTTGACATCGAAGATATTCGCCAGCCAACCGCCCGGTTTTTGCGTGCCGAAAACGCCGCGATACAGCGGCTTGTCCGCCTTCTGTTCGGCGACATAACCTTCGGTGCGGACATAACGATTCTGGAAGTGGGCACGACCGTCGCCGGGAAAGGCGATCGCCGCAATCATGCCGTCGCCATCGAACGGGTGCGCCACCGGCGTATCGCCAATCTCAAGCAGACCGGGGCCGTTGCGGAACACCGTGCCGGTTAGCTCGGTGGGAATTTCGCCCTCGATATCGTCGATCCAATAGGCAGCTTCTTCGGTTTGGGACTGGTAGCCGCGCTGCCAATCTTCGCGAGTGTAACGGGACTTATTTTCGGTAGCCGGGGGAGAAATCGTCACGGTGGGCGGCGGTTGGGGCGCGAGTCGAGAACTAATTGTTTCGCATTGTAACGTCTCGTCCCGTAATGTCCCGATTGACAGGGTGCGTCGCGATCGCGATCAAGGGGAAAACCTGCGACAAATCACCGCAGTCACAAATCGCCGCAGTCACAACGCACCACGCTCGGTTTGCGCGACGGCGGTGTGTTGCACCCGAAGTCCACACGATCGCGCAATTGCGGCACGAAATCGCGACGCACTCTCTAAGCCATATTCAAGCAAGCCATATTCGAGCAAGTCATCCTCGACTAAGAGTACTCCACGGAAATAAATGTCCAGTATTCAGGATTCGAGCACTGAGCTTGTCGAAGTGCGTCACACCCAGGCTTCGACAAGCTCAGCCTTCATTGGCGGCTTCTGGACAAATATATTTGTGGAGTGCCCTAAGTCATCTTTGACTTACGCGGCGATCGCTTGCCGCTCGTCGTATGGCGAAACAGGCTCGACTCCGGATCGATTTCTTCTGTGGCAAACTTCGGCAGCACCTCATTAATAAAGGCATCCGCCGCCTTCGAGCGGTAGCGGTTGGGGTTGTAAATCGCGTTGAGCGTGCGCATCACCACGATGCCGTCCACTTTCGCGTGGTGAAGCACGCCCATCTCCAACTCTTTCTCGATCGCCGAGACCGAAACGAACGCCGCACCGAGGCCCGATTGGACGGCGTTTTTAATTGCCTCGATCGAGTTCAGTTCCATCTCCAGCCGCAAGCGCGCCGTATCGATGCCCGATCGCGTCAACACCTGGTCGATTACCTTACGGATCGTCGATTGCGAGTCGAGGGTGATGAATTGCAGGTTGTAGAGATCTTCTTTGTCGATTGCTTCTGCCTTGACCAGCGGATGCGACACCGGCAAAATTAGCGCCAGTTCGTCTTTGGCATAAGGGATGATCGCCAGCGCGTCCTGTAAATCCGACGGCACTTCCCCGCCGACGATCGCCAGATCTACCTGGCCGTTGGCCACGCTCCAGGAGGTGCGCCGAGTCGAGTGGACGTGGAGCTGTACGGCGACGTCCGGATAGCGCGAGCGAAACTCGCCAATCATGCGCGGCAGCAGGTACGTCCCGGTGGTCTGCGACGCGCCGACGATCAGCGTGCCACCCTGGAGGTTTTGCAAGTCTTCGAGGGCGCGGCAGGTCTCCTGGCACAGCGTCAGAACCTTCTCGCCGTAGCTGAGCAGCAGGTGTCCGGCCTCGGTGAGTTGGGCGCGTCTGCCGCCACGATCGAAGAGCGGCACGTCGAGCTGGCGCTCGAGGTTTTGTACCTGCAAGCTAACGGCAGGTTGGGACACGTAGAGGCTATCGGCAGCGCGCTTGAAACTCCCTTCCGATGCGATCGCCTTAAGGATTCGGAGCTGATCTAACGTAAAAGGAAGGTCGGACATGGTGCGTCTTTAACTAATGCGTGATTGGCGTTTGAAGATTGGAGATTCGCACGCAGAGTGAGGGAAATGGTGCTGTGAAAAGTAAGAGGCTGCTAAATGCGGCAATTCGCGCGATCGACGCCATTTCTACCCCAGCAGCAGCGTCGCCGGACTCCATCTCTTGCAGTATCGCCGTACGCAATGCCTTCGTTCGGACTTTTACCCGACACCACCATAGGCGAGAAGGGACATCTGTCAATACTTTACTATCGCTTCGAGCGCACCGGGATCGTCCAGTTTGCCAGTTTTTCGATGCGATCGAACCCCGCGATCGACTCCCCTCAAAAATCTCCCCAAAAAGCATTTATTCAAACGGCGATCGCCCCGCGACTTCCTTCCCCACTACAGGCGCTTGTAGCGTCGATCCCCTTTTGGTAGAATCTATCGCACACTTGAGACAAAATGCTTAACGGACAGGCCAACGTGTAGTAGGGTCTTTCTGAAAGCGCGGCTGCGAGCGATATCGGCTGAGTCATATTATTTCGGCTCCCACACGGTCTCCACGCAGACGATCGCGACAAAAGCTTTTGAGTGACGAACGTAGTCCCCGCTCGGGAAATGCGCTCCGGGAATCTTCCCGCGCAGTTCGGTTCGCCCCGCTCGAATCGAGTTGGTTGTAGACAAATAATCGTTTTAGAGGAAAAACATGAGCACGAAGCCAGATCGCGTAGTTCTTATTGGCGTTGCCGGAGACTCCGGGTGCGGTAAATCGACCTTCCTGCGCCGACTGTACGATCTGTTCGGGCAGGAAATGGTGACCGTTATTTGTCTCGATGACTACCACAGTCTCGATCGCAAAGGCCGCAAAGCCGCAGGCGTAACCGCCCTCGATCCGAAAGCCAACAACTTCGATCTGATGTTCGAGCAGATCGCATCGCTGAAAGACGGCAACCCGATCATGAAGCCGATCTACAACCACGAGACAGGCGAACTCGACCCGCCCGAGCGCATCGATCCCAACCACATCGTGGTTATCGAAGGGCTGCACCCGATCTACGACGAGCGCGTGCGCGGCCTGCTCGACTTCAGCGTCTACCTCGACATCAGCGACGAAGTCAAAATTGCCTGGAAGATTCAGCGCGACATGGCCGAGCGGGGTCACACCTACGAAGACGTGCTCGCCTCGATCGAAGCGCGCCGTCCCGACTTTGAAGCCTATATCGACCCGCAGAAGCAGCACGCTGACGTGGTGATTCAAATCCTGCCCACCAAGCTGCTCGAAGACGACAAGGAACACAAGACCCTGCGCGTCCGCATCATTCAGCGCAACGACGTAGACGGCCTCAATCCGGTTTACCTGTTCGACGAAGGCTCGACGATCCACTGGACGCCCTGCGGTCGCAAGCTGACCTGTTCGTACCCCGGAATCCGTCTGTTCTCCGGCCCCGACAGCTACTACGGCAATGACGTTTCGGTCGTGGAAGTCGACGGTAAGTTCGACAATCTCGAAGAGATGATTTACGTCGAGAGCCACCTGAGCAACACCTCAGCCAAGTACCACGGCGAGCTGGCGCACCTGCTGCTCAAGCACAAAGATTACCCCGGCGCGAACGACGGCACGGGTCTGTTCCAAATGATCGTCGGCCTAAAAATGCGCACGGCCTACAACCGCCTGACGGCGAAAAGTGGCAAAGTCGCCGTTGGCGTGTAGCTTCTGTCGCTTTACTAGCGGCTCCTGAGCGCGAGCCGCGATCGTCATCCCCCGATTTGGCCCAAATTAAGGCCGAGCCGGGGGATATTTTTTGTGGGTATTGCCAAGTTCGGGGGCGATCGCCAGGCGATGCGAACGTCGAGGCGCGGGGAAAGATCGCGCCAGCAGTTTCTGTAGTTTTGTATACTTTGAGTGAAGATCTGTCACGAACTCAATAACTCGTGTCACGATCGTGAGGGCGCAGCCCGCCTCCCCTTTCTACGTATCGCAAGAGAGACGTAAACTCGCGTGAATTCTCACCCGCTGTCCGAACTCGCTCGCTACGACCGCGAGGCGATCGCCCGCTACTACTGGCGTCGTCCGTGGCAGATTCTCGGGCGCAGCCTCGAAGTCAGTTTCATGCTCTTGCGCCTCGTGCTCGGAGTGGTGTTCGACGGCTGGTTCGATCGCACGGAGAAAAACATCAAAAAGCGCGCGGTGCAGGCCCGCGAAGCCCTCACCAACCTCGGCCCGACGTTTATCAAGGTCGGTCAAGCCCTTTCGACCCGTCCCGACCTAATCCGCCAGGACTACCTCGACGAGCTGATCGCGCTACAAGATCGGCTCCCAGCCTTCCCCAACAAGATAGCCTTTCAAATTCTCGAAGAAGATCTCGACCTGACCCCCGGCGATATGTTTGCGGAGATTTCCCCCGAGCCCATCGCGGCGGCCAGTCTCGCACAGGTCTACCGCGCTCGTCTCTACAGCGGTGAGGAAGTCGCCCTCAAGGTTCAGCGCCCGAACCTGATTCCAACCCTGACGCTCGATCTGTTCTTGATTCGTCTCGGTGCGGGGTTGCTCTCGCCCTATTTACCGCTCAATCTCGGCCACGATCTACAGCTCGTTGTCGATGAATTCGGCGCGAAGCTCTTTGAAGAAATCGACTACGAAAACGAAGGTCGTAACGCCGAGCAGTTCGCCGAAAACTTTCGCGACACGCCCCGCGTCAAAGTCCCGAGCATTTACTGGCGCTACACCAGTCGCCGCATCCTGACGCTGGAGTGGATCCAGGGCTATAAGCTTACGGAGATCGAGCGCCTGCAGAGCGTCGGCATCGATCCGAACGAGATCGTCGAAATCGGCGTGACGAGCGGCCTTCAGCAGCTCTTCGAGTTCGGCTTTTTTCATGCCGATCCCCACCCTGGCAACCTGTTCGCCACCGCCGAAGGTCGTATGGCCTATATCGACTTCGGCATGATGGACCAGCTCGACGAGAAGACGAAGGAAACCCTCGTGGACGCGCTGGTTCACCTCGTCAACAAGGACTACTCTCGGCTGGCCGAAGAGTTCGTGCGGCTGGGCTTCCTAGCCGAAGGCACAGACATACAACCGATCGTCCCCGCTCTGGAGGACGTGCTGGGCGATATGCTCGGCAAAAAGGTCGGCGACTTCAACATAAAGACAGTGACCGATCGCTTCTCGGAGCTGATGTTCGACTATCCGTTCCGCGTCCCAGCCAAGTTCGCGCTGATTATCCGCTCGGTCGTCACCCAGGAAGGTTTAGCTCTCAGCATCGACCCCAACTTTAAGATCGTCGATATCGGTTACCCCTATATCGCCCAGCGCTTGCTGACCGGCGAGTCGCCGCAGTTGCGTCGCCGCCTGCTCGACGTGCTGTTTAAAGACGGTAAATTCCAGTGGGATCGCCTCGAAAACCTGCTGCAAATCGCCCAGATCGACGACAGCTTCGACTTGCTGCCGACGGCACGCCTGGGGCTGCAGTATCTCCTGTCGGAGGAAGGGACGTTCCTGCGCGAGCAGCTCCTGTTAGCCCTGACGGAAGACGATCGCCTTCAAACTGAGCCGGTGCAGCGCCTCTGGGATTTGGTTAAGTCGGACATTACCACCGACCGCATCTGGGACGAAGCTGTCAGCACGATCGTCGATTTTTCCGCTAAGCGCGCCACCTCGCTGGCGGCGAGCTGGCTACCCGACGCGGCGATTAGCGCCTTTAGCGGCAACGGCATTCGCTAGCCCGGTTTTACTGCGCTTGCCTCTGGGCTGCGCCCCTGTCGACGCATCGATATTCCGACAGTTGCGCCCGTTCCGTGGCAAAATTTCAGCGTTGTTTTTTGCGGCGTCGGGCTCGGCGTCAGACTCGATGTCAGACTCGCTATCCGGTTCGTTATATTTCGGCCCTCCCGTCCTCGCGATCGCCGCTTACCTGCTGGTCGCCGCAGCGTCCGGCTTGGCGTTCTACACGACTCTAACGGGCGAGCTAAAGGCGTGGTCGAAGGATCGATCGAGCCGTCGCTTGAAGCAGCTCCAGGGTTACCAGTTGCGCTTCCCAATTGCGGGAATCGCGATCGGCGGCTGCGGTTTTTTGGCCGCTTCGCTGCAAATTTTCGGCATCTCAACGAAATTCTCGCTGGGCATTGCGATTCCGCTGACGATCGGCATCGGCGTGGCCGTCTGGCTCCAGCTCGTCAAGCTGCTCGAACAGCTCGCGAGCGGCGGCGTCAAAGCGCTCGATCTCGAAGAAGTCAGCCTCGGCGAAGTAAAGATTCCGGACTCTGCCTTCGCCTCGGAGCGACCGGCCCGCGATCCAAAGAACGACGATCCGCAAACCGGCGGTGACGAGAACGATACGTAGACGCCCTGCCGGGAATCGATTTCGCTTCAATTGGGCTTCGCGTTAATCAACAGCGGAGCGATGTGAGCGGCGTCACGACTGCACTGGGTGTCAGGTCACGAGTAGTACGGCCAGATGTCACGTAGATTTGCGGAGACGATCGCTGAAGGAACCAGGCTAGAACGCGATACTGAACATATCGAGAAACGAGGTCGCAAGATCGTGTTCAGCAGCTACTCTTCCGAATACATTTTTTCGCGTGCATGGGAAACGGGCTACATCCGCCGAACAGATTGGGAGTGCCTGTGTATTGGGTTGGACGAGCCGACCCACGACATTGCGGCGCGTCTGCTGTACGCGATTCGTCGCGGCCGCTTGGCGATTGTTGATTGAGCACCAACATATCGTCGATCGCTTCGACCTCTCGGTATTTAAGTCTGTCCGAAAGTGAGTGGACATGTGGGCGCTGGGTTTCCAGCGTCCATTTTTTTCGAGTACCGTGCCTGGAGCTTTTACTGCAGACTACGCCGAAAATCGATGTGACTGGTGTCACAGCCAGACCGAGATCGAGATCGCAAAAAACGTCGCGAGGCATCACATAGATTTACGGAGGCGATCGCTGAATCGAGCTTTGTAGTCCGCGATACTAAATGAAGTTAAGAGATGAGGTTCGAGACAGATGTTTGGCAGTTATTCTTGCAACTATATATTCACGCGGGCCGTGGAACGAGGCTACATCCGCCGCGTAGATTGGGAGCGTCTTTGTTTGGCATCGGACGCACCGACTCACGATATTACTGTCCGCTTGATGTACGCTATCCGTCGCGGTCGCTTGACGATTGTCGACTGAGCGTCGCAACCAAATTTCGAGCTTGTCTGAATGTGAGTCAGATTGCGGGTGCTGGGGTTTCAGCGCCCGCTTTTTTGCATCCGTGGGGGATCCGTCGCGCTTTTCCCGCTGCCGCTCCACGTGAGACCGTGACGTGAGACAGTAAGGCGCGGCAATTCCGAACCTCCTCCGACTCCTTATCAATCATGTCTGACTCTGCCGATCGCGGCCATCTGCTGACCGAGCAGGCCAACGCCGCTTCCCGCGACCTCGATCGCCTCAGTTCCCTGGAGCTGGTCGATCTGTTCAACCGCGAAGACGAAAAAGTGCTGGCGGCGATCGGGGCCTGCCGCAGCGAGCTGGCCCGCGCGATCGATCTGACGGCGGCGTCCTTAGGCGGCGATCGCAGCGGACGGCTGTTCTACATCGGCGCAGGCACGAGCGGGCGACTGGGCGTCCTCGACGCGGCGGAGTGCCCCCCGACATTTTGCAGCGACCCGGAGATGGTGCAGGGAATCTTAGCGGGCGGTCGCGATGCACTGGTGCGTAGCTCCGAGGCCCTCGAAGATCGCGCGGAAGACGGCGCGGCGGCGATCGCGGAAAAAGCCGTCGGCAAGAACGATGTGGTCGTCGGCATTACTGCTGGCGGCACAACGCCCTACGTACGCGGCGCGATCGCCGAGGCCAAAACGCGCGGCGCGGCGACGGTTTTTATCGCCTGCGTCCCCACCGAGCAGGCCCCCATCGACGTAGATGTAGATATCAGGCTGCTGGTGGGCGCAGAAATTCTGACGGGCTCGACGCGCCTCAAGGCAGGCACGGTCACCAAGCTGGCGCTGAATATTCTCTCGACTAGCGCCATGGTCAAGCTGGGCAAAGTCTACGGCAATCGCATGGTGGATGTAGCGGTAACGAACTCGAAGCTGCGCGATCGCGCCGTGCGGACGATTTGCGACTTGGCCGACCTCGATCGCGAGTCGGCGTCGGCTTTGCTCGATCGCAGCGGCGAGCGGGTGAAGCTGGCGCTGCTGATGCACTGGACGGGACTCGAGGCCGACGCCGGTCAGGAATTGCTCGATCGCCACGGCGGACGCTTGCGCGAGGCGGTGGCGGCGGCTTCAGCATGAGGAGCACAGACGAATGCGAGAAGCCCGGTTCTTCCGAGCCAGTCGAAAAAACAGAATTGAGCCGAGGGAACCCGGCTTCTGAGTTCGGTCTCTGAATGACGGCTCGGGCAGCAAAGCCCTAGACTGGCACAGCAGCAGCGGCCTTGATCTCCAGGACTTTTTCGAGCGAGGCTCCGACAGACTTGTCGGGCGTCGAAGCGCCGGACGTCACGCCGATCGTCAGCGGGCCTGCCGGGAGCCAGTCGGTCGTCGTCGTGATATCGCTGTCGAGGGGCTTGTGCTCGATCGAGTTGTCGAGGCCGATGCGATCGGCGCTGTCGATATGGAACGAGGGAATGCCGCGCTCGATCGCAATTTCCTGAAGGTGGGTGGTGTTCGAGGAATTAAAGCCGCCGATCACCAAAATCAGATCGACATCTTGTTCGACGAGCTCGAACATCGCGTCTTGCCGCTCTTGGGTGGCGTCGCAGATAGTGCTGAAGGCGCGGAAGTGGTTGTTGAGCTCGATCGGGCCGTACTTTTCTAGCATCGTGCGCTCGAACAGCTTGCCGATCGCCTCGGTTTCGGTCTTGAGCATCGTCGTTTGGTTGGCAATGCCCAAGCGCTCGAGATCGACATCGGGGTCGAAGCCCTCCGAGTGAGCGTTGACGAATTTGGCGAGGAACTCCTCGCGATCGCCACCGTGTAGCACGTAGTTGGCGACGTAACGGGCTTCATCGAGGTTGAGCACCACCAAGTATTTTCCGGCGAACGAGGTCGTCGCCAGGGTTTCCTCGTGCTTGTACTTGCCGTGGACGATCGAGGTGTAATCGCGCTTTTTGTGGTGTTCGACGCTATTCCACACCTTCGAGACCCAGGGGCAGGTCGTATCGACGATCGTGCAGCCGCGATCGTCGAGCAGCTTCATTTCCTGCACCGTTGCACCGAACGCGGGCAGGATCACCACCTCGCCCGAGCCGACCTCCGAAAAGTCTTTTTCGCCGTTCTTAACTTCGATAAAGCCGACGTTCATCTCCCGCAAGCGGTCGTTGACACCGGGGTTGTGAATGATCTCGTTCGTGATCCAGATACGCTCGCTGGGGAAGTGGGTACGCGTTTCGTAGGCGATCGCCACCGCCCGCTCGACGCCCCAGCAGAACCCGAACGCCTCGGCAAGGCGAATCGTCACGTCTCCGCGCGTCAGAACGTTATTCGCCGCTCGCAGCTCGTCTACCAGCGAGCTTTGATACTCGGTCTTCAGCGTATCTTCGACTTCGGCATCATGCCCGAAACCCCGACGGTGGTAGCGATCGGACTTTTGCAGCGTGCGTTTGAAAGTCTTAGTGTCCATAGAAGAAAACGATAGGGAAACGTCAAGCCGTCGCGCCGAAAAACGCGCCTTCGCGAAGCCGTTTACAAGAGCCGCGTGTGGATCCGTTTGTAGAGCGAATTTACAAAATGAGTCTCAATCGTCGCACAAACCTTTACGTCCGCGCACGTTCTGCCCTTAGCTGCGCCCCGTTCGCCGCCCCGTCCCCATCCGCAGCGTCTGCCAGCCCCCGCCGCCGCGATCGAGCCCGCTCGCTCCCGCAGAGCTTTTCCACAAGGAGCGATCGCGTGAAGTAAGATGTAATAGCTTCGTGACGCGTGGGTGTCTTCGCCACAGGTGGGCCGAACATTTTTCGGTCTCTGCCACTCGAACTCCTCGCATTGCCTGTTCTGCGTGAAGTGGGTGCTCTACCCGCTTTTTTTATTGGCCACTTCTGTGATGCCTGGCCGCTCGTCTATGACTCATCCACTGATCCCGCAAATCCTCGAGGTCGCTCGACCGATCGCGCGAGACCTCAACCTAGACGTGGTCGATGCGGTCTTCCAAACCAACCAAAACCCGCCCGTCCTGCGCGTTGATATCTCCAGCCCCAACGGCGAAACGAATCTCGACCACTGCGAACAGGTGAGCCGTGCCCTCGACGCTGCCCTCGAGGAGCGCGAGACGATCCCCGGCGCTTACGTACTGGAAGTGTCGAGCCCCGGCGTCTCTGACGTGCTGACCAGCGATCGCGACTTTGCCGCTTTCAAGGGCTTTAGCGTCACCGTAACGACGACCGAAGCCTACAAAGGCCAGTCGAGCTGGAGCGGTCGCCTCGCGCTGCGCGACGACAACACCGTCAATATCAACGTCCGAGGCCGCACGGTCAAAATACCCCGCGATATCGTCACGGCGGTGGTGCTCAGCGAAGAGTGATCCACCGGCCCGATCGCGCGGGCCGCTCGCCCGAACCCAGATTTTTTATCAGACGCAATTTGAGAGGAACGAAACTTCAATGTCAATGGTGACCTTGCCCGGTCTCGCCGAAATGATCGACAGCATTTCCCGCGAGCGCAACCTGCCCAAACACTCCGTTCAAGAGGCACTGAGCGAAGCGCTGCTCAAAGGCTACGAGCGCTACCGCCGCACCCAGCGCATGGATATCCAGTTCGAGGAAACCTACTTCGAGAACTTTGAAGTCGAGCTCGACCCGGAAGAGGGCGGTTTCCGCGTGCTCGCGACCAAAAGCATCGTCGATGACGTAATCGTTCCCGACCACGAAATCGCCCTGCAAGAGGTGCAGGAAGTCGCAGAAGAAGCCCAACTCGGTGATACGGTCGTCCTCGACGTGACGCCAGAAAAAGACGACTTCGGCCGTATGGCAGCGATCCAGACCAAGCAGGTGCTGGCGCAAAAGCTGCGCGACCTCCAGCGCAAGCTAATCCAGGAAGAGTTCCAAGACCTCGAAGGCGAAGTGCTCCAGGCGCGGGTGCTGCGCTTCGAGAACCAGTCGGTGGTCATGGCCGTCAGCAGCGGCTTCGGACACCCGGAAGTCGAGGCCGAGCTGCCGAAGCGCGAGCAGCTCCCGAACGACAACTACCGCGCCAACGCCACTTTTAAGGTTTTCCTGAAAAAAGTCTGCGACGGCCCCCATCGCGGCCCGCAGCTCCTGGTGTCGCGCGCGGATGCTGGACTGGTGGTGTATCTCTTTGAAAACGAGGTGCCAGAGATCGAGGACGAAGTCGTGCGCGTGGTGGCCGTGGCGCGCGAAGCCAACCCGCCTTCGCGCTACGTGGGGCCGCGCACCAAGATTGCGGTGGACACGATCGAAAGCGATGTCGATCCCGTCGGGGCCTGCATCGGTGCGCGGGGATCGCGCATCCAGGTGGTGGTCAACGAGCTACGTGGCGAGAAAATCGACGTGATCCGCTGGTCGCCCGATCCGGGGATGTATATCTCTAACGCCCTTTCGCCCGCCCGCGTTGATGAGGTGCGCCTGATCGATCCCGATCTGCGTCAAGCCCACGTCCTGGTTCCGGAGAATCAGCTCAGTCTGGCGATCGGCAAAGAAGGCCAAAACGTTCGCCTGGCCGCACGTCTGACGGGCTGGAAAATCGATATTAAAGACAGCGGCAAGTACGACGAAGCCGAGTACGAAGCGCTGATCGCCGAGCGCGAAGAGCGCGCTCGCTTGCGGGCTGAAGCCGAGGCCGAGGCCGAGCGTCTGGCAGAGGAAGAAGCCGCACGCGAAGAAGCCGAAGCCGCTGAAGCCGAGGAGGCCGAAGCCGCTGAATCCGAAGCCGCTGAATCCGAAGCCGCTGAATCCGAAGCAGCTGAGGACGTTGACGAAGGCGTTGACGAGGACGTCGCGGAAGACGCCGAGGAATCAGACGAGGAAACGGAAGCGATAGCCGAAGTTGCCGAAGCGGCAGACGCAACTGAAGCAGAAGCGGAAAGTGCGGAAGAAGTCGAGGCGACAGGCGAAGATGCAGACGCAGCTGACGACGCGATCGCCCCGGAAGCCGAAGAAGACGAGGAAGCGTAGCTTTCGCCTCATACGATTGGCGTTTGCTTATCGATCGTCCTACCGATGCAAGCGCCATCCCAAGCACCAAATGTTTTCTCTAAACACGCATGGGTTGCAAAAACGAACGACGCTGCGCGAGCTGTGGTCGACTCGGGCCGAAGTCCTCTTTCTGGCGGATCGTCCGAGTTCACCCGTCGCATCAGCTACAATTAGAAACTGGAATGGGTCGCTCGGCATACTTGTGCCCTGCGGCGGCTTGTCTGAAAGTCGCCCAGAAGAAAAATCGCCTCGGCCGCGCCCTGCGCGCACCTGTTGGCGACGACCTGTACCAATCTCTATGGCGTCGTTTGTCGCTCGAGACACCTTCGGAAGCGACCGTAAATTACTTACAAGGGACGACCGAACATGATGTAAACGAGGATCGGATTGGATGAACAACGGGAAAGTCAGACTCTACGAGTTATCAAAGGAGCTCAACGTCGATAACAAGCAAATCCTGGCCTGCTGCGATCGCCTCGAGATCGCCTACAAGAGCCACAGTAGTACCATCTCGGAACAAGACGCCGAGCGGATTCGCAAGACAGCGACGACAGCAGCGATCGCGACTCCTCCTACTCGGCCAACCCCCCCGAAACCATCTGCCCCTCCTCAGAAGAAGTCGAATATGGCTCCGGAGCGCCCCAAAGTTCGCAAGAAACAGCCGCAAATATTGAAAGTTAAACGATCGGGCGATGAAGACGCGAAAGCGCCCGAGTTGGCCAAACCAGACCAGCCGCAAAAAGCTGGCAGTGCGCCGTCCGCGCCCGTTTCCCGTCCCAGTGCGAAAAGCCCGGGCTCGCCGGTGAAGCCGAAAAAGGCTAAGCCACCGGTCATCCGTTCGATTTCAAAATCCCCCGCCCAGTCGAAGACAGCTGACAGCGCGCCCGAAGCGCCCGCTACGGACGCTCCAGCGGCCCCCGAGAAAACTTCACCTGCGCCCGAGACCGCGTCCCCGGAAGCCGTCAAGCCCCAACTGGTCGGCCCGCCGCGACGCGCTTCTAAAGGCGAACCGAAGAAAGCCCAGCTCTCCTCGGGCGTCGCGCCGCCGAAACTCAAGAAAAAAGGCGAGCCGAAGAGCGCGAGTAGCGAGAGTTCCGCCGCACCGAAAGCTCCGGCTGCGCCGCGCCGCGAGCCCGTTCCCGACCTCAAGCGCCCGCAGCTCGTGCGCCTGAACTCAGCTAGCGCCAAGGCGAAGACGAAGAGCGGGGATGAAGATCTCGAAACGTCGGGAACCGAATCAAAAGATACCGACGACGACACGACGGATCTGACGCTCAACCGTCCCAAGCCGCCGCGCAAGCCCAAAGCAAAAAAACGCAAGGGTGAAACGGAAGAGAGCGACGACAAAACAGCTAAGGTCAACAAGCCCAAGCGACGCATCCGCCCGATCGCTGAGGACGATGACTTCGACGACGACGATGTGAACGCCGGTGGCAGCACCACGGTCGAAGTCAGCAAGTCGATCGCCCGCCCGCCCAAAGCCGCCAAGCCGAAGTCTGAAGTGTCGCGCACCCCGGCCTCGCCGAAGCGCAAAAGCTCCTCGCGATCGAACTCGCGCAACAGCCGCCGCGATCGTCGCGATCGCGTGGCTAAAGTCGAGCGTCCGGAGGCGATCGAGCTGATCCACGACCTGACCGTTCGCGAGCTGGCGGGCGAGCTGTGCGTCAGCGAAACCGAAATCGTCAAGAGCCTGTTTATGCAGGGGATTGCGGTCAACGTCACCCAAACGCTCGATATCCCGACGGCGACCCAGGTGGCCGAAGAGCTGGGCGTGGTCGTTCTGGTGACCGAAGCCGAGTCCGAGGCCACCAAGTCCACCGAGATGATCGAAGCCGACGACCTCGAAAATCTTCAGCGTCGTCCGCCCGTCGTGACGATTATGGGCCACGTCGATCACGGGAAAACCAGCCTGCTCGACGCCATCCGCGAAACTAAGGTCGCCCTGGGCGAAGCGGGCGGCATCACCCAGCACACCGGTGCGTACCACGTGGACGTGGAGCACAATGGCGAATCGCAGAAAGTCGTATTCCTGGATACGCCGGGTCACGAAGCCTTCACGGCCATGCGGGCGCGGGGTGCGCGCGTCACCGACATCGCGATCCTGGTGGTCGCTGCCGATGATGGCGTCCAACCGCAAACGATTGAGGCGATCGGCCACGCGAAAGCGGCGGGCGTCCCACTCGTCGTCGCCATCAACAAGGTCGATAAAGAGGAAGCCCAGCCCGATCGCATCAAACAGGAGCTGATGGAACACCAGCTCGTGGCGGAAGAATGGGGCGGCGACACGATCATGGTTCCGGTGAGCGCCAAAACCGGCCAGAACCTCAACACGCTCTTAGAGATGCTTGTCCTCGTCTCCGACGTGGAAGAGCTATCCGCCAACCCCGATCGTCCGGCAAAAGGTACGGTGATCGAGGCGCACTTGGACAAAGCGCGCGGCCCTGTGGCAACGCTGCTGATCCAAAACGGCACACTGCACGTCGGCGACACCCTGGTGGCCGGTTCGGTCTTCGGGAAGGTGCGCGCGATGGTCGACGATCGCGGCGAGCGCGTTGCCGACGCCTTCCCCTCCTTTGCCGTGGAGGTGCTCGGCATGAGCGATGTCCCGGCGGCAGGCGATGAGTTCGACGTCTACGTCAGCGAAAAAGAGGCGCGTTCGACCGCCGACGAGCGATCGAGCGACCAGCGCCAGTCACGCCTCCAACAGGCGATGGCCTCTCGCCGCGTCAGCCTCAACAGCCTGTCCGCCCAAGCCAGCGAAGGCGAACTCAAAGAGCTCAACTTGATTCTCAAGGCCGACGTTCAAGGCTCGCTCGAAGCCATCCTCAGCTCCCTAGAGCAGCTGCCGAAAGACGAAGTTCAGGTGCGCGTACTGCTGTCGGCTCCCGGTGAGGTCACCGAGACGGACATCTACCTCGCGGCCGCCTCGAACGCCGTTATCGTCGGCTTCAACACCACGCTGGCGTCCGGCGCGCGCCAAGCCGCAGACAACGAGGGCGTAGACGTGCGCGAATACAACGTCATCTACAAACTCCTCGATGATATCCAAGGCGCGATGGAGGGACTGCTGGAGCCAGAACTGGTGGAAGAAGACCTCGGCCAAGCCGAAGTACGCGCGGTCTTCCCCTCCGGTCGCGGCGCGGTAGCGGGCTGCTACGTCCAGAACGGGCAGCTTATTCGCAACTGCAACATCCGCGTCCTTCGCAAAGACAAAGTGGTGTTCCAGGGCGTGCTCGATTCGCTGCGCCGAATCCGCGAGGACGTGAAGGAAGTCAACACCGGATTCGAGTGTGGTGTCGGCCTGCCGAACTTCAACTCCTGGGAAGAAGGCGACGTCATCTCGGCCTACCGAATGGTAACGAAGCGTCGCACCCTAGCAACGCGCTAGGCTCTGTCACGCTTCGCAAACGTACGAACGGGCGGCTCGTTTCGGGTCGCCCGTTCTGCTAGCGGAAGGTCGGGCGTTAGGTCGGGCGTTTCCCCAGCGCACGTCAGTGCGCCTCCACCCGTTCGAGCGTTTTGGTCTGTTAAATCTCCGGCTCGACTATGAACGACTTTGCTGGCTTTTCTACCATTCCCGAAGCGCCGCCGGGATTTAAATCGGGCTTTGTGGGCATCATCGGTCGCCCGAACGTCGGCAAGTCGACGCTGATGAACGACCTGATCGGCCAAAAAATTGCCATCACCTCGCCGGTTGCGCAAACGACGCGCAACCGGCTGCGGGGCATCCTGACGACCGATGCGGCACAAATTATTTTTGTCGATACGCCGGGGATCCATAAACCGCACCACCAGCTTGGCAAGGTGCTGGTGCAAAACGCGCGCACGGCGATCGACTCGGTAGACGTCATCCTGTTCGTGCTCGACGGCAAAACCGAGGCGGGCGGCGGCGATCGTTTTATCGCCAACCTGCTGACGCGTGCGAAAGTGCCGGTGCTGCTGGGCATTAACAAAACCGATCTGCAGCCAGCCGATCGCGTCGATGAAATCGACGACAGCTATCGCGACCTGGCGCTGGCTGCAACCGACGGCAAAGGCTGGCCGCTGCTAAAGTTCTCGGCACTGACCGGTGACGGACTCGGCGAGTTGCAGGCGGCCCTAGTCGATCGCCTCGAAGTCGGCCCCTACTACTATCCGCCCGATCTGGCGACCGACCAGCCGGAACGATTTATTATGGGCGAGCTGATCCGCGAGCAAATCTTGCGGCTGACTCGCGAAGAGGTTCCCCACTCGGTGGCCGTCGCGATCGAACGGGTGCAGGAAACGCCGAAACTAACCCGCGTTCACGCCTCGATCAACGTCGAGCGATCGTCGCAAAAAGGCATCTTGATTGGCAGAAGCGGTGCAATGCTCAAAGAAATCGGCTCGGCGGCGCGGGCGCAAATTCAAAAGCTGATCGACGGCAAAATTTACCTAGAGCTGTTCGTGCGCGTGCAGCCCCGTTGGCGACAATCGCGGACGCGGCTCGCCGAGTTCGGCTACCGGCCGGATGAATAATAGATGCGCTAGGATCTGAGCCGAGATAGGACTTTGAGAAGAACGAGAACAGTAGCTCCGCTTTGCCGATGGAGCGGGAATTTCTGGAAATATGTCTTCAAATTTCCAAAGTTGCAAAAGTAAGGCGCACGCTCTTGGAATCGATAGCTTGCAACTTCTCGTTGATGAATACCTGCACCACTGGGGAAGCTCGTACCAACAGGAAGATGCCTGGTGGGGCGATCGAACACTTAACTGGGAAGCCGCGCTAGCAAGAGCCTGGAACTCTCGGTTTTCGGATGGAAAAATGCACGCTCATCAGTATCGAGTTGGCTCGAAAAAGCTTTCAGAGGGTCTCGGAATTGCGCTCGATCGACAGAAGCTGCCGGATAGCTTTGAGAGCTTTCGGGATGTGTATGATTGGATCGAGCACATCACACGGGACGTATACAGAATTGGGGACGTGACGGCTTATGATGTCGCACGGCGCTTGGGGGCTTGGTTGGGATTGGCACCTTCGCGAGTCTACCTCCACGGTGGAACGAGAATCGGAGCGAAGATACTCGGCGTGTATGACAATCCGGCTCCGCTTTCTGTCTTTCCGCATCCACTTCGGGCATTGAGTGCAACTCATATTGAGAACTTTTTATGCATATACAAAGCTCGATTAACGAATGAGATGACCGTCTGAAATATTTCTCCGTACCGAATTACGGGCTGAAGCCGTACTATTTTCGGACAGCTTATCTGCAACTGCCAGGAGACGCGCCATGACTACCGAGCCTCGCTACTGGCTGACCAAATCCGAGCCCAGCGACTACAGTATTGACGAGATGCAGCGCGATCGCGTCGAGATTTGGGACGGCGTGCGCAACTACCAGGCGCGCAATTTCCTGCGGGAAATGCGGTGTGGCGATCTAGCGTTTTTCTACCACTCCAACGTCAAACCACCCGCGATCGTCGGGCTGATGCGCGTCGCCGAGGAAAATATCGTCGATCCGACCCAGTTCGATAAGGCCGACAAGCACTACGATCCCAAGGCAACACCAGAAAAGCCGCGCTGGCAAACGGTGCGCTTCGAGTTCGCTGAGAAGTTCGCGCAGCCGCTGACCCTCGATCGCCTTAAGGAGATGTTCGCGCCGGAGGAGCTGCTGGTGGTCAAGCGGGGCAACCGGCTGTCGGTGATGCCCGTGAGCGCAGAAGCGGCGGCGAAAATTTTGCAGGAAGTGCGGGGCGAGGCGGGTTAGATCGTGGACGAGCGACAGACTGGCGGCGAACTCACCGAAACCCACGGCGATCGCGTGCGGCGCGGTCACGCTCGCCAGCGCCACCTCGCCCACCCGCCGCCGGGACGCGCGCCTTACGGCTACCGACGCGGGCGAGATCGCTACACGATCGACCGGCAGGCCGCCCCGGTAATGCGGGCTTTTTTCGAGCGCTTCGGGCTCTACGGCTCGCTGAGCGACGCGGCGCGCTTCCTGGAAAAACAGTACGGCAAGCGCATCACCACCACCACGGCGCGGCGCTGGCTGCAAAATCCGGTATATCGCGGCGATTTGCGCTATAAATGCGACGGACGCGAAGAAATTGTCCGAGATACACACGCGCCGCTCATTTCTCGCGACGAAGCGGCGCAGATCGATCGTCGTCTCAGCCGCAATAAAACCCTCGCGCCCCGGACGGCTAGCGCGCCGCGATCGCTTTCCGGCCTCTTGAGTTGTGGGGAGTGTGGGGCAAAATTTCGGGTGACGAGCGCGCGGCCCTATGGCGGCAAGCGCCGGGGCTCCAAGGGCGGCGACTATCTGTATCTATACCCGTCGGGCTGCACGCGGTCGTCTAAATGCGGCTCACTGCGCTACGACGAGGCGCTCCAGGCGACGATCGCCAAAATCTGCGAGGCACTGCCGCAGGCGTTGGCGCGGATGGGATCGGCGAACAGCGGCACGCCGCCGATGGGAGCGGGTTTGTCTGGGAAACAGGAAGAAATCGATCGGCGCAAAGCGATTTTGGCTCGGTTGCCACAGCTCGAGGCGGACGGGACGCTGGATGCGGAGAGTGCCGCGCTGCGGGCGTACAACCTGCGCGTGGAGATCGCGGAGCTGGAGCAGCAGCGCCAGTCGCTGCCACCGGTGAATCTGCGCGAGACGCTGGCGACGCTGTCGCTACCGCAGTTTTGGTACGACTCGAGCGAGGTGGAGCGGCGGTTTTACTTGCGCGAGTTCGTCCGGGCGATCGTGGTGGAGCGAGAGGGCGATCGGTGGTGGCTGGAGTTGGAGTTTGCGTTTGCGCCGCCCGATCGGTAAGCGCCGTGGTGGTGCTTCTATCTCTGCGGAGCCGCTCTCAGCTTCGCTACAGGGTGCTCCACACAAAAATCACGGGCGGCTTTGGGCGCGATCGCCCGATGAAAATTGCGCGATCTCCCGCGCCGCGTCCGGCAGCTTCGCCTCCGCCTGCCCGCGCGATCGCCAGTAGCCGCAGTATTTCGAGATTGGCGACGACCAAAACGAGACCCAGCTTCCCTTGCCGCGCAGCGCTCGCAGCGCCTCGCGCGGCACATCCTTCAAGAGCCAGCGCACCGCCTGCTCTATATAAAACCCCGTCCCGCGCGATCGCGCCAGCTCGACGCCGTGGAGCTGGTGAAGGTAGCGGTTCGAGACGCCGTAGCGATACCACTGCTTGCGGAGTTCTCCCAGGGATTCGCGGTGGCGGTGGCGGACGATCGCCCGTTCCGCCAGCACGATTTTGCCGCCCCCATCGCGGATCGCCCGCCAGCAAAAGTCAGCATCGCCACCGGTGGTCAGGTACGGACGAAACAGCCCGACTTTCTCGAAGATTTCGCGCCGCACCGCCAGGTTCGCCGTCTGGCCGTAGGGACAGAACGGGTGCGCGAGGGTGTGGTTTTGCGAGAGGGTTTCGGCGCGCTCGGCGTAGCGCTCCAGCAGACTCTGAGGCGCGAGCGCTTCGATCTGACCGGCGACGAGACTGACGCTGGGGTCGGCAGTGAAAGATTTGGCGATTTCGCGCAGCCACTGAGGTTCGGGGCGGCAGTCGGCGTCGGCGAACACCAGGATGTCGTATTTCGCGCTGCGGATGCCGGTGTTGCGGGCGGCGTAGGAGCTTTGGATTTCGTCTTCGCGCAGCAGAATGAGGTTGTCGCGATCGCGGGCGGTGCGGGCGATGACCTCGGCGGTGCGATCGCGGCTGTTGTTATCGACGATCGCGAACTCGACGCGATCGCTGGGGTAGTCCTGGGCGAGCAGGCATTCGATGGTTTCGTGGATTTCGTCTTCGCCGTTGTAGGCCGGGACGATGACCGACAGGCAGGGCAGTTCGGGTGTGGGTTGCATCGGGGCGCAGGCGAAAGGTCTTTAGTTCAGATTACGGGAGCGATCGGGCGATCGCGGATGGAATTGCGAAAACCCGCAGCACGATCGAGGTGCGATCGTGCTGCCTTTCCCATGCAAGAATCGAAGTGAAGATCTATACGCACCGAAATCATGGGCTTCGTCGATCCGCGCACCGACTTCGGCTTCAAACGCATCTTTGGCTCCGATCGCAGTAAGCCCGTGCTGCGAAACTTCCTCAACGCGATCGTCTACGACGGCGAAGAGCGCATTGCCGACCTCGAGATTGTCGATCCCTACCAAAACCCCAACATTCAAGACCTCAAACAAAGCATCCTCGACGTGAAGGTCAGACTTGACGACGAAACGATCGTCCTCATCGAAATGCAGATCCTTCCCGTCGAAGCCTTCACCGAGCGCATCCTCTACAACACCGCCAAAGCCTACGGCAACCAGCTCGAGCGCGGCCAGCTCTATATGGAGCTCAAACCCGTCATCTCCGTGACGATCGCCGACTTTATTCTTTTTCCCGGCGAAGACGACATCCCAGTCAGCCGCTTCAAACTACTCGACGCCAAAGGCCGCTGCTGCACAGACCACCTCGAGCTGATCTTCGCGGAGCTGCCCAAGCTGCCCCAAAGTCCAGAAGCACTCGGTACGCGCAGCGAGCTGTGGCTGTATTTCGTGCAGCAGGTCGGCAAGCTGGACGATATTCCGGACGTATTGACCGATCGCGACTTCGACGCCGCCTTCGAGATCGCCAGCGAAAGCCAACTGTCGCGCGAAGAGTACGAACTCGCCGAAAAGCAACGCATGAAGCTACTCGACGATCTCGGTAGACTCAGCTACGCCGAAAAGAAAAGCCGTGAGGAAGGGCTGGCCAGAGGGCGCGCCGAAGGGCTGGCGAGAGGACTCGCTGAGGGACGTGCCGAAGGCCGTGAGGAAGGCCGCGAGGAAGGCCGCGAGGAAGGCCGCGAGGAAGGCCGTGAAGAAGGCCGCGAGGAAGGAAAAATCGAGATTGCGCGGATGATGCTGGCCAACTTTGACGTAGAGACGATTTGTCGGGCGACAGGACTCTCGCGGGAAATCGTAGAAGATCTGACAAACGACGATTGAAAGCACAGTCGGCCAGCACAATTCGGACGAAAAAAGGGACGCGAGTTGCGTCCCTTTCTCCAGTCAAGCGGTACTTGTCGGTTTAACCAGCCGACATCGCCGGAGCGAATGCCGCCTCGAGCGCATCCACCTTATCGGTCTGCTCCCAGGGCAGCTCGATATCCGTGCGGCCGAAGTGGCCGTATGCCGCCGTGTCCTGGAAGAAGCGACCCTCACGCTGGCCGGGAAGCTTCGTCAAGCCGAGCGTCTGGATGATGCCCGCCGGGCGCAGCTCGAAGTTTTCGCGGACGACTTCGAGTAGCTTCTCTTCGTCTACTTTGCCCGTGCCGAAGGTCTCGATCGTAATGCTGGTCGGACGCGCCACGCCGATCGCGTAACTGACCTGAACTTCGCATTTGTCCGCGAGGCCAGCGGCGACGATATTTTTCGCTACGTAGCGGCAAGCGTAAGCCGCGCTGCGATCGACCTTTGTGGGGTCCTTGCCCGAGAAGGCACCACCGCCGTGGCGGGAGTAGCCGCCGTAGGTATCGACGATAATTTTGCGTCCCGTCAGACCGGCATCACCTTGGGGGCCGCCGATCACGAACTTACCGGTCGGGTTAACCAGGAAGCGGGTATTTTCGTCGGGCTTGATGTCCAGATTGGCAAACACCGGCTCGATCGCCGATTTCCAGAGATCCTCGCGGATCTTGTCGCGGACGGCGTTGTCGTCGGTGATGTCGCCGATCGCAGCGTCGTGCTGCGTCGAAACCAGGATCGTATCGATGCCGACGGGCTTGTCGTCCTCGTACTGCACCGTCACCTGAGTTTTACCGTCGGGGCGCAGGTAAGGTAGCTCGCCGGTTTTGCGGACGGCAGCGAGGCGGCGGGCAACGCGGTGTGCCAGCGCGATCGGCAGCGGCATCAGTTCTGGCGTTTCGTTGCAGGCAAAGCCGAACATCAGACCCTGATCGCCTGCGCCGATTTTGTCCAGCTCGGCGTCGCTAGCTTCGTCGCGCTCTTCCTGAGCCGAATCGACGCCCTGGGCGATATCGACAGACTGCTCGTCGAGGGCGACCAGCACCGAGCAACTATCGGCTGCGAAGCCGTTGTCGGCTTGGGTGTAGCCGATTTCGGCGATTTTCTGGCGAGCGAGCTTGATGTAATCGACCTTTGCGCTGGTGCTAACTTCCCCGGTGATTAGCACCAGGCCGGTGTTCACGACGACCTCAGCGGCGACGCGGCTTTTGGGATCTTGGCTGAGCAGCGCGTCGAGAATCGTATCGGAAATTTGGTCGCAAATTTTGTCGGGGTGTCCTTCAGTGACGGACTCCGACGTAAATAAATAACGTCGAGACAATGACATGTCCTCCCAATATCTGGGCTAACAAGTGAACGTTTGGGGTAGTAGGGGAAAGCGCAAAGCCAGCTCGGTGCTTACCATAGTCTCGCTATTCTAGCCTCGTACGTTGCCTTTGCAGACGGTGAGTTCGCGACCGACGCATGAATTTGCTGACCGTAGGCTTTGCGATAACGTTGCAGCACGGCGAAACAGTCCGTAACATTACCGGTAAGTCTACGTAAGCTTACGAAGCGTCTGCAATGTCATGCCGAAGACTTCCCACCGTCCTCACGTCGCGATTGTCGGTGCTGGGTTTTCAGGTTTTCAGGCGGCGCAGTCTCTAGCGGCATCGGGTGAATTCGAGATTACATTGCTCGATCGCGACGGACGTCACGTATTTACGCCGCTGATCTACCAGGTGGCGACGGGAATTTTACGGCCTGACGACATCACGGTGTCACCGCGATCGCACCTGCCCCGCGGCGCGCGCGTGTTGGCCGAGACCGTGCGACGAGTGAACTTCGATCGCCACTGCCTCGAGACCGACAGCGAGGCAATTCCCTACGACTATTTAGTCCTGGCAACGGGCTCGAAGTCGCGCATTATCGATATCCCCGGCGCGCGCGACCATGCCTTGCCGTTTATGACGTTAGAAGATGCGATCGTGGTGCGGCAACGGTTTGCGGAGCTGCTGACCGACGAAACCTTGGGCCGCGTGCCGTCTGTGGCAATCGTGGGCGGCGGTACGACAGGTTGCGAGCTGGCCGGATCGCTGGCGGAGTGGGCGAAATTACTCGATCGCGAGCTGAGAATCCATCTGCTTCAAAGCGGCGATCGCCTGTTGTCGGAGTTTGACGCTAAACCGGCGCGGGCGGCGCAGCGGCGGCTTCAGCGTCTCGGTGTCGAGGTGCTGTTGGAGACGCGGGTACAGCGCGTGATGCAACATGCGGTACTCGTCGATCGCGGTCGTCCGATCGCGGCGGATATCGTCGTCTGGACGGCGGGCGTGGCGGCAGCAGTGCCGCAGGTCTCGGCTAAATCGGTTATCGGCGAAACGGGCAAGCTGCGCGTGCGCCCGACGCTGCAACTGAACAGCAACTGGAGCAATTCGACGGAGAGCGCGCGAAACGGCAGGCCGAGCGATTCGCGCTTCGAGAATGTTTTTGCGATCGGCGACGTGGCGATCGATGGCGCACGCCCACGACCCGCCGTAGCGCCCGTCGCGCTCCAGCAAGGCGTCGCCGTTGCCCGCAATATTTACCGCCACGCACGCGGACAGCCTCTCAAGCCATTTCGCTACCTCGATAAAGGTCGGCTGGCGATCGTCGGAGGCTACCTCGGCGTTGGTCGGATCGCGGGCGTGCCGTTCTCCGGGCCGCTTGCCTGGTTCCTCTGGCTAGCCGTCCACTGGGTGTACCTTCCCGGCTGGGGCAACCGCCGCGCGGCGCTGTTGGCCTGGTGGCGTACCTATGGACTCGGCGCGCGATCGCGCAGGCCGCTGCCGCGTTCCCAATCGATTTCGTCGTCTATCACTCCCCAACCATGAATGTCTTCCCCCTAACCCAACTGCGCCGCCGCGACCTGGTGACCGGCTACACAATGCTCCGCATTCTTTTTGGCGTGAATTTCTTCAACCACGGTTTCGTTCGCCTGAACGCGATTCCCGAGTTCGCCCAGGGCATGGTCGATCTGTTCGCCGACACGTTCGTGCCCGAACCGCTGGTGCGCGCGCCCGCAATGCTCGTCCCAATCGTGGAATTTCTCGTCGGTATCGGCATCACCCTCGGCCTCGGCACGGAGATTTCCCTGCTGACGGGCATGGGACTAATGGTGATGCTGACCTATGGCGTGACGCTAATTCAGAACTGGGACGCGGCGTCGAGCCAGTTGATCTACGCGCTGGTGTTTACGCTGCTGATCGTCGGGCGCTGCTTTAACGATTTTTCCCTCGATCGCGTCATCGAGCGCCGCAAAAACGCGAAGTAGCCGTGCCGCTCGGGGAATGGATAGAAGCAAGCGGTTATGCAAACGGCGTCGAGAACAGCTCCTTCAAACGCTGGCGAATCCAGGTGGCGGGGCTGCTCCCGATTTGGTTATTGGCGTGCATCTCGCGCCAGACTTCCGGATAGGCTTGCAGGGCTTCCTTGCGGCGAACGAGTTCTTCGGCGATGTGTGCCGCTAGGAACGGGCAAGAGTTTAGCAGCTTCTCGAAATTCGCTCGATCGATGGTGAATAGCGTCGTCTCGGCGATCGCGCGCAGCGTCCCCGGCGAGGGCACGCCCAGCATCAGCGGCAGCTCGCCAAAATACTCGCCTGCCGCAAATGTCCGCAGGGCTTGTTCTCGATCGATCTGCCGGTGGCACACCTCAATTTCGCCTGCCAGCACGATGCAAAACGCCTCAAAGCTTTGACCCTGCTCGACAACGACATCACCCGGTGCGAGCTGCTGGCGAAACCCCAGTTCGATCAGGCTGCGAAGCTGGAGTTCGTTGAGTTCCGTGAAGAACGAGATCTGCAAGAGCTTGGTTCTCAAGGACTCAAAAGCGGACGGCTTGGCGGCGGGTGCAATTTCCCGATCGCCCTGCGGTTCGCTCGCCTGAGTACCCGACCAGTTTGCTCCAAGCTCGGACGAACCCTCCACTGGCCGCATCGCCACATCGAGCTGCGGAAATGGAATCGAGATTCTCCGCTGTCGCAAGTAATATTCCACCGCAAACGTCACTTCGCTTTTGATGCTGGCGCGTAAATCGACGCGATCGACCCAAAACACCAGCTTGAAGTTGAGGGCGCTGTCGCCAAAGCTGTCGAAAATCACCTTCGGGGGAGGATTTTGCCGCACGCTCCCCAGCGAGTAGGCCGCTTCGAGCAGCGTTTCCGTTACCAAAACCGGGTCGCTAGCGTAGGCCACACCCACCGCGATCGACAGCCGCCCGCAGGTATCGCGGTAGTTCCAGTTGGTGATGCGCTCTTCGGCCAGCTGGGAGTTGGGGATAATCACCTCGCCGCCATCGAGGGTGCGAATCACCGTCGATCGGATGGCGATTTCTTCGATATAGCCCGCCACATCGTCAAACTCGATAAAGTCGCCGACGCGCAGCTTGCGCTCGAACAACACCGTCAGGCCGCTCAGCAGATTTTTCGTGATGTCCTGAAGTCCGAAGCCAATCCCGACGCCGAGACCGCCGACGATTACAGCGATCGAAGACAAGTCGAGACCGCTAACTTGCAGCACGACTAGATAGCCAAACGTGCCGATACCGAGGCTGACCAGGGTCGCGATCGCCTCGCGGTTGCCGCTGTCGATCTTGAGCTGTGCCAGCAAGCGATTGCGCAGAAAGTTCTTAAGCGCGCGGGTGACGATGCCGACCGCGAGCAAAGCCGCGACCATCTGAACCGCCCAAAGCAAGGTAATGGGTTTACCGCCCAGCTCGAACAGTGTTTTTTGGAAGATCGGATGGAGAAGGTCGGGCACGATCGCGACGGGGATGGTTCTCAATGGCGGGCCCTAGGATACCGATCGAAAGTGGACTCGCAGGCCATCGCGCGGCGCGGGCGTCGGCACGATCTTGAGGCCCAGATCCTGGTCGGGCAACAGCTCCCACTCGTAGTTTTGCAGCAGTAGCGCGCCGAATAGCCGCATCTCCAGCCGGGCAAACTCCTTGCCGAGGCACTCGCGCAGACCGCCACCGAACGGCACGTGGCTAAACGGTTTGGCTTTGTCTTCGGCGCGATCGGGCGCGAAGCGATCGGGATCGAAGCGATCGGGATCGGCAAACGCCGCTGGGTCGCTGTGGGTGGTGTTGATGCCGTACAGAACGCTCCAACCTTCGGGGATTTGATAGTCGCCGTATTCGCAGGTTCGCACGACATCGCGGAAGCCGCCGCCAACCGGCGGTACGAAGCGCAGCACCTCGCGCATGATGCAGTCGAGGTAGGCCATTTGTTTGAGCGATCCGAGCGTGAACGGTCGCTCTTGGAACGCTTGCTGTTCGGCGCGGGCTTTAGCCCGAACTTCCGGATGCTGCGCCATCTTCAGGCAAAACGACGCCACCGCCGAAGTCAGCGTCTCGTGTCCGGCAAACAGCAGCAACAAGATCTGATCCTTGAGTTCTTCGATGCTCAGGCTCTCGCCATTTTCGTCTTTCGCCTGAATCAAGATGCCCAGGGCGTCGTCGCCCGCCGCGCCGGACTCCTTGCGCTCGCGAATCAGCCGCTCCAGTTCCGCCAGCATCAGCGCGCGGCTTTTCCAGGCTTTGCCAAAGCGCGTCCAGGGCAAATTAATCGGCAGGCTAAAGAGACCGCCGCACCAGGTCTCGAACCAGTGGCCGAGGTCTGTCTCCGAGCCGCGATCGAGCCCCACAAATAGCTTGCAGGCGATATCGAAGGTGTAGTCGCGCAGCTCGGGATACCAGGTGATTTCGCCCTGCTTCGTCCAGCGCTGGAAGTAGCGATCGCTAATCGCCTCGATCGTTGGGATATAGCTCTCCAGGGCGCGAGGCAAAAACGCCTGCACCATCAGCTTGCGGCGCTGGGCGTGAACGCCGCCGTGTTGCAGCGCCAGCGACAGCGGCCCGAGCAGCTTCTTCACGCTGGGCGGCCAGCCGACGATAAAGTACTTGTTCTCGTGGGTCAGCACGAAGCGGGTCGCGTCCGCACCTTTAACGAAGACGGTCTCTTTGCCGAGCAGGCGCGTTTTGAAGAGAGGGCCGTATTCGGCGTGGCGCTTGCTGGCGAATTTCGGGTCGCGGAAGAAGTCGAGGGTTTCGCCAATTACGGGCAAACCGAGGTTTCCGGGCGGGAGCTGCGGGCGATTGGTGGCGGTCATCGTGGGCGCGTCGCGGGATGATTTCGGGAAGGTTGGGGGTACTGTAGCGCGATCGCCTGTGAGCGGCGGTTTCTGGTTAACCGTGCGGTGACAGCTTTGCCGATACTGGCAACATTGTCAGGAACGGGGATCGCCGATTTAATGCGATCGCGTATCCGGCTATTCCCTCCTCGCTTGTGTAATCTGGACAACATAACGACAGCGTGTCGGTTTTAGACTGAGCCTGCCGACTGCAAACCGACCGACACTTTCCGGGCCCTTAACGATGAGCGATACTCCAGCACCTTCCCATAAAGATGTCGAGCAGCTAGAACGCGAGCTCGAGAACGCTCGCGCGGAGCTAGCAGAGCTCAAGCGAGCGCAGGCTGAGGAGCGGGACAAACGCCAGCAGATCGAAGTCGACTTGCAAACGTCTCGTCAGATGCTTCAGCTCGTGATGGATACGCTGCCGGAAGCGATCTTTTGGAAAGATCGCCAGTCGGCTTATCTCGGTTGCAATCGCGCGTTTGCAGACGATGCAGGCCTGGAGTCGCCCAAGGACATCATCGGCAAAAACGATCTGGACGATATGCCCTGGACACGTGAGGAATCGGAATTCTACCGTCAGTGCGATCGCCGCGTGATGCTGTCGCGTCAGCCCGAGTTCGGCATTATCGAACCGCAGCTCAACAGCGACGGCGAGCAAACTTGGGTGGAAACGAATAAAGCGCCGCTATACGATGTCGATGGTCAAGTTATCGGCATGCTCGGAACCTACCAAGACATCACCAAGCGCAAGCAGTCTGAAGTCGCACTCCAGGAACTCAACCAAAAGCTAGAGCAGCGAACCCACGAGCTGATGAAGGCTCTCGAGGAGTTGAAATATTCCCAGCTACAGCTCGTCCAGCGCGAGAAGATGTCCGCACTGGGAAATCTGATCGCGGGCGTGGCGCACGAAATCAATAATCCTGTCGGTTTTCTGCTCGGTAACCTCGTACCGCTCGAAGAGCATGTCCTCGTACTGTCAGAGCTCATCGAGAGCTACGAGCGGGAAGTGCCGGAGCCGAGCTCGGAGCTGGCCGAGCAGATCGAGGAAGCCGAGCTGGACTACCTGCGCGAGGATTTGTCGCAGATTCTACGCTCGATGCGCGAAGGCATCCGGCGCATCACGGACATAACCCAGAGCCTGCGGACGTTCTCGCGCTCCGATACGAAACAGCGCGTACCGTTCCAGCTCCACGACGGGCTAAACAGTACGCTGCTGATTCTGAAGCACCGCCTGAAGGGCGGGCCGCAGCGACCGGCGATCGAGGTCGCCTGCGACTATGGCGAGCTATCGGAGATAACCTGTTTCCCCGGTCAGCTCAATCAGGTGTTTATGAATCTGCTGGCGAATTCGATCGACGCGCTGGACGAGGCGAGTCAGGGCAAGAGCTACGACGAGCTGCAAGAGTCTCCCAACCAAATTACGATCGCGACGGAGGCCAGCGAGGACGGGAAGTGGGCGATCGTCAAGATTCGCGATAACGGGCCGGGGATTGATAGTGAGGTCTGCGCCAAGGTGTTTCAGGATCGCTTTACGACGAAGCCGGTCGGGAAGGGTACGGGCCTGGGGCTGGCGATCTCGCAGCAGATCGTGGAGGAGAAGCACGGTGGGTCGATCGAGGTGGCGTCGGAGCCAGGGAAAGGTGCGGAGTTTATCGTGAAGATTCCGGTTTAGCGTGTTCGATAAAAACGATCGGCGTCGAACACACTCGACAGAATCCAATCGATAGATCTCTTGCATGAATCGGCAAGGTCGGGATTCGAGCACTGAGCGGAGTCGTTGGCGCAGCCTTCGCGAAGCGAATAGTGCGGCCGCTTTTCGCTATTTCACCCAGGCTTCGACTCCGCTCAGCCTTCGAGATATCCCCTTTTGCTTACCCAGAAATCTTCGTGCAAGAGTTCTAATCTTCGATGAAGTAGTCCGAGTCGAGACGCTTGATAACGTAGGACGAATACGTCGAAACGCCGAGATTATATTCGATCGCCAGCTTTGCCAGCTTCTCGCCGTCGATAAGGACGATTTTCTTATCGATAAACGAACTGTACTCTTCCGCCTCGGATGTAAATCGCGAGGTGGTGATGAAGACGCCTTTCCTAGCCTTGACGCCGTCGAGCGCACCGGCAAATTTTTGAATTTCGGGGCGACCGACTGAACCCTCCCAACGTTTTGCCTGGACGTAAATCGTATCGAGCCCAAGGCGATCTTCTTTGATTGCACCGTCGATTCCACCGTCGCCGCTGCGCCCGAGGACTTGGCCGACATCTCTGAGCGAGCCACCGTAGCCCATTGCGACGAGCAGATCTACGACAAGTTTTTCAAAAAAGCTGGGCGAACACGATCGAACTTTCTCTAGTAATTCTTCAGCGAGAGTTTGTTCGATCTCACTAAATGCGGCTTCGAGTTCTTCAAGCGGTGTTCCCTGTCCTTCTCGAACAACGGCTCTGGGTGTGTTCTCGTCGGTCTTTTGCCAGCGCTCGGATTTCGTATCGAAGTCGCGAAACTCCTCAAATTGCGAGAGCAATTCCCGATCGACCCGCTCCGGCTTTTCGCGAAGCACTTCAAGGCCACGCTCTGTAATGTGAAAGATGCCCCGCTGAATATTGGCCAGCAGCCCAGCTTTGCGGAGATAGGTACACGCCCAACCGACGCGACCGTAAAATTTTGTACTCTTGCCGCTGGGAATCAGCTCCTCGAGGTCTGCTTGTGGCAGGTGCATATGCTCTGCTATTGCGTTTGCAGCCTCGCGAAGCGTGTGAGGCTGCCGATCTGCGGCTAACTCCAGCAGAGGCAGCATGAACGCTTGAAATTCTGGGACTGCCATCTCACAAGCTCCGACTAACAGTCGTTTTCGCCATCGAACGAGTGACGACTCGACTCCTTGAGATTAAACCCAATAATTCGCGATCGCACCAACCAAAATCGCGAACCCCAACCAAACATTATTCGCAAACAGCTTGCCGTAGCCCGCCCGCTCCAGCTCCCGCTGCGACAACACCCAACACTGCCAGCCCCAGCCGATCGCCGCGATCGCCACACCAACCCAATACAACACCCCCAGCCCCAAACTCAGCCCCAACCCGACAAAACACAACACCGTCCCCGCAAAAAACACTGCGATCGCCTGCGTTACGTACTGCCCGAAAAACAGCGCGCTCGAATTCACCCCGATCTTGCGATCGTCCTCGCGATCGGCGATCGCGTAAATCGTATCGAACCCCAGCGTCCACAACACCGTCGCGCCCCACAGCCAGGCCGTCTCGGTGACCAGCGCGCCGCCCGCATCCGCTGCGCTCCAGCTAATCAGTACCGCAAACCCCCAGGCGATCGACAGCACCAGCTGCGGCACGGGGAAAAACCGCTTCGCCAGCGGATAGCAAACGATCACCGGCACGGCGGCACAGCACAGCCAAAAGCTCAGCGGCGACAGCCGATACATATAGGTTGCCAGCACCGCCGACAGCGTCAGCGTCCCCAGGAACACCGCGATCCCCATCGACACCGACAGCCGCCGTGAGGCCAGCGGGCGCTGCTTCGTGCGCTCCACATGGGGGTCGATATCGCGATCCCACAGGTCGTTAATCACGCAGCCCGCCGCGCTGGTCGCGAACGCGCCAAAGATAATCGTAAAAACGAGCCCTGCTGGCGGCGAACCCTCCGCAGCTAGAAACGCTGCCCAGAGCGCCGGGACGATCAAAATCAAGCGACCGGCGGGCTTATCCCAGCGGAGCAGCCGGGCGATCGCTTTCCAAGTCGGTTCGGGTTCTTGAAATTCGGGCGAGGGGAACTGAGACGGGTCGGGCTGGGGCTTCATGGCAGGGGCAGCAAACGGAACGGGTTGAAATACAGAGCGAACGCCGTCAAGCGCTCGGTCTTTTATTGTTACCGAATTGTTCGCGCCGGGTCTGCCGCTGGCCTGGATTTACTCGACCGCGCTCGATCTTAGAAATCCTCCGGCAGCGTCGCACCCTCGAGGATGGCGTCATCAAACGTCGCAAAGCTGATATCTGCATCAAACAGATTGGCGTCCGTCAGGTCGGTACCGTCGAGATTGGCGCGCACCAGATTGGCCTCCAGTAGGTTCGAGTCGCGCAGGCTCGCTCCCGTCAGGTCGGCGCGATCGAGCTGGGTGCGCGCCAGATTGGTCATATCCAGCTTTGCGCCCCGCAGCGTCGCTTCCATCAGCTGGGCACTGGCGACGATCGCGCTTTTTAGGTTTGCCCCATCCAGATTCGCGCCGCGCAAATCCACCGAGGTCATCATGCAGCCGCTCAGATTTGCGCCTTCGAGCTGCGCGCCTTTGAGCTTCGCTTCGCGCAGGTTCGCCTGCTTGAGATTCGCGCCACGCAGGTCGGCGTTGGTCAGGTCGGCATTGCAAATGTTCACGTCGCGCAGATCCGCACCGCGCAAGTCCGAACCGCGCAGGACGATCGGCTCGTAAACCCGCCGCTCGAAGCGCATATTCGCGCCCCTTAGGTGCGCCCCACGCAGGTCGGCTCCGCTGAGGTTAGCGTTGCGCAGATCTGCCCCGCTGAGGTTGGCGTCGAGCAGGGTCGCGAGGCTGAGGTCGGTGTAGCGCAGGTCGGCTTTCTGCAAGAGCGCGCCGTGGAGGTCGGCATCCTTGAGGTTAGCTTGGCGTAGGTCGGCTTTTTTGAGTGTCGCGCCGCAGAGGCGGGTCTTCGAGAGGTTGGTGTTGTCGAGCTTGCTGCGCCCGAGGTGGGCGAACACCAGAGTCGAGCCGCGCAGGTTCGCACCGCTCAGTTCGATGCCGAGCAGTTCGGCGCGATCGAGCTTGGCATTGGCCAGAGAGAGCTTGGGAAACTTGGTTTTTCCGGCCTCGTAACTCTCGATTAGTTTGGCAGCGTCCATAGATTAAAGTTGGGAAAAAGTGCGGGGGCGAGCTCGGGGGCTGTCATCAATCAAATTTTCAGCCCTTTCCCAGTTTTACCTTGGGTCGGGCGCGTAACGGCCTATCCCGTGGGGAGGCCGAAGCTAACTGAGGACACGCCCTATGCCTTTACCGCGTCGATCGCCTTGACGAACTCCTCAAACAGATAGTCCGCATCGTGGGGGCCGGGGCTGGCTTCCGGGTGGTACTGCACCGAGAATACCGGCAGTGACGTATGGCGCAGACCGGCCACCGTACGATCGTTCAGATTTAGGTGCGTCACCTCGATTTTCGGATCGAGCGAGTCGGCGTCGATCGCGAAGCCGTGGTTTTGGCTCGTGATCTCCACCTGCTTCTGCTCCAGGCCGCAAGGCTGGTTCAGACCCCGGTGGCCGAACTTGAGCTTAAAGGTCTCTGCCCCGATCGCCTGACCGAGAATCTGGTGACCCATGCAGATGCCGAACATCGGCTTACCCGAGTCGAGCAGCGCCCGCACCGTATCGACGCCCTCGGTCACCGCCGCCGGGTCGCCAGGGCCGTTGGAGAGAAAGATGCCATCCGGCTCGTGCTTGAGGATTTCTTCGGCGGGCGTCCCCAGCGGCACGACAATGACGCGACAGCCGTAGCTGGCCAGACGGCGCAGGATGTTGCGCTTGACGCCAAAATCAAGCGCAACGATCGTGTACTTCACCGCCGTCGCCGACTTCGCGCCATCGCTAAATTCCCAGGCTTCCGGCGTCGCTTCCGTCCACTCGTAGGTCTCCGGTGTCGAGACCGCCGCCGCCAGGTTTTGCCCCGCCATGCTCGGTGCATTTTGCACCTGGTTGAGCAGCTCTTCGGGATTGAGGATTTCCGTCGAGATCGCGCCGTTCATCGCACCGAGCGATCGCAGCTTGCGCGTTAGAGCGCGGGTGTCGATGCCGTAGATACCAGGAATACCGTGCTCGACCAGATAGTCCGGCAGGCTTTTCGTCGATCGCCAGTTGCTCGGGCGGCGGCTGATATTGCGGGCGATCGCGCCGATCGCAAACGGGCGCGCGGCCTCTTCGTCTTCTTCGTTGACGCCCACATTCCCCAACTCGGGATAAGTGAAAGTCACGAGCTGACCGCAATAACTCGGGTCGGTCATCACTTCTTGATAACCGGTCATGCCGGTATTGAACACCACTTCACCGATCTTGGTTCCCGACGCACCGAACGACCATCCTTCGTAGGTAGTTCCGTCGGCCAGAACGAGGATGGCGCGGCGATCTCCGGAAATGGGCATAGCGATCTCTCATGGGGCTTAAATCGACGGCATTATCCCACGATCGCAGCGGAAAATCGTGGCCATAGCGACAGGACGAGCCCAGGTCATGCTTTATAGATACTGGCATCGATCCTGGCGTCGCTAGTTGGCGTCGCTCTCGACCGCCCGTCCGCCTGCCGGAATGTGACGGCCACCTTTCAGAGCGGGCATTTCCGACACGAGCGGCCCGACCCATCGCCTCTGCCGACAAACCAACAACACGAGAAATACGGCAATGCCGCAAATATAGAGAGACCTCAAAAGTACGTAAAGCCTCACAAAATGCAGTCATCCAATAAAACTTAAGATAGGCTTAGTAAGCACTTTAAATAGAGAAGAGAGCCAAGGTCTTCGACCTTGTCTTGAAGTATCAATAAATTTACTGACTTAAGTTAGTGAGTGAATTTGTTGGCGGTCTAAAAAAGCCGTGTTTACACGCAATCGCCGACGCCCGTCGGTCATCGTGCAGATGAGGAAAGCGTTCGTCGAAAACGGGTAAGCCTTCAAAAGTCAAGACGCATTTTATCGATATGCTGCTAGAAAAAATTCGCGACGTTTGGGACACGATCGTACTCGCAAACAATTCCTACGTTCCCCACGGCCACTGTTACTTGTGGCAAACATCGCTCGTTCAGCTCCACGTCGTTAGCGATGCGTCGATCGCGCTGGCTTACTTTTCAATCCCGATCGCGCTGGTCTATTTTGCCTATCGCGGACGCAAGTTCGTGCCGACAGAAATTTTATTAATGTTCGGCTCGTTTATCATCCTCTGCGGCATCGGGCATATGCTCGATATCTGGACGCTCTGGCATCCGGCTTACTGGCTCTCGGGTGTTGAAAAAGCCGCGACGGCCCTGGTGTCTTGCTACACCGCCGGTTCAATGCTGACGCTATTGCCACAGTTTTTGGCGCTGAAAAGCCCCGAAGAATTGGAGAAACTCAACCGTCTGCTCGAAGCCGAGGTCGCTCAGCGTCGCGCCGCCGAGGCGGAGCTACAGTCGCTCAACGCCAATCTGGAAGAGCTAGTGCGCGATCGCACCCAGGAACTCGAGCGTCAAAACCTCGTGCTGCAAAAAGCCCAGGCGCAGCTCGTCCAGTCGGAGAAGCTGGCTTCGCTGGGCAAGATGGTCGGCGGCGTCGCCCACGAAATCAACAATCCCCTCAGCTTTATCTACGGTAACCTCGAGCACGTTAAGGAGTACAAACGATCGCTCTGGGAGGCGATTCGAGACCTACCGGTCCGCTCATCCGGACGCGGGGCCGGAAGCGCGCGCTCGGCTCGACGATCTCGATTTGGAGTTTATCAATGCGGACTTCCCGAAGCTTCTCGACTCGATGCGAAACGGAGCCGATCGCATCCGCCAAATCGTCCTCTCGCTGCGGAACTTCGCCCGACTCGACGAGGCCGAACTCAAGCCCGTGAAGCTTCGCGAAGGGCTAGACAGCTCGCTGGAGCTTCTGTCGCAGCGGCTGTATCAGCCCGCGAGCACGCCTTCAATCGCCGTACACAAGCTGTACGCGTCCGATCTGCCGGAGGTCGAGTGCTATCCGGGCTTGCTCAACCAGGCCATCTTTAACCTGCTGACCAACGCGATCGACGCGATCGAGGCGCGCCTTGAAGCTGATGCGAACTTCTCGCCCGTTCTAGAGCTTCGTACTGCCCTCGTTCCCGCCGCTAACGGCGTCCCCCAGGCCGAGATCCGCATCACCGACAACGGCGTCCCGTTCCCGGAAGAAGTCGAGCGCCGTATCTTCGAGCCGTTCGTAACCACCAAGCCGATCGGCCAGGGCGTCGGCCTCGGTCTCGCAGAGTCTTACAGCATCGCCACCGACCGCCACGGCGGCATCTTACAGCTCGAACGCCACGACGCCAGCAAGTCTTTCGTGCTGCGGATTCCGACGGTGCAGCCGCGCCGCCAGCAGCCGCAAGATGAGTCGCCCGATCGCGCGGTGCTGATGCCGACGTAGCTTTGCTCGAAATCGAGTTTCACTTGCGCCGATCGCCCGATCGCCGCGCCGCTTTCTTCACCCGCTCGAACTCCGCTGCGACTCCCGCCACCGACACCACTTCGCCGCCATAGCGCCAGCGTACGTACAGCTCGATCGCCCGGCCGATCGCGTCGGCCACCGGTTGCGGGTAGCGATCGCGCGCCGACTGAGCGTACTCCAGCGGCGTTTGCGCCGGACGTTTCGGCAACCCCTGCCGCGCCGACCAGTCGAGGATTTCGCGATAGAGCCGTTCGACCTCGCTCAAGTTCGAGAGATAGCGCCACTTGCGCCACCAGCCGAAGCCGCGCCAGCCCAGCCAGCCCAGGAAGCCGCCGCCGGTAAATGCCGCCAGGCCGATGAGCAGGCCGCCCCAGCCCTGGCCGAATTTACCCAGGAGCCAGCCCAGCACTGCGCCGATCGCGTTAAAAATGCCCTGCATAATGCCCGTCAGCGGCGACGGTAGCCAGCCTGCCACCCACGACCAGATTTGCTTGAGAACGCCAAACGGCTCGTAGTCCACGGGCGACGGCGGAATCACTTCGTGGCCGGGAATCGGGTCGAAGGCAAACCAGCCGTGCTTGGGAAAAAACACCTCGGTCATGGCGTAGGCGTCGGTGTTTTTGACTTCATAGAGGCCGGTAAAGGCGTTGAATTCGCCGACCCCGAAACCGACGACGAGTCGCGCGGGCACGCCGATCGAGCGCAGCATTACGGTCAGCACCGTCGAGAAGTGGTCGGCGTAACCGCCCGCTTGGCACGTTGGATTGGTGGTGTTTTCGCAGAGGAAGAGGAACTGCTCGACGAGGTCGTCGCCGTCGGCCAGGAACGGCAAATCGAGCGGATTGTCGGGGATCGCGTAAGTTTGCTTGAGGTATTGCGCCAGGTAGAGCGCCTGCTCGTAGGGGCTTTCGATCGGCTTTTCGGATTTGGCCAAGGCCGATTCGGTGTAGGCGCGAACCCGTTCGCGGATGTCTTCGGGCACGTCCAGGTAGCGATCGCGGATCCGGTCGCGGTACTCCGTCCCGGCGCTGCCCAGCAGGGTGCGATCGCGGTAGCGCGCGAAGGAGATAACGCTGTAGGTCAGGCCCTCGGCCAAAATCACCGGCGAGCGGATGGCGTCTTCTTTGTCGAGCGCCACCTGCTGGGTCGGGAAGTACAGATAGGCGGCGCGATCGAGGGCGGGGATAATTCCCGGCAAATCCTCGACGACCGTGTAAGTCTGCACGACTTCCTTGCGACGGCTTTCGGTATAGATCGGCGGCAGCGAAAAGCGATAGCTCCAGTTGGAGCGCTCGTACTCTTGGGTCGCGTCGCGATCGGACACTTCCCAGCCTTGACCGGTGTAGCGATCGAAGGCCATCACGCGCCAAAAGCCCGGAGCCTGGGAGCGCACGCGCATCACCACCTTCGGCTCCATCGACCCGCGCAGGTTTTGGTTGATGCGATCGCTAAAGCCGTAGTAGTTCTCCTCATCGACCTCGCCGGGACCTTCCGGCGGCATCGTCCCGGAGCCCGCGCCATCTTCGCTCGGCGCGTCGCTGGGGGGGCTGACGATATTGCGCGAGTCGAACTCGCCCTGGAACGGAACGTCGGCACTGACGGGAAAGGAGCGAATCTGGTAGCCCGGAAGGCGCGGCATAAACGCGAAAATCAGCAGCCCGATCGCCAGCACCGCCGCCAACATCCCGCCCAGCGTTTTCCAGGGCAGCGCCGCCCGTCTCGACTTGCGTTTATCGGCGGTCGGGCGATCCGCCGTCGGCGCGAGCCCGAGGCGCGATCGATACTCGAACAGCAGCGACGGCAGCGTAAAAATCAAAAACAGCACCAGCAGCGGCGCGAATGTCATCGTCTGGCTCAGCGTCCCGGCCACGCCCATCAGAATCAGGCCGATCGTCATCGAATAGCCCAGATCCTTGCGCCGGGGCAGATCGAAGCTGTGCAGCACTTGCACCTGAATCAGCAGCTCCGCCAGCACCAGCCGCGTATCGTTGAGCGAGGTCAGCAGGTTGCTAAAAAAAGTCGCCAGCGCGCCGATCATGCCCAGCGCCAGCAGGAACTTCACCGGCATATTGCGCCGCGATCGCTGCTGCCAACTCCACCAGGCCCCGACAACGCTCAGCGGCACGGCCCAAAAGCTCATCGTCGTCTCTGCCGCCAGATCGGTGGCCACGATGCCGACGATCACCATCAGCTGAACCGTGACCCGCAGCGCGATCGACTCTTCGGGAACGATCGGCGGCAGGGCCGCAACTCGGGCGCGCACCCGCTCGATCGGGCTGGCGATCGCCTCGATTGAAGTTCGCCCGTTTTCTGACTGCATGTCGTCCCCGACCTGTCGCTGAGTGACGTTTCTGGCGAATTTATCCTAACGAATCCTTCGGGCCCGGAAAGCAGGACTCAAAACAACCCAGAAAGCGATCGCATCATCCGTTCGATTCGTTACGGACGATCGCAGGCAACTGCACTGTTTAGCCGGCGCGCCAGGATCCGATCGCGGAGAAATACGAGCCTGCAAAACGGCGATCGCGTCGGCCCGCGAAGCTTTCGTCATTCTTCGTGATAGAGAAAATATTGCGCTTTTACAAACTGAAATTAATTAAATGTTAACCCAGACTTAACGCTGGAATCCGACAACGTTGGAATACTGGGGTTGCATTTCTGCCGTCCGAACCTAACGACTTTTCTTCGCACGCAGAAATCGCAACTAACGTGCGGCCCTCGCTCCGATCGCATCCATATTTCATCATAACGAGAATTACCGGACACTATGAAACTCGAACTGCTTCTCAAGCGCCAATCCACCGGCTTTTTAGCTGGCGTACTCGCTCTGACCCTGGCAGCTTGCGGCGGAGCCCCGGCGGATGACGCAGCCACCGATGACGCAGCCACCGACGACGCGGCCACCGAAGAGCCGGCGACTGACGACGCGGCAGCCGATGCCGAAGGCGGCGCAGAGGGCGATGTCCTCGTCGACGGCTCCAGCACGGTCTTCCCGATCTCGGAAGCGATGGCTGAAGAATTTATGGCGGCCAACTCCGGCGCGCGCGTCACGGTGGGCGTCTCCGGTTCGGGCGGCGGCTTCAAGAAGTTCTGCGCGGGCGAGACCGATATCTCCAACGCATCGCGTCCGATTAAAGAGTCGGAAATCGAGCTGTGCGCTGAAAACGGCATTGAATACATCGAAGTGCCGGTGGCTTATGACGGCCTTTCGGTCGTGGTCAACCCTGCTAACGAGTGGGCGGCCTGCATGCCGCCTGCCGAGCTGACCGCAATGTGGGAAGCGGCGGCAGAAGGTTCGGTGGACAACTGGAGCCAAATCAACCCCGAGTACCCCGACCAAGCCCTGGCGCTTTACGGCCCCGGTACGGACTCCGGAACCTACGACTACTTCGTCGAAGCGCTGATGGATGACGACGGTAGTCGTGGTGATTACACCGCATCGGAAGACGACAACATCATCGTCCAAGGCGTCCAAAACGACGAAGGTGGCCTCGGCTTCTTCGGCTTCGCATACTACGAAGAGAACTCGGATACGCTCAAATCCGTGGAAATCGAAAACTCCGACGGCGAGTGCGTTGCGCCGACCGCTGAAACGATCGAAAACGGCACCTACAACCCGCTGTCGCGTCCGATCTTCTTCTACGTCAGCAAAGCGGCGATCGACGAGAAGCCCCAAGTGCAAGCTTTCGTGGACTTCCACCTCGATGAAGCGAACGCCGGTCTGATCACCGAAGTCGGTTACGTCGGCCTGCCTGCTGAAGTGCTGGAAAAAACCAAAGAGCGCGTCGCCTCGAAAACCGTCGGCTCGATCTTTGAAGGCGGCTCCTCGGTGGGCGTCAGCCTGATGGACAAGCTCTAATCTAGAGCCGAGCGGTTTTGCAGCGAGATCCTGTATCTCGCTGCGGCAATTCCGTGCGGTAGCCCCGAGTCCAAAGAGGAGTCATTTCTGCTCTTTCGAGTCTGCCGCCATCTTGCTTTCCGGCGCACAACAGCTGCAATCCTCTTGACTGCGCATCATGCGTGAGCCGCAAACACCTACCTAGCTTCAGCGTTGTGGCGACATCCTCAGTTTCTTGTCCTCCGACGCAGTAGACTTTTCCCAAAAACAGTCCGTTCGAGCTCTGCGGCGATCGCCGCGATTGCTCTCCGTGCTGACTCTCCGAGCCGCTGGTGCTCGACACGCTTCATGAATTCTGAACCTACACGTAATGACTCGCTCTGGCAGCCAGACCGCCAAGCGAGCAGAACGTCTGAGGCAATTGTCCGAACGATTTTTGGCGCGTTTGCGCTCGTTTCGGTGTTGACGACCATCGGCATCGTCGGAACGCTGATTTTCGAGATGTTCGAGTTTTTCCAGGAGGTTCCGTTCTGGAACTTCCTGACCGACGATCAGTGGACGCCGCTGTTCCCGACGGCGGAGTTCGGCATCTTCGTCCTGATTAGCGCTACGGCTCGAACTTCGACGATCGCGGTTGCGATCGCGCTGCCCTTGGGGCTGTTCGCCGCGATTTTCCTCAGTGAGTACGCAGGCCCGAAAACGCGCCAGATCGTCAAGCCGCTGCTGGAGGTCTTGGCGGGTATCCCCTCGGTCGTGTTCGGCTACTTCGCGCTCTTGTTCGTCACGCCGCTGCTGCAGAGCTTTATCCCGATTTTGCAGGGGTTTAATGCCCTGAGTGCTGGCCTCGTTCTCGGGATTTCGATTACGCCGCTGGTCGCCTCGCTCAGTGAAGATGCGATTTTCGCCGTGCCCCGCAGTCTGCGCGACGGTGCTTACGCACTGGGCGCGACGAAGCGCGAGGCGATCGTCTCCGTCGTTTTGCCCGCTGCGCTCTCCGGTATCGTCTCGTCGATTATTCTGGCCGTCTCGCGGGCGATCGGCGAAACGATGATCGTCACCCTGGCCGCCGGACAAAACCCGAGCCTCGGCCTCAATCCCTTCGTTCCGATCATGACGATGACCGCCTTTATCGTGCAGGTCAGCTTGGGCGATACGCCCGCCGGATCGCTGGCATACAAAACCATCTTCGCCGTTGGGATGACGCTGTTCCTGCTGACTTTGGTGCTTAATATCTTCAGCTTCTGGTTCGTCCGCCGCTTCCGCGAGAAATACGACTAATGAATACGCCGAATACTTCCGGTTCGAGCTTGGAGAGTCAGGCCGCAAAGTTCGAGGTCGATATCAGCTCCCGCTATCGTACCGATAGCATCTTCAAGACGCTGACTTGGTTGGCGATCTCGATCGCGCTGCTCGTCCTTGCAACCTTGATTGTCGACGTACTGTTCGATGGTCTGCCCTTCGTTAACTGGGACTTCCTAACCAACTTCCCCTCGCGCAAACCCGAGCGTGCCGGTCTGCTCTCGGCGCTGGCCGGGACAATTTGGGTGATGGTCACGGTTGCCGTTATCGCTTTTCCGTTGGGCGTCGGCGCGGGAATCTTCCTGGAAGAGTTCGCCGAAGACAACTGGTTTACGCGGGCGATCGAGATCAATATCAACAACCTGGCGGGCGTTCCGTCGATCATCTACGGCTTGCTTGGGTTGCAGGTGTTCGTGCGCGTCTTCGGCCCGAACGGATGGTTTTACGAACTCACTCTGGCGATCAAAGAGAGCGTTTATCAACTGCTCGTCGAAGCCTTCGGGAACAACAGCATGTTGTTGCAATGGGTTTATGGGTTGCTTACTGATGCCGATGGGCAGATTACGGGTGTTGATATTACCGGCGGACGCAGTATCATCACCGGGGGACTTACCCTGGCGCTGCTCGTTCTGCCGATCGTGATCGTCTCGACGCGCGAGTCACTGCGTGCGGTTCCCGACAGCCTGCGCCTGGCTGGGTTTGCCCTCGGCGCAACCCGCTGGCAGGTGGTGCGCGACCAGATTATGCCGATGGCGTTCCCCGGTGTCCTGACCGGAACCATCCTGGCGCTATCGCGGGCAATCGGTGAGACTGCGCCGCTGATTACGATCGGGGCGTTAACGTTTATCTCATTCCTGCCGGAGAACCTGCAAAGCCCGTTCACGGTATTGCCCATTCAGATCTACAACTGGGTCTCGCGACCGCAGAAAGACTTCCACGACCTTGCCGCTGGCGGAATTATCGTTCTGCTCGTCGTCCTGCTCGTGATGAACTCCACGGCAGTTTTGCTACGCAACAAGCTGCAAAAACGCTTCTAGCGTGACCTGCGCCGAGGCCCGCCCGCCTGCGGCCACCCAATCTCGACCTCGATCGATCTCATACCTATCGCAACAATGGTTAACGAATCCGCCCAAATCGCTACCGAGCCCGCACTGCGCGCCGAGAATCTCAACGTTTACTACGGCTCGACGCTGGCGGTTCGCGAGGTCAACCTCAAGATTCCCAAAAACAAAGTCGTCGCCTTCATCGGCCCGTCCGGCTGCGGTAAAAGCACCGTGCTGCGCTGCTTCAATCGGATGAACGACCTAATTCCCACAGCGCGAGTGACCGGAACGATTTCATTTCAAGGTACGAACCTCTACGCCCCGAGCGTCGATCCCGTCGAGCTGCGCCGCCGCATCGGTATGGTCTTCCAGAAGCCGAACCCGTTCCCGAAATCGATCTATAACAATATCGCCTTCGGCGCGCGCATCAACGGCTACAAGGGCGATATGGACGAGCTGGTGGAGATGTCGCTGCGCCGCGCCGCGATTTGGGATGAAGTCAAAGACAAGCTGCAAGAAAGCGGTCTCGCCCTCTCCGGCGGTCAGCAGCAGCGGCTGTGCATTGCTCGCGCGATCGCGATCGCGCCGGAAATCATCCTGATGGACGAGCCCTGCTCGGCGCTCGACCCGATCTCGACGCTAAAGGTCGAGGAGCTGATCCACGAGCTGAAGCAGCAGTACACGATCGTGATCGTCACCCACAACATGCAGCAGGCGTCGCGGGTCTCCGACCTGACGGCGTTTTACAATGCTGAAGCCTTGGAGGGCGGCAGCAAGGTGGGATACCTGGTGGAATACGATCGCACCACGTCGATCTTTCATAATCCGGCGGAGAAAGCCACCCAGGACTACGTCAGCGGTCGCTTCGGTTAAGAGGCGGCTCTGCTTGGCGATCGAGACGCAATTGAAAACAGAGGCGCTGAATGCTGTCGTTCAGCGCCTCTGTTTTTTCGTGCGGAGCGAGCCGAAATGAAACCATCATTCCGCGACCCTCTATGCTGGAATAGACTCCTCACATGAATTCGGTGAGCGCTGATCGAGAATCGGAAAGCTCAGACTTCGACATTCGGATCTTTGCTGGAAACAGACAACATTCGTTCGAGAATTCGAGTAATGCTCCAGCTAAAATTCGCCGATCGAAAAGGGGCAGTCCTGACTAGAACTGCCCCTTCTTAAAATACCCCCAAGGGAATTCGAATCCCTGTCGCCTCCGTGAAAGGGAGGTGTCCTAGGCCTCTAGACGATGGGGGCCTAATGCATTGCGGTTCGTGGACTTTGCCCTTCAGCGCTTTAATAAATTAACGAAGTTTCTTATGAGTGTCAACTCTCCCAGGAGAAAATTTTCGGGAAGCTCTCGCCGCGCTGACAGTAGGCTGCGAGCAGGCGGGCGCAGTTGGCGATCGCGCCCAAATGCGCCACTTCGTAGCCGTGGGTATTTTGCGTCGGGAAGCTGACGCACGCGCCGCGCGCCACGTGGCCGAACTTCACCGCGATCGAGGCGTCGCTGCCGAAACCCGCTAGGACGGCGAGCTGCACGGACAGGCCGATCTCGTCGGCACTCGCTCGCAGATCGCCGGTCAGCCCTTCATCGTAGACGCCGTAGCCGTCTTGGATGAGCAATACCGGGCGATCGCCATCTTCGATGGGATATTCCGGCGAGAGCGGGCAGATTTCCAACGCGACGATCGCCTCGACTCGGGTGCGATTGCTGAAGTACAGCGCGCCGATCGCACCGACCTCTTCCTTCGCCGAAGCGACCAGATACACCGTGACTTCCGGCTCGGACGGCGATGCCGAAAACAGCCGCGCCAGCTCCAGCAACACCGCCACCGAGGCTTTGTTATCGAGGGTGTAGCTGGCGATCCAGTCCTGGAGGCGCACCGGACGCTTGCGGTGCTTACCGATGACGGCGCGCGTGCCCGGTCGGACGCCAGCAGCGGCCAGCTCGGCGGGTTGCTGCTTGGTCTCGACCCAGGCGTCTTCCCAACGCACCGGGCGATCGTCCTGCTGCGCTTTTTGGGGCGAGAGGTGCGACACATGGCGCGAACCGAAGCTGAGGACGCCGGTGACGGTTTCGCGATCGCCGAGCAGGTCGATCGCCCCTTCGCCGTAGATCCAGGGGAACGCACCGCCCAGTTTCCGCAGTCGGATGCGCCCATCGGCTTCGATGTTGTGGACGATCGCGCCGATTTCGTCCTTATGACCGGTAATGGCGATCGCACGATCGGCTTGGCGACCGGGAATCTTCGCAATCACGTTACCCGCTTCGTCTTTCCATACCTCAACCCCGAGCTGCCCGAACGCCGACAGCAGCCAGCCGTCTACCTCTTCTTCGACGCCGCTGGGCGAATGGTGCATCACCAGCGTCTCGATTTCCGAGAACCAGCGATCGTAGTCCGTGCCGTTGGGCGTCGTCGAGAAATCTAGGCTGTCGGGCATGGGGGATCGTCAAGTGCGTCCCGAATATGCTGCCCTTTTGTAGGGGCGCATGGCAATGCGCCCGAGATCCCCTGAGGCTTTTACCGATCCCGGGCGCACTGCCGTGACGCCCCTACCGTCAGCGGGCGATCTCGTTCTGCGGATGTGCCAGCGGCTACGGCATCACCATCACGGTCGCCGTCGCCTCGATCGTCTCGCCGTTCAGCGTCAGCTCCTGGTGCTGGTTCGAGTTCAGCGTCACGCGCAGCTCCACTTCACCAGCGGGCAGCTCGGGAATATGGAACCAGTTGCCGTAAACGCGGGCGAGCTTGATGCCGTTTGCATAGACGTGGGCGTGGCCTTCGCCGTCCATGTTCGTATCGCCGACCATATCGCCGGTCAGCTCGAAGTTCTCGGTGATGAGTTCCAGGTTCCAACCCGACACCGTGTCCGGCTCGATCGCGATCGCCAGCGTCGGCGCGGGCATATCGGCGGAGACTTCCAGCGTGCCGTGGTGGTGTCCGCCGTGGTCGCCGTGACCGTGGCCGCTATGGTCGTGGTCGCCGTGACCGGGCATTGGCATAGCATCCATCGGCATGTTGTCCATCGGCATATCGTCCATACCGTCATGGCCGTCACCGTGTCCGGGCATGTCGCCCATGCCGCTGTGGTCGTGGGCGAGCGTCGTCGGCGTCGTTTCCAGCGATCCAGCAGATGCGGGCACTTGGCCGAGTAGCAGTAGAGCGAGCGGCGAGAGTGCCAGATTTAGGCCGACGCGAGCCAGTTTTCGTGAGAAGGGAGCAAATGACATAACGTATAAATCGCAGAATCTTAGGGTGAGTCGAGCCGCATAAAAAACTCGATCGGGCCATCAACTTCTAGCGATCGAGACACCATGTCAATCGACGAAACGTCGTAGTAATTGAGCTTTAAGGCTCTCAAAACCTGACGTGGGTTAGTTCGGCGCACTGCCCAAAACGACCAAACTCAGTAGCGTGTTGCTATTCCAGAGCCCGTGCAGCAGCATCACGGCAAACAGGCTGCGCGATCGCGTGTACACCACGCCGAGGACGATACCCAGCGACATGAGCGGCAGCACCTCCGAAGCACTGAGGTGGGCGCAGGCGAATACCAGCGCGCTGATGACGATCGCGCCCGTTACCGGTACGTAGCGCGTCAGCGACGGCAGCAAGAAACCGCGAAACACGATCTCTTCAAACACCGGCGCGGCTACGGCGGCGGTCAAAATAAAGAACCCCAGCGCCCACCAGTCCTGACTTTCCAGTGCCACCTCCAAGATCGGATTGCTGCCGCCCTGACCGTTCCAGAGGTATTGGTTGACGATCGAGATGCCGATGACGATCGGGATCGCGCAGCAGTAGCCACCGACGCCCCAGAGGATCGATCGCCAGTTCGGGCGAAACTTCAGCCAGGTCTTATCGAGCGGGAAGAAGGGCTTGACGGTGACGTAGAGAACGTAGAGCGCCGCTGCTGCGGACAGCACGTAGCTCATCAAAATCGACGCCGCCTGCCCGCGCGCCGTTGTCGCGAACGCCTGGAGGCCGAGTAGCGAGAGCACCTGCGGCAAAATTAGGCCACCGCTGACGAACTGACCGGTGAAAAAGACCACGAAAAAGCCGCCGACGATCGCCTGGGCGATATCGTCCCAGCCCCAGGGCACGTCCCAGGTCGTGTCGGCGTTGCGGGCGAGCAGTGCCTCGGAGCCGCGCCGCCAGCGCTGAACCAGCAGAACGGCACCGATCGTCAGGCCGCTGCCCAGCCCGAGGAGCGACGATGCGGTCAGAAAGGCGAGCTTGCGGACAGCGTCGCCAGCATTGGCCTCGACCCGATCGTTTAGCGCTGCCAGCCGATCGCGTTCGCCTTCGGTTTCGTAAAGCCGCGCCAGTGCCCGATCGCGGAACCAGCCGCGAAACGAGGCGCGAATCGACTCCTCCGCGATTGGCAGCACCTGAGTGGGTTCGCTCCACAGCCCGATCGCCACCGTCGCGGCGGTCACGATCTCCGGATCGGGGCGGGCGTCGCGATCGCGCCCGACTTCCTCGCGGGTCAGCATCTGCCAGGTTTCGCGCGCGGCCTCGGTGTCGCCCGTTTGGGTTTGCAGCAAGCCGATGTAGAGCTCGAGTTCGTCGCTCTGGCGCTGGAGGCCGTCGATCGTCGCCTCGATCGCACCGAGCTGCTCGCCCGCCACCTCCGGATTCACCCGCAGCAAGTCGCTTTGCTGCGATCGCACCGTTTCCAAGCTGCGCGCCGTTTCTATGCGGGCGTTTTCGTACTGCCCTAGCGCTGTCGCCAGCAGATCTTCCCCGAGAATCTGCGCCTGCAAAACCTCGAGTTCCGACGGCGACACCTGCCACTCGGCGGGCGGCTCCCACTCCGACGCTTGCAGCAGCAGGTCGGTCTGGGCGAGTTCGAGGCGATCCTGGATTTGCGGGCGATTCAGGCTACTGACCAGGGTTAGCCCGATTAGCGAAACGACAAGCGCTGTCAGAACAGCGAGCAAGCCCTGCTTCGTAGTCATGGGTTTTTATTCGCACCAATCGTGCAGTCCGTCCAAAGTCTCATTAGCTTAACTGAGTGCTTGGGATCGGGGCAGCGCGAGCTCTAGTCGCGGCAAGGCAAACGCATACTCAAAATTCAGTGCGAAAAAGCCAGGATTTGAGTGCTGAGCCTGTCGAAGTGCGGCCACTTATCGCGGTTTCACCCAGGCTATCGGCGAGGCCGACGCTTCGCGAACGACTCTGTTCGGCCGTCCACACACCGGCTAGCCGGAACATTTCAAGCGTGCGTTCCCCCGGCTAACTGCGGCTGACGATAAGATTTGCGATCGCGGCGGCGTCAAGCTGACAGGCGCGATCGAGCACCAGGTCGGCTCCGGCGCGGCGCAGGTTTTCCCGATACGGCTCGCAGCGATCGCCGGTGACGTGGGGCGGCAGGACGCCGACGGCAAACCAGAGCCGATCGCCCGATCGTTCGTCGATCGCCTTGACGATCGTTTGCATGTCCGCCACCGTATCGCCGATATAGATCGCCGGGAGACCGTCGAATTTCGGCAGGTCGAGGCGCGCTCCGGTTTGCGCGATCGCGTCGAACAGTCCGGTCGGGTCGGGCTTGCCCGGTGCGTCGTGCATCGCCACCAGCACCGGATTGTTTAGACCGATGCGCTCGCCCGTCACGAACTCCGCCGAAGGCCGCGTCGCGCCGCTGAAAAAACCCCAGCCGATGCCGCCCGCGCTCAGGCTCTCGAAGTAGGCGCGATCGAGCAGCAGCGGTTCGTCACAGATATAGCCGGTCAATTTCTCGGGGTCGGGGCCGCGATAGCGCGACTGGAAGAAGGTGACGATTTCTTCGTAGGTGGTGGTGATGCTGTTGCGAGGTTGGCCGGTTTCTTCGGTGTGGCGAGCGATGAATTCCTGCGAGGCTTCCCAGTCGTTGTTCCAGATGCCCTCGGATTTGAGCGCGTCGATATCTTCCGGGGTCGGGCGGAACGCGCCATCGGTGAATTTTTCGACAGTATCGGCGAGGGCGCGGCGGTAGGAGCCGCCGACGTCGCGGACGACGCCGTCGATGTCAAAGATGGCGAGGGCGGTGGTGGCTGGGGCGCTGGCGGATGCTGTCACGGTGATTTTGCCTCGGGCGGAAACGATCGCGGGTAGCTAGCCGCGTGAGGATTTTTTACCATGCGTCACTGTGCGCTACTGGCTGTCGCTGCCCGATCTCGCGACTCCCAGTCACCCAAGTCCCAAATCGTGACGGTTCCGCGCTCCGAGCCAGAAACCACATATCGGCTATCGGGACTAATGTCTAAATTCTGGATAAAGTCAGCTTCGCGAGGGGCTTCCCAGACGTGAATCTCTTCTCCTGTCGTCGCATCCCAAACGCGAATGTGACGAACGGAGGCAGAAATAACATGCCGTCCGTCAGGGCTAAAGCGCGCACCGGAGATTCGTCGGTCGCGATCGGCTTCATGGCCGCTGAAGATTAATTGTCGCTCGCCCGTTTCGGCGTCCCAAATCATCATGACGTTGTAGTCGCCGGTGACGATCGATCGACCGTCCGGGCTGAATGTGGCGGGCATCCAAGGCTGGGTAAACATTGGGTCGGACTCGCGCGACTCTCCCGTCTCGGCATTCCAGATTAAAGAGACACCATCGCGCAATGAAGACACGACCCACTGGCCGTCCGGACTGAAGTTCGCACTAAAAACTGGGTGCGAAGTGCCGTGTCCGTCGAACGTCAGCATTTGCTCGCCCGTTTCCGCGTCCCAAATCGTGACGGTGTTGCCACGATCGGGCGCTAGCGCGATCTGCCGCCCGTCGGGGCTGAAGCTCGCACTGCTGTAGCCGAGCAGATGAAACGTCGAGAAAGATAAAAGTTCGTCGCCGGTTTCGGCGTCCCAGACTTTGGCCGTCCCATCGAGGCTAGAAGTGGAGAGGACTCGCCGACCGTCGGGACTAAAGCTCGCGCGATCGACCCGACCGGAGTGGCCGGTAAATGTCAGCAGTTCCGCTCCCGAGATCGCGTCCCAAATCTTGACCGTGCCGTCCGTCGAGGCCGAGACGATTCGCTGTCCATCCGGGCTGAATTCGACGCTGTTAACGAAATCTGCGTGATTGGTGAGGGTTCGGCGATACGGGAGTGCTGCATCTTCCTGCGGCGGTTCGGCTGCACGCTCGATCGCCTGCGATATTCTCTCTTGCATCAATCCGCGTTCGGCTCGCGCGTCGCCCGATGCGACCGCGGCTGTTCCCGATGTCGAAATCGCGATCGCCGCGCCAACAGCTCCGAACCAGATCGCGTGGTGCATTGCGCGCTTCATCTTAAATCTCCGTCGCATCTTCAAGTCGTCTGGGTTTTCTTGCCTTTCTCCACATCATCCACGCCCGCACTTCCCGATCGCCATACGGATCGCTGCGGTATCGTCAAAAATCGTTCGGGCCATTTGCCCACCGCTCGAGTCGATCTGCGCCGAGCCCGCTACCATTTCGACGTACGCGGCGGCCTGTCACGCGCTGCTCGATCGCCGCAGAATCGCCCCAGAATTACCTCAATATCGCCGCAGTCATTGCCGCAACCTCAATCCAGCTTCAACCCACCAGCCTCAACCCAACGAGAACAGAACTATGCCCTGGCAACGTCCCGACGGGCGCGATCGCGATCGCATCCGCCCCCACCGCTTCGAGTTCGATATCTCCACCGCGCCTGCCAGCTCCGTCCTGGCCTACAGCGGTGAGACCAAAGTGCTGTGCTGCGCGACGATCGCGCCGGGTGTGCCGCGTTTCCTGGAAGGCAGCGGCCAGGGCTGGCTGACGGCGGAATACCGGATGCTGCCCGGAGCGACGCCCCAACGCCACCGCCGCGAGTTTCAGAAGCTGTCGGGGCGTACCCAGGAAATCCAGCGGCTGATCGGGCGCAGTCTGCGGGCCGCGATCGACCTCGAAGCGTTGGGCGAGTGGACGATTACGATCGACGCGGACGTGCTGCAAGCCGACGCGGGGACGCGGACGACTTCGATCGTCGGCGGCTGGGTGGCGCTGGCGGACGCGATCGACGGGCTGGTGGCGGCGGGCGAGCTGGAGTCGTCGCCGGTTAAGCAGGCGATCGCGGCAGTGTCGGTGGGCGCGATCGAGGGCGAAACGTTCCTGGATCTGAACTATCCCGAAGACGTGGCCGCGTCGGTGGACTTCAACGTCGTCATGACCGAAAACCTGGAGCTGATCGAGGTGCAAGGCACGGCAGAAGAGGGCTGCTACACGCGATCGCAACTCAACGAGATCCTCGATTTAGCAGAGATTGGCATTCGCGATTTGCTGACGGCGCAGCAGCAGGCGATCGCCGATCGCCGTACCGAAAGGATGAGACAGCAGACAAAATAGGTCGCCAAAAATCTGTCACGTGGCAGAGTCGGGCGTCTGGGAACTGCCCTATCTTGGGGTTGATTTAGTCTTCTCGAACGAATAGTCCTGGAGCTTTCGCCTCAAAGTTTATGTTTCCCACGTCCCTCATTTTTGTCGAGATTTTCGGTGCGAATCTCGGGCTAGACTCGAAATTTATCGAGCAGTTACAGACTCGCCTCGTCGATTTTGTAGCCAATACGCTAATAGTAATCCCGGCAATTTTGGCAGCGCTGGTCGTGTTGTTTCTGACGCGTTATGCGGTGATGGCGGTCGATCGAGCGGCATCCATCACCGTCAAAAAAGTCGTCCGCAGCTCGTCGTTGCAGTCGCTCTTCGTTAAGATCGCCCGCGTTTCAACCTGGGCCGCGGGGATTTTAGTCGTTTGTACGATCGTCTTTCCCGACCTGAGCGTGGGCGATCTAATCGGCTTACTCGGTCTCGGTTCGGTGGCGATCGGTTTTGCGTTTCAGGACATCTTTAAAAACTTTCTGGCCGGGATTCTGCTACTGCTCAACGAGCCCTTCAAGCTGCGCGACGAGATTATTGTCGAAGGCTACAGCGGCAAGGTTGAAGATATTTCAATCCGGACGACTTCTGTGCGGACGTATCAAGGCGAACTCGTGGTTCTGCCCAACTCGGTGCTCTTCACCAATCCCGTGACGGTGCTGACTTCGCAGCCGCACCGCCGGACAGATCTGGCGATCGGGGTGGATTACAATACGCCGCTGCCGATGGCGCGGGAGGTGCTAGCTCGGACGATCGCCAGCGTGGATGGCGTGTTGAGCAACCCCGAGCCGGAAGTCGATGCGGTGGGCTTTGGCGACAGCTCGATCGATTTTCTGGTGCGCTACTGGACGACGCCGCAAACGGCAATGGTGCGTCGCGCGCAGTCCAGCGCGATCGTGGCGCTCAAGGCGGCGTGCGATGAGGCGGGCATCTCGATTCCGTACCCGATTCGCACGGTGTATCACTTCGACCAGCACGACTTTGATGACGCGGCCTCGAAAGCATAAAAGCCTCGCAGTACGGAGATGGCACACGGGTATTTCCCAATTAAAAGCCCGCTCCGAAATTGCTTTAGAGCACTCCACAAATATATTTGTCCAGAAGCCGCCAATGAAGGCTGAGCTTGTCGAAGCCTGGGTGTGACGCACTTCGACAAGCTCAGTGCTCGAATCCTGAATACTGGACATTTATTTCCGTGGAGTACTCTTATTCACAGAAAAGACCTCTTGCATGAATCGAAAGAGGTCTATTGAGCTGACCGGGAAAGCACTGCATCTCCGGAAGCTGACCGTACTGCTTGACGATCTCGATGCGCGGACGCCGTTCGTTAGCTTTCGTACGGTGTTGGAGCAGCAGCAGCGTGCTGTCGAGACCGTCATGTATCGAACGAAAATTGGGGCGAACGAAGGCGAACGAGAACGCCTGCGCTGTGAAGATTTTGGCGGGCCCGATCGTGGGGGATTTTGATTTTCCGACGATTAGAGCTCGTCTGTACCGTCGGGGAAGCGCACGTCATAGGGGAAAAAGCGAGCGGCGGCACCAACTGCTCGAATCTCGACCGCAGGTAGTACCGGCAGCTCGATTTCGGTGTAGTACAGGCTGAATAGCCCGAAGTTAGAGCGTTTCGTCCGATCGCGGACGATTGCGCGCAGGTCGTCCTCGTGTTCGATCGTGAATTCGCGGCAGATGTCTGAAAAGTCCGGGATTCGGGCACAGACACGATCGATGAGATAGTCCGAGAGCGTCTCCGTCACGTACAGCTCGTAGTAGCGACGATCGGGATTCGACAGCGCTAGCAGCCCGAGAACGCCAGCCGCGATCGCGCAGCGCCCCAAAAGCGTTGATGCCCTGTCCGAAAGTCGAAATCGCGCGTCATTCACGGAGTTTATGGCGGCAAAAACAGCTAAGCGATCGCCTGCCGCACGAAGAGCGATCGGTAGACGGGCTCGCCATTTTCCAGGGTATACAGCTCGCGCTCGGTCGGCACGGCCATCGGGTTCTCCGGGAGCCAGTCTTCCGACGTTCGCACGAAGGCCGGATGTTCCGCAAAGCGATCGCACATTTCTTCCTGCACCTCGCACACGTCTGACTGCAAGAACATCTCACCGCCGACGGGCAAATATTTCGCCAGAGTCTCGACCAGTGCGGGCTGGACGACCCGGCGCTTTTGGTGGCGTTTTTTGAACCACGGGTCGGGAAACTGGATGCTCGCGCGCTGGAGCTTGCTCGCCGGGTAAGTTTGCAGCAGGTCGGCGAGGCTGACGTTAGCGTTGCAGAAGAGAAAATGGACGTTATTTAGGCCGCTTTCTTCGCGCCACTCGTTAGCAGCATCAACCAGCGGCGCTCGGATCTCCAACCCCAGGAAATTCCAGTCCGGTTCGAGTTGGGCGTATTGCTGTACGAAGCGTCCGCGCGCGCAGCCAATATCGATCGCCAGCGGGCGATTGAGGTCGCCGAAGATCTGCGACCAATCGGGAATCGCGATCGGCTGTTTGAAACGGTTGCTGAGGGGGTTGACGTGCTGGCGGACGCGGACGAGAGACAACGATAAAACTCCTGGACGAGCGGTGCAGAAACGACCGTGCTTTTCGCCACAGCGCTTCAATCGATGAAATTTTGTCACATTGCCGTATTACTGTCAGCGATCGACGCAGCCCCGCACCTGCCCAAATCCAGTCGGGGCAGGCGCGGGGCCGAAATTGTCGGGAGATAAACGACGACAGCGAGCTTAGATTGCGGATCTAGATGTCGTTTTGACGGAATACGCTCACGCCGTAATAACAGAAACCAGACGTACAGTCGAACATCGACACGTCCAGCGAGAATTCCTCCGTGAAGTCCGGCGTCACGCGGATAATCGGCAGGCCGTCGGTGCCAAAGTCTTCCGCGACGGAGAAATCGAGGCTATCGAACAGCTCGAAGTCGATATCGCTACAGTCGCTGTCGCAGGCTCCGATAATCGTGTAATCCTGACCTGCATTCATCGTGAAATTCAGTCTTACGGTCTCATCGGCTTCGAGGGTTTCGATGACGGTCTCGACGAGAATGGCGTCTTCCATCAGGCGCAGACCATCGGCCATTTCGTAAATTCTGGTGGCGACCTGCTCCTCAAACTCATTCGCCTGAGCGGGAGCGCCGCTGAGAGCGATCGCAGCGACGAGGCCGATACCGGCGGTTAATTGACGTAAGCGCATTGTGTTTGTCTTTTAGATGTAAGTGGGGGCCGCGATCGTCGACTCGAACTTCATCCGAGCGATCGACACGCGAGGGCAAGCAGTGCGGGAATCAATCCCGTATGGAGTCGAACGACTCGCCCTGCTGCCTGAAGTAGATACACGGCCATCACCGCGCATTACATAATTCTTTACGGAAACTCGAGGCAAGACACTCAAACTGCGGTGGATCGGCGAAGCGAACCAATTAAGATAAAGAATCTCGAAAGAGCAATTTAAGAAAGATTTCCGCGATCGCAGGAGAACACATTGGTTTCCTCACTCATTAAGACTTCAAAATCCGAAGAAATTTTTTCGGCGGCGCAAAAACTGATGCCCGGTGGCGTCAGCTCGCCCGTCCGCGCCTTTAAATCTGTCGGCGGTCAACCCGTCGTGTTCGATCGCGTCGAGGGAGCCTACGCCTACGACGTGGACGGCAACCGCTACATCGACTACATCGGTACTTGGGGCCCCGCCATCTGCGGCCACGCCAACCCGCAAGTCATCGGCGCGCTGCGCGACGCCCTCGGCAAAGGCACCAGCTTCGGTGCGCCCAGCGCCCTGGAAAACGTCCTGGCGGAAATGGTCATCGACGCCGTTCCCAGCGTGGAAATGGTGCGCTTCGTTAACTCTGGCACCGAAGCCTGCATGTCGGTGCTGCGCCTGATGCGCGCCTTCACCGGACGCGAAAAGATTGTCAAATTCGAGGGCTGCTACCACGGTCACGCCGACATGTTCCTGGTGAAAGCCGGTTCTGGCGTGGCGACCCTGGGTCTGCCCGACTCTCCCGGCGTCCCGAAATCGGCAACCTCCTCGACGCTGACCGCGCCTTATAACGACCTCGAAGCCGTTAAAAAGCTGTTCGCAGAGAACCCCGGCGAAATCGCGGGCGTCATCCTCGAGCCGGTGGTCGGTAACTCCGGCTTCATCGTTCCCGATGCGGGCTTCCTGGAAGGGCTGCGCGAACTGACCAAAGAAGACGGCTCGCTGCTGGTCTTCGACGAAGTCATGACCGGTTTCCGCATCGCCTACGGCGGCGCGCAAGAGAAATTCGGCGTCACCCCCGACCTGACGACGATGGGTAAAGTCATCGGCGGCGGTCTGCCGGTGGGCGCGTATGGCGGTCGCGCCGACATCATGAATATGGTCGCGCCCGCTGGGCCGATGTACCAAGCTGGTACGCTGTCGGGCAACCCGCTAGCGATGACGGCGGGCATCGAAACGCTGAAGATCCTGCAACAGCCGGGAACCTACGAGCAGCTCGATCGCATCACCAAGAAGCTCAGCCAAGGTCTGCTGAACGTGGCGAAGGAAACCGGCCACGTGGCCTGCGGAGGTCAGCTCAGCGCCATGTTCGGTCTGTTCTTCACCGAAGGGCCGGTTCACAGCTTTGACGACGCCAAGAAGTCGGACACCGAAAAGTTCGCGAAGTTCCACCGCGGCATGTTGGAGCAAGGTATCTACCTGGCTCCGTCGCAGTACGAAGCGGGCTTTACGTCGCTCGCACACACCGATGCGGACATCGACGCGACGCTGGTCGCCGCGCGCGAAGTTCTGTCGAACATCAAATAGAACCGTCTCCATCTGGTAAACGGGGCGAGCGAGTCTGTAGGGGCGTCACGGCAGTGCGCCCTCGCTCTCCGCACTCACCAGAACTCTAGGGATTGACGAACCCCATAACAAAGCCCCGCGATCGACAAGTGCGATCGCGGGGCTTTCTGTACAGGAGGGTATCGCCAGGAGCGACGAAACTTCGCGGGCGCACTGCCGTGACGCCCCTACAAAAATGTACGTTGGTTAGCTGACCGGCGGTGCTTCGAGGACGCTCTCGTCGGGAATCAGACCGAGGAACTCATCGAACTCCGCTAAGCTCTGTGCGTATTCGCTGCGAGCTTGAACGATGTCTTTATTCAGAGCAGCTTCGTCGATCGCCTCCAGGTGAACGAACAGCTCGCGCGCTTGGGCGAGCGCTTCCTTGCGCTCTTCCGGCAGCAGCAGAGTCTGCGACACCAGGCTCATGGTCTGGCGAATCGCACCCAGCGGGCCATGGATAAAGTTGCGAACGTAGGTCCAATCTTCTTTCTCAATCAGGGCGCTGAGTTCGTTTTGCGTGCGAACTTCGACGGCTGAGAGCTTGTCCGCGTAACCCGTAAGCTGCTCGATTTGTTCGGCGGTGTACTTCGGCGGTTCTTTGAGTGCCGGACCGCCACAGCTCACGAGTACGATCGTGAGAACGGCAAGCAGACCGGACAGGAGCGAGCGATAACGTGACATGACAGTAGTTTGAATTCCGTTAAATCGTGGCGCGTGGCCGCTCAACTATCTTATTGGAGGGGCGACCATGCGGCGAATAAATTCGAGCGACTCGGGTCGATCGCGCCGTTTTTCGTAGATTCTTCGCGACATCGAGCGCAAGCGGGCGAGATCGGCGGCGATCGCGCAACTTCACGGAGAATTGCATCCGGGTTTCCCCCATGTCATGATACGGCGAGGTTTGGCGCGGGCTCCTGAACCCTGAATTTTTAGGTCTGCAGGTGCTGCCCGTTTGCCACTAGGTATGAGGAGATTTTCGTGAAAGCGATTGTTGTGGGTAACGGAGGCCGCGAGCACGCCCTGGCCTGGTCGCTGTTGCGATCGCCGAATATCAGCCGCGTTTTCTGCATTCCCGGCAACGGTGGTACTGCGACCCTGGCGAACTGCCAAAATGTCGCGATGTCGGCAACGGACTTTGACGGCATCTCCCGCTTTGCGCTGGTGCAGGGCGCGGGTTTGGTCGTGGTCGGCCCCGAAGCGCCACTAGCGGCGGGCTTGGTCGATCGCCTTAAAGCCGAGGGCATCGCCGCCTTCGGCCCCACGAAGGATGGCGCGCAGATCGAAGCCAGTAAAGCCTGGGCGAAATCGCTAATGGCCGAGGCGGGCGTCCCGACTGCGGCATCGGCGGCGTTTGGCACTGACGAGAAAGACGCCGCGATCGCCTACGTGCGTCAAAACGGCGCGCCGATCGTCGTCAAAGCCGACGGGCTAGCAGCGGGCAAAGGCGTGGTGGTCGCCCAGAGCGAAGGCGAAGCGATCGACGCGATCGAAGCAATTCTCGGCGGTAGGTTTGGCGAGGCGGGCGCGACAATTGTCATTGAAGAATTTTTAACCGGGCAGGAGGTGTCGGTGCTGGCGATCGCCGACGGCAAGACAGTCGTGCCGCTGCTGCCCGCCCAAGATCACAAGCAAGTGGGCGAAGGCGACACCGGCCCGAACACCGGTGGTATGGGGGTATATGCGCCGACGCCGCTGCTCTCGTCGGAACAGGTCGATCGCGTGCGTCGCGAAGTCCTGGAGCCGACGCTAGCAGCACTGCGATCGCGCGATATCGACTTTCGCGGCGTCCTTTACGCGGGGCTGATGGTAGCCGAAGACGGCACGCCGAAGGTGCTGGAATTTAACTGCCGCTTCGGCGATCCGGAGACTCAGGCGGTCTTACCGCTGCTGGAAACGCCGCTGGACGAGGTGCTGCTGGCCTGCGTTGAAGGTCGCCTCGCCGAGCTGGATGCGCTGGAGTGGAGCGAGGGCGTGTCGGTCTGCGTGGTGCTGGCCTCGGGCGGCTACCCGGAAGCCTACGAAAAGGGCAAGGTTATCTCCGGCATCGAGATCGCCGAGACTCAAGATGCGGTCGTGTTTCACGCCGGGACGACCCTCCAGCAGGGCCAGCTGCTGACCTCGGGCGGGCGCGTGCTGGGTGTGACGACGGTGGCGGAAGACTTCGAGGCGGCGATCGCCAAGACCTATGCCGCCGTCGAGCCGATCGAATTCGAGGGATGCTACTATCGCCGCGACATCGGCTACCGCATCCGCTAGGAGGGTGTCTCGAGGTCGCCCGTCCATTTCGCCGCTGCTATCCGAAACCTGCCATGACGACCCGCAACGTAATCCGCACCGACGACGCCCCCGCCCCCGTCGGCCCCTACAACCAGGCGATCGCCGCCAGCGGCCAGACGATTTTTACCGCCGGTCAAATCGCGATCGATCCGGCCACCTCTCAGCTCGTTCATACCGGCGACGTTGCCAAGCAAACCGAGCAGGTGATGACCAATCTAGAGGCAGTGCTAAAAGCCTCTGGAGCCAGCTTTGCCGATGTGGTGAAGACCACGGTGTTCTTGGCGAATATGGAAGACTTTGCGGCGGTCAATGCCGTCTATGCTCGCTACTTCGATGAAGCCAGCGCGCCCGCTCGCGCCTGCGTCGAAGTCTCGCGCCTGCCGAAAGACGTTCTCGTCGAAATCGACTGCATCGCAGTGGTGTAGCGCTACGTTTCACCTCGGGGTGCGGCGGCGCAGTCACGGTGTAGAAAGCGCTGTCAAACCGCGCCCGATGGCGAAATTTGCGGGCGATCGCCGCCGGTGTTTTCTCATTTGCGATCGCGACACCAGCATCGGGAGTTCGTGGCCGCGAAGGCTCGCGAGCGGCGGCGTTCGTGAGAGACTATGCTCGAAGCAGGCGCTGCCCGCTCGCACTCTTTTGGTTTTACTGAGTCCAATGGCACTGAAACACCCCCTGCGTCGGACGAAAATCGTGGCAACGATCGGCCCCGCGACGAGCGACCCCGACGTTCTGCGCGAGCTAATCCAGGCAGGGGCGACAACCCTACGGCTCAACTTCTCCCACGGCACCCACGAAGATCACCAGCGCAATATCCGCTCGATTCGCCAGCTTTCCTTCGAGCTCAATCAGCCCGTCGGTATCCTGCAAGATCTCCAGGGACCGAAGATCCGCCTGGGTAAATTCGAGCAGGGGTCGATCGTGTTGCGCGACGGCGATCCGTTCGTGCTGACCAGCAAGCCCGTCGTTGGAACGCAGGAAATCTCCTCGATCACCTACGAGCCGCTAGCGCGGGAAGTTCCCGCCGGGTCGGTGATTTTGCTCGATGACGGGCGCGTCGAGATGGTCGTGGAAAAAACCGACCCAGATGCGGGCGAGCTGTACTGTCGGACGACGGTGGGCGGCAAACTCTCAAACAATAAGGGCGTTAATTTTCCCGGCGTCTACCTTTCGGTGAAGGCGCTGACCGAGAAAGACCGCGAAGATTTGATGTTCGGCCTCGATCAAGGCGTCGATTGGGTGGCGCTGAGCTTTGTTCGCAATCCCCAGGACGTGCTGGAAATTAAAGAGCTCATCGCCATTGCCGGGAAGAACGTGCCGGTAATCGTCAAGATCGAGAAGCACGAGGCGATCGAGCAGATGGAAGAAATCCTCTCGCTGAGCGATGGGGTGATGGTGGCGCGCGGCGATCTGGGCGTGGAACTGCCCGCTGAGGACGTGCCGATCTTGCAGAAGCGGCTAATCCGCACGGCGAACCGATTCGGTATCCCGGTGATCACGGCGACGCAGATGCTCGACAGCATGGTGTCGAACCCGCGCGCCACTCGGGCGGAAATTTCCGATGTGGCCAACGCGATCCTGGACGGCACCGACGCAGTGATGCTCTCCAACGAGACGGCGGTGGGACAGTTCCCCGTCAAGGCCGTTGAGACAATGGCAACGATCGCCAAGCGCATCGAGAGCGACACGATCGCGCGCAACGTCACCTCCGCTGAAGACTCCGGGCGATCGATTCCCAACGCTATCAGCCAGTCCGTCGGCCAGATTTCGCACCTGCTGAACGCGGCGGCGATTATGACGCTGACGAAAAGCGGCGCGACAGCGCGCAATGTCTCGAAATTTCGCCCGGAGACTCCGATTCTGGCGATTACGCCCCATATCAACGTCGCGCGCCAGCTCCAGCTCGTTTGGGGTGTCAAGACGCTGCTGGTGCTGGATCTGCCCTCTACGTCTCAGACCTTCCAAGCGGCGATTAACGTGGCGCTCGAAGACGGCCTAGTGGCCGAGGGCGACCTGGTGGTGATGACGGCGGGCACGCTGCGGGGCGTGTCGGGCTCGACCGATCTGGTGAAGGTGGAGGTGGTGACGGCGCTGCTGGGACAGGGCACGGGGCTCGGCGAAGTTCGCGGCACGATCGGGGCCCCGGCGCGGGTGATGGACAGCGTCAACGGCACGGCGCGCTTCAATAAGGGCGATATCCTCGTGACGGCAACGACCGATGCCGACTACGTCGAGACGATTAAAAAAGCGTCGGTGGTGATCGTCGAGGACGAAAATCTCAACGGCCATACGGCAACGATTTGCGCCCAGCTCGGCAAACCGGCGATCGTCGGCCTGAAAAACGCGACGCGGCTGATTGGCAACGGGGCGATCTTGACGGTGGATGTGACGCGCGGTCTGGTCTTTTCGGGAACGTCCGGCAGCCTGGATTCAGACGAGTCGCTCGACTAGGGGCAAATCGCGCGCGGCAGACGCGCCCCCGACGCGGCGGACGCTCACCGATAAAAGCCGTGCGAAATGTTAACAAATCTGAAAAGCCTTGCTATGATTGTTGGGCCGATTCGCCAGTGTAGCTCAGTGGTAGAGCACTCGATTCGTAATCGAGCGGTCACGAGTTCAAATCTCGTCACTGGCTTTTAGAAGCATCATCAGAAACCGAAAGGTGCCTTCCAACGATTGCGGGGGGCGCTCTACAGGTTTTCGTGTTAGGACTCGCTGCGACTGGGGGCGATGCGTTCGCTCGTCTCGATTTCAGTGGCGATCGGCTCCAAGATTTGGCGCGCCCCCAGGTAGCTTTGCTCGATCGCGGCGATCGGCTGCGCGACTTCGCTCCACGGCGCACGCGTCCGCAGCGCGACCTCTAGTTTTAGACACGCCTCGGCCAGCGGCAGCGCCCCCAGGGTCTGGCTCGACGATCGCAGCGTGTGGGCCAGAAAGGCCAGCTCGTCGCGATCGCGCATGGTGAGGGCAGCGTGCATGGCGGCGATCGATTGGGGGCTGTTGGTCAGGTAGGTTTGGAGCACTTCGTAAAACGCGATCGAGTCGTCCGCGCCGAGCAGCGACTGAAGCTTTTCTAGGGCCGCCATATCGACCGCGGTAGGTACGTTCGGCGGGTTTGAAGCGCCGATTGAGTCAGGTGAGTTTTGCGGTTCGGGCGCTTCGGGTCGGGGCTCTAGTTTATTGTCTGCGGGCGTCGATGCGGGGGGCGCGATCGTAGCGGGCTCCAGTGGAGTCTCGATCGAGCCAGGGAGACCAACCGGCTCGGCGGCCTGGCCGTTTGCCGTTTCGCCCATAGAGTCCGGAATAAAGTCGGGAATAGAGTCCGGAGCCACACTGTTCGATGAATTGCGATTGCTGGCCGCACCGTTAGCCGAACCGTTGGCCGCGATGTTTGATGTTGAAGCACCCGCCGAGAGAACAACGGGCGGGACGACCTCGGGGCACGGCGCATCGCTAAACCAGCGCGCCAGAACGCGAACGATCTCGCTGACCCGCACCGGCTTGCTGATGTAGTCGTCCATGCCCGCCTCCAGGCACGCCTCGCGATCGCCGAGCATGGCGTTGGCCGTCATCGCGACGATCGGCGGAATCGCGTAGCCCAGGTCTGTGAAGTCCCTCTGGATGCGGCGCGTCGTCTCGACCCCGTCCAGCTCCGGCATCAGCACGTCCATAAAAATCAGGTCGTAGGGCTGACGCTGAAGTGCGGCGATCGCTTCAAGGCCGTTGTTGGCCACGTCGGCGCGGTAGCCAAGACGATCGAGCATGCCGAGGGCGACTTTTTGGTTGATGCGGTTGTCTTCGACCAGCAGGATGCGCAGGTGCTTGGGTAGATGCTCGGTTTGGGTTTGCAGCGTATCGGGCAACGACGACTTCGAGGACAGGTCAGGGTCTGGCTCGCGTCCGAGTGCCGCGAGCAGCGCGCCATATATCTGGCGCTGCTTAAACGGTTTGGTCAAGATCGGCGCGTCGGGCTTTGGAGGTAAAGGGCGATCCTGGCGCGTGCGTCCGACGGTGTCGCACAGGACGAACTTGACGTCGGGGAACCGATCGCGGAGCTGTCCCACGAACTGGGTCAGGGCGTGGCGGGGGAAGTCGCCGTCGATCGCGACGATATCGAGGGTGTCGCGCTCCGCCGCATGGTTGGATGCTTCTTCGAGGGAGGTGCAGGTCGCCAGCCGGATGCCCCAAGCGACAACCGCATGGGAAAAGCTGCGGCAGTTGCTCGCAAGGCGATCCACAAACAATACGGTGCGGCCCTCTAGCTCCGGGCGCGCCTCGCACAAATCGAGCGCGGACAGGGCAGCATGGGCGGGTGCGAGGATCGTAAACGAAAAAGTCGAACCTTCGCCGAGCTGACTTTCGACCCACATGCGCCCGCCCATCATCTCGCTGAGGCGGCGCGAAATGGCCAGGCCGAGACCGGAGCCGCCGTACTTGCGCGTCGTTTGGGCGTCCACCTGCAAAAAGGGCTCGAACAGCCGCGTGCGCCGGTCTTCGGGGATGCCGATGCCGGTATCGACGATCGACACTTCCAGCTCGTATACCGACGACTCGAGCTTGGGCGGTGAGGCAACCGGCTCGCCCGAGGCCAGCGGCGAGGCCTCGAGGCGGCGCGAATCGATCTTTAACGTCACTTCGCCGGACTCGGTGAACTTGAGCGCGTTGCCCAGCAGGTTCACCAGGATTTGCCGCAGGCGCGTCGCGTCGCTGACGATCGCCGCCGGAACGTTGGGGGCGATGTCGCCAATCAGCGCGATGCCTTTGGCCGCTGCGTTCTGCGCGAACAGATCGAGGGCATCTTCGACGCACTCGCGTACCTGGAACGGGTGGTCTTCGAGCTCGAGGCGCTGGGACTCGATTTTCGAGAAATCGAGGATGTCGTTAATCAGCGTCAGCAACGCATCGCCGCTGGAACGGATCGTCTCGATTAGCTCGCGCTGCTCGGCGGGCACGTCCATATCCAGCAGCAGGCTGGTCATGCCGATCACGGCGTTCATCGGCGTGCGGATCTCGTGGCTCATGGTGGCCAAAAAGTCGCTTTTCGAGCGGTTGGCCACCTCGGCGGCGCGGCGGGCGGTGTCGAGTTCGGCGTTGTGTTCGGCGAGCTGCTGGCGCTGCTGGCTCTCGCGCTCGAACATTTGCGCCTGGGCGATCGCGATGCCCGCCTGGTCGGCCACGGCCTCGACGAGTTCGATATCGTTGGCCGACCACTTGCGAAAGCGATCGCACTGGTAGAGGCCGATGATGCCGTTGACCTCGCCCTGGTAAGACGTGCGGATGGCGATCAGCGACTTGATCGACTGCTGGCGTAGCAGATCGTGGGCGGGGGTAGCAAAAAGCGGATCGTCGTAAACATTAGCGGCGGAGATCGCTCGATCGTGGCTCAGCACCTGCTGGATGTGAGGCCACTGCGGCTCGAGAAACAGCGACGCCGAGGAGGCCACGCCGCCCGCCAAGTACTCCATCAGCGGCAGGATCGGCAGGTCGGGCGAAGCAGCATCGTAGCCCCAGAGGATGCAGCGATCGGCGCGTAGGGTCTGGCCGAGCAGCGTGCAGGTCGTCTCGAAGATCTCTTGGGTGTCGAGCTTGGCGCGGATCTGCTGGGAGATCTGCTCGAGCAGCAGCGAGCGCTGCAATTCCCGCTCGAGGGCGAGCTGGGTCTCCTGCTGTTCCAGCTCGCGGGCAATCCACTGCGCCATCAGGCCGAGCAGCTCCTTTTCGGCGTCGCTCAACGACCCGCGGGGCTCCGGACTGCTAAAGCTCAACGACCCGAAGAGCGATTCAGCGACATCGATGGGCTTACCGACGTAGGAGCCGATTTGCCTGGTGCGGTGGGCGGCAGACTGGGTGTAGGGCGCGATCGACGCATCGGGAATCGCCAGCAGCGTGTCCGTCCCTGGATGGTTGATGTTGTTGAACAGGAGTTCGTCGAAGGTCGTTTCGAGGCGGAAGGCATCGCCCACGAGACAGGGCAGGGTCGTCTGCTCCTCTTTCCAATGGACGGCGACGATCTCGTAGAAATCGCCGTTGATGCGGCCGATCGTCCCGAAATTCATTTGCAGCGCATCGCAGCCCAGCTCGACGATCTTCGTCAGGCGATCGTGGAAGCTCAGATCGGGCGACGCGCCGATGCGGTGGAGCTGGCGGATGCTGGCTTCGCTTTGGCGGGCGCGCTGCTCGGCCCGTTGCCGGACGACCAGCTCGGTTTGCAGGCTTTTGACGAGCTGGATTTGGCGGATGGCGATCGCCAGTTGGACACCGAGCTGCTCTAGCAGTTCCACCTCGAAGTCCGTCCAGTGGCGCGTGCCGCTACAGTGGTGGGCGATCAGCAGCCCCCAAAGTTCTTGGCTGGCGGGCGTCTCGTCGTCGCCTTCGTGGAACAGCACAATCGGGCAGGCGATATAGGCCGTTACGGCCAGGGATTCGAGAAACTCACGGTAGCAGGGATCGAGCTGGCTGATGTCGTCCCAGCGCGCGATGTAGCCGTCGGCGAAGCGACCCACCCGGTTGCTCTCCAGGCTGGTCAGGCAGGTGTCGTAAATCTCGCGATCGAGGATCTTCGGCAGGCCATCGTCCACGCTCTCGGCGATCGCGAAGCCGTTCCAATCTGGCTCGAAGCGGTAGACCACCGCGCGCTCGACTTCGAGCAGGTCGCGGACGCCGCCAACGGTCAGCTCCAGCAGGGCGGGCAGCTCTAGTGAGGCGCGAATATTCTGCGACAGCTCCATGACCAGCCGCTCGCGCTGGAGCTTGTGCTGGAGCTTGTGGACGGCGATCTTACGGGGGGTAATGTCGCGGACGATCGCCAGTACTCGCTCGTCCTCGAATGGCAGGCAGCGCATTTCGTAGTAGCGTGGGCTGTTGCCGCCGCTGCTCGCATCCAGCCCGTACTCGCACACCTCCAGGGCGCGTCGATCGAGGGTGCGGGCGATACAGTCGCGCACCGCGTCGATCGCGGCGGGCGGCATCACGATTTCCAGCGACTCGCCCACCAAATTTTCGGGCCGCACCGCCAGGCCGGCATGGGTTCCGGCCCGACAGTCGAGGATCGTCCCGTCGCGATCGAGCCGGAAAATCAGATCGGGAAAGACCTCGACGATCGCGTTCAGCTCGCGGTGGGCGCTGGCCAAAGACAGCTCGGCGTCCTTTCGCCCGGTGATGCCCAGGCCGACGCCACGAAAGCCCGTCAGGTTGCCCGCCGCGTCGATCGACGGCACGCCCGTCACCGTCTCCCACAGGGTCTCGCCCGCCGGGTCGGTTTGACGCACGTCGAGGTGGAAACGCTGCCGTTCGATCGTTGCGTCTTGGAGGATGGCGCGCAGGGTGGCCGCGTCGTCTCCGTGGAGCCGATCGGCGATGTGGCAGCCCAGCAGCGCCTCGGCGGCGTAGCCTTTAACGTCGAGCACCGACTCGCTGAGGAAGGTGTAGTAGCCGTCGGTATCCGCCTCCCAGATATATTCGATCGACTCGCCCGCCGCTTGGGCGATATCCTCGAAGCGCTGCTGGCTGTCGCGCAGGGCCGCTTCCACGCGGTTGTCCTGGGTAATGTCGCGGGCGATGCCGAAGATGGCGTTGCCGTCGCGCTTGGCGTTCCATCGCAGCGTCAGGTAGTGGCCGTCTCGGTGTCGGTAGCGGTGCTGGAACTGCCGGACGATGTCGCCGTCCTCGAGCCGCGCGATCGCCCCCCGCACCGACGCCAGATCGTCGGGATGGACGCGATCGAAGCTCAGGGCCGCGCCGCTGGCAATTTCCGCCGGATCTTCGCCTAGCACGTGGCTCCATGCAGGGCTGGTGCCCGTCACGCCATGCGAGTCCCTGCTGCCCTCACTACTGTCCTTACCGCCGTCCGACCCGAGGACGAGTGACGAGCGATCGAGCGTAACGATGCACCATAGATCGAGGAGATCGCTAAAGGGAACGCGCGCCCAGCACGGAAAAATATCGACAGGGTCTACGGCAGCGAAATCGTCGGTCATGCGAGCAATTTACGAGTCGGGTGAGACAGTGGCGGGGGCTTCGTTCACCAGGGCCAGAGGGATTGCAGTGGGCGATTGGCTCCGCGCAGTCAACCGAAAAAGGGTCGCCTTCAGCAACGAGCGACGACGAAATTGACATATCAACAGACTAGCTTTGAAGTCCTGCTGACTAAAATCTCGATTGGCGTGACTGCACGCAGCGCCTAATCGTAGGTGTACCTAGGATAACGCGGCTGCATGAAGAAATGTGGCGAATGCTCGCAGCTCGTCCCCTTCAAGCTCGCGGCGGAACTCAGGCTTCTTTCGGCGGCAGCGCGTGGGTCATAAAGTCGCGCGCGGCGATCGTATTGGGGAAAATCGCCCGCGCCTCATCGATCAGATCGTTCAAGCTGACCGTGCTAGTCGGCGTGTAGCGGGGGCTAAAGTGCGTGGCGATCAGCTGCTTGACCCCCGCGCCAAGGGCGACCTGGGCGGCCATTGTCGAGGTGGAGTGCTGGCGATCGTAGGCCATCTGCGCGTCGCCGTGGGCGAAGGTCGTCTCGTGGATCAGCACGTCCGCATCGCGCGCCAGCTTAACCGCGTTGTCGCAGTAGACCGTATCGGTGCAGTAAACCACCGATCGCCCCGGACGCGGCGCGCCACACAGCGTCGAGCCGTCGATGCGCCGCCCGTCGTCTAGCTCGACCCACTCGCCGCGCTGGAGCTGGCCGTACACCGGGCCGGGGGGAATGCCCAGGGCTTTGGCGCGATCGATATCGAAGCGGCCGGGACGGTCTTTTTCCTGGACGCGGTAGCCGTAGGCCGTGACGCGGTGGTCGAGGCGCTGGCATTCGACGCGGTACTCCTTGTCTTCAAACACGAGGCCGGGTTTGACGCTGTGGACGCGAACCGGATACGAAAAGCGGGTTTTCGAGTAGCGCGAGCAGGCGTCGAGGTAGTCCGATAGGGGCGCGGGGCCGTAGATATCGATGCGATCGGGACTCGATGCCAGGCCAATGCTCGCCAGCAGACCCATCAGCCCGAAGATATGGTCGCCGTGCATGTGGGTGACGAAAATCCGGCGGATCTGGCTGACTTTCAGATCGCTACGCAGGAACTGGTGCTGAGTTCCTTCGCCGCAGTCGAACAGCCACAGCTCGCCGCGCTGAGAGAGGCGCAGCGCCACGCTCGACACGTTGCGCGATCGCGTCGGGACGCCAGAGCTAGTTCCAAGAAACGTAATTTCCACGCGGTCGATACTCTCGCTACTACTGTCTTGCCACTGCTGTCCGGCATCGCGACGACTTGCCCGCCGACACCGGCGCTTTGGCCTACTCAATCTTAATAAGATCTCGGACGGGCGATCGCTCCCGGCCCGCAGCGGTGGGGCGATCGAGACGTAAAATGTCGATTGAGATTTCCATTTCGAGACGGTAGCCCGAGACTCTGACACCGAGATGTCCGCCCGAGATGTCCGCCCGAGATGTCCGCCCGAGATGTCCGCTTGAGGCTTCCTCCCACCGCCCGCTCCGTCCGGGACTGCCGCCACCATCGCCGCCCTTCAACCGTGCGCCTGCGCGCTGCTACCTGATGCTGCCTAACGCGAGCTTGCTTCGCACCCTGCTGACCCACAGCCCACTTACTTCTGGCGAAGTCGTCGCTACGGGCGCAAGGCGAAAAACGCGGCGCACTGGCTGGAAAATCCGGCGGCGAGTGACACTGAGCCTGATGGTTTTGTGGGCGTCGGCCAGCAGCGCATCGGCCCTGACCCTGCGCGTGGCGATCGAGACGGCAACGCCCGAAGTCACCGTCGGCAGCTCCACCGACGCCACGTTGCGCGACGCTAACGGGCGGGCGATCGCCCGCCTTGCCGCGATGTCCGGCTTTCGCGCCACCGCCAGCCGCAGCCGGGTCGCCCTCGATGCGTGGCGCGCCGAGGCGCTAACCCTCGAGCCCGACGACGACGGCCTGATCTTCATCGGCAATCGATGGTATCGCGGCGACCTGGAGCTGCGCGCCAACGGCCACCAAGTGATGGCGATCGATCGAGTCGATCTCGAAGACTATCTCTACGCCGTGCTGGGCGCGGAGATGAGCCCGAGCTGGCCCCTCGAAGCCCTTAAAGCCCAGGCCGTGGCCGCCCGCACCTACGCCCTCTACCAGCGCGATCGCCGCCGCGCACCCGACTACGACCTCGGCGACGACACGAGTTGGCAGGTCTATCGCGGCGTCGAAGACGAAGCCGACCGTACCCGCCGCGCTGTCGACGCCACCCGCGATCGCATCCTCGTCCACGATCGCCAGCCGATCGAGGCCGTTTTCCACGCCTCAGCAGGTGGCCACACCGAAAGCGCCCAGTTCGTCTGGTCGGACACGCGCCCTTACCTGCAAGGCGTCCCGGCCTACGACGACGACGCGCCCAACGCCAGCTGGCAGGTGGAAGTGTCCGCCGCTACCCTCGCCGGACTGAATCACGGCGTCGGCACGGTGCGCGATCTGCGGCTCGATCGCCTGACCCCCGGCGGTCGTGCCTGGCAGCTCGCGATCGTCGGCAGCTCCGGCACGCACGAGCTGTCCGGCGTCGAACTACGGGCCGCTCTCGGCCTGCCCAGCGCCAAATTCGCGATCGAGCGCGGGGGCAGCGGCTTTATCCTCAACGGTCGCGGGCGCGGCCACGGCGTCGGCATGAGCCAGTGGGGCGCGCGCCGCCTTGCCGAACGGGGCTACGACTACACGCAAATCCTCACGCACTATTACCAGAGCGCCGACGTCACCAATCGCCGCTAGCGATCGACCGCAGCTAAAAACCCTGCATCGCGACAGAATTCGCGACCTTTTCTTACGTGGCACCGACGTAGGCGGATGCAAACTTGCGTGAATTCGCTCGAATTCGCGCACCAGCCCCAAATTTCAGTGCGATTACCGACACGACCACCGACCCCTCCGTGAAGAGACGGAGTCAAGAGCGACGCATACCCCTGAAATCACGAGCAAAGAGACACAGAAAGCAACTAAAATCCGCGTCCGACGACCCCGACATTTCTTTATATTTTCTTCATATAGCAGACCTCTTCACACAAGCTTTATAAATAAGCTTGAAGAAATACGTCGAAATCCTTGAGGTCTGGTGGTATTGCAAAAGTGTGAGTAAAGGCTCCGAGAAGGTTTCAGAGATCGGTGGTCTTCAGAGAGCGCTAGAAGAGTGAGGAAAGACCTCGTGCGGCCTCAGCTTCAGTGCTTGCGACTTCATCGCAACTTCACAAAACCGCTTGTAGCTTGCGTTTGACGCCACGCTCCGTACGCTTACTATGTAAATACGCCGACGTCGTTGAGTGAATTCCTCATCCACTTGACGGGCTCGCAGGCGGATGGTTCCTGTAAACGGACATTTCGCGTAGGTAGTCATTCAGTGGAAAAGCCGATGAGTCGTGAAAAGTTGGAATTCAGCGTCGTTATCACCACCTACAACCGTCTCGATTTGCTTCCCATAGCGATCGAGTCCGCGCTCGAGCAGACGCTCGCACCAAAGGAAGTCATCGTCGTCGATGACTGCTCGACGAGAGATGAGACCGAAGCCTACATGCGCGAGCTGTCCGCTAGAGACCCGCGCGTTAAGTACATCCGCAACGGGACGAACCTCCACCATAGCCGCAGCGTTAATAAGGGCGTAGAGGCCGCGACCGGCAACTGGATTAAGTTCCTCGACGACGACGACTACCTGGCGCCGACCTGCCTGGAAGTGATGGCCGACGGTATCGCCGCCGCCCAAGCCAAAACGAGCGACGAAATCGCCATGTGTTCGGTTCAGGCTTACCAGGAATACCTCGACGGCAAGATTTTTCACTGCACCAAGCTACCGGTTCCCGTCGCGGGCGTCAGCCTCAGCTTCGGTACGGAAGATGCCGGCTACCTCGTCCCACAAGACGACGTGCACTACAACATGCTCACCGAGCGTCTACCGTTCGGTACGCCCGTCCAAGTTGCGTGCAGCAAAAAAGCGTTCGAGGCCGCAGGCGGCTGGAACCACGCCTTTAGCGGTAGCTGCGACGATATCGAATTCTGGATTCGCGCCGCCAGCGAAGGGGCCGCCGTGATGCTGCACGCACCCGTCGCCCACCGCACCCACGGCGACGACAACATCTCTGACAAGCTCACGCCGTTAGAGCGCTGCCAGACGAACACGACGATCAAGCACAAAATCTACGAGCGCATCTCGCTGAAGTACGCGAAAAGCCTGCCGCCGATGGAGCGCATCCAAGGTGAGCTTGAAGTGCACTGGACGCTGGTCAGCCTGAAGCGCTGCCTCAAGCAGAAAAAGATTGACGATGCTAAAGATCTGCTCGCCCGTGTTGCCAGTGCCCCGTCTCACTGCCGATCTTACCTGTCGTCTCGCTTGAAGCGCGCCTAAAGCGCACCTAAGGCTGCTCGGCGCTCGACATATTCCAGCTTTTCAATATTCCCGCCTTGCCGAACTGGCAAGGCGGGATTTTTTCGATCGCGAACGATCGCAAACAATCGCGCTCGTTCGCGATGTAAATATAAAGACGGGTCGCCGCAAGCGCGCGCGGGCAGCAATTCCCTCTTTCCCGACCATCCACCGAAGCTCGGACACAATCTACGGCCATGCTGGACTTGACAATCGTAATCTTGGCGAAGACTGACTCGGATCTCTCGCCGGTGCTCGTTGCCCTCGCCCGCCAGACTGGCCTCGAACGGTTCACCTGGGAAGTGTTGCTCGTGCTCGAAGCAAAGACAAAGGCGGCGGCAGATGCGGCTAGGTCAACAGAGATCGCGCGGCCCGACGACTGGCCTAAGGACGTCCAACTCTCGCCCCTCGTCGGGTTCGAGCAAGGCGCGGCAGAGACCCGACAGGAGGCGATCGAGACCGTTCGCGGGCGGCTCGTCGGCTTTCTTTACCCGGATATGATTGTCGCGCCCGACTGGATTCGCTCGGCTCTAGATTTTGCCGAAGCGAACTCGAGCGTCGGCGCGATCGGCAGCCGCATCGAGCCACGCTGGGAGCGCGAGCCCGACTTCGATATTTTGAAGCTGGAATGGCTGATGCCTCACATCGGGGTTGTCCGTCTCGGCCTGGAACCGAAACGGTACTTTCCTTGGAGCCGTCGCTCCCCGTTGCTGGGCGGCACGGTCGTTCGCCGCAATATTTGGCTGTCGTTTGTGCCGAAGCAACTCTTTTTGCTGTCGGCTTCTTGTGGACTAGGCGTGCAGTATGCCGATCGCGAGGCCGTGTTTCGCATCCTGCGATCTGGCTGGCAGATTTGGCACAACCCCGAGATGCGTATCGAGCGTGACGTGCCGCTCTACAAAGTCCAGCCCGCCTACCTCTATGGCGCTGCCGACGCGCTCGGACGCAGCCGCAACAATATCCGCATGCTGTGTCACAAGCCCCGGCAACGACCGTTCATGCTGGTGTTCTATATCGTGCGAGACGTACTCTACTTGCTCTGGCACTGTCTACGCTACCCAAGCCCGCAGCACAACATCGAAGCGATGTGCGAGCGCAAGCGGGCGCTCGGTTCGATCAAGAGTTTGCGATACCTGTGGACGTACGTGCGCCGCCGCTGGCAGCAAGGCCGATCGAGCTGAGTCTTCCGACTTTCGATCGGTCTCTTTTCGCAACGCGGGCATCACGATGCTTCAGTCTTGCTCTCAGAGCGGCGGCGACGACAGCGATCGGAGCAGTACTTCACTTCATCCCAGCACCTCGCCCACTTTTTGCGCCACGTAAACGGACGACCGCACACCGGACAAATCTTGGTGGGCAGGTCGGATTTTTTGCGCTGTTTGGCCATTGTTGAAGAGGCGGTGAGGGTCGAGTTTTGCGGCGAGGCCGAGATCGGCGAGCTAGGCTTCTCTGCGCTCGGGGCTTATCAATGATATCCAGTTCGTCTTGTTCGACGCTGCGGGTGCGGGCGATGTCGAGAATGTCGAGGTCAGCGAGTTCGATGAGTTCGAGGATGCTTTGACGAACGCGATCGGCGGTGTCGGGTGGCCAGGTTTGGAGTTTGGTTTGGAGTTCTTGGAGGACGAGTTCTACAGGAGCGGTTAGTGGTTGACGAATTTTAAGCGCTGATGAGGGGGCGAATGCTGGGGATTTGGTCGGCGCTCAAAGGGGACACGGCGGATTTGGGGACGACAACGACATCGATCGACTCACCGATTGCGTTGAAGACTTTCGAGGATGTAGCCTTCTTCAATGCCTTCAGGGTTGGGGACGGTATCGATGAAGGTGGCGAGGTCTCCGGCTCGGAGGTTGTATTCGGGGAAGTCGCGGTTGAGGCAGATTTTGCCGTATAGCTCGATCTTAGATTGGGTCATTTTTTCGGCAGCAGGGTGACGAACTGGATGTTTCCATCTTCGGTGCGTTCGAGCCAAACTGTCACGATCGGGAGCGTTTTGGTGGGGACAAAATAGGTCTGCTACGATCGAGCTATGGAATTCGAGTGGAACGAGTCGAAAGCGCAACGCAATCTCAAGAAGCACGGCGTTTCGTTTGAAGAGGCGAAGACCGTGTTTGACGATCCGCTCTATCTCGATTTCTACGATCCCGACCATTCTGAAAGTGAAAATCGTTTTCTTTTGGTTAGAGCGTCGGCGACGAACCGCGTCCTTATTGTTTCTCACACCGAACGTGGTGGCGCGATTCGTATCATCAGCGCACGCGAGGCCACACACACGACAGGAGCGGTATTTATATGCAGAAGGATGATGAGTTACGGCCTGAGTTCGATCTGCGGCGTTTGCGGGTGCGACGGTTTGGGTCGCAGCGCCGGAAGTTTGGCGCGATCGTGAGGCTCGATCCAGATGTTGCGGAGCTGTTTCCGAGTGCGGAAGCGGTGAATGAGGCGTTGCGGGCGATCGCGAATCGCGAGAAACCGAGTCTCTGAATCGTGGCTCGATCGGGGCGATCGCGCGGGTGGTTCGGTGGCGGCGATCGATGTGAGGCAAGAATCACGTTCTACGCTGCCATTGCTGTGGGTCTTGCTTGGCGTGGAAGCAAGCGATGACAGCGATCTGGCTGTCTAGAATGCGGTAGAAGAGACCGTAGGGAAAGCGCTTGACTTGTTTCCGTCGAATATCGCGGTAGATTGCTGGACTTGCTTGCGGGAATTGTTGGATTTGACCGAAGCAACGATCGAGTTCGCGAATAAATTCTGAGCCGAGTGCGGAGCTGCGGGTGTCGTACCACTCGAAGGCGGTTTCGATGTCGCGTTCGGCTTCTGGTGTGATGATGAGATCGAAGGCCATTTATCGATCGAGCAGGCGCTGTTTGAGCTGGTTCCAGCTCGTGCCTTGGGGGTCGCGATCGTGGAGTTCGAGGCGGCGATCGAGTTCGGCTTTTTGCAGTTCGCTGAGGGGGAACGGCTCGGCGGTGGTGTCGATGCTGTCCCAGATTTGTTCGATGAGTTCGAGGCGATCGGCGATCGGGAGTTGGAGGATGTTGTCGAGGATCGGGTTCATCGGCTCTGCTGGGCGATCGGGGATGTCTTTAGGTTAGCAAGTGGCTCGATCGGGGCGATCGCGCGGGTGGTTCGGTGGCGGCGATCGATGTGGGGCGGGCCGCATGAGGCCGATCGCCGGTTGTCGGTAGGGTGTGTTGCGGCGACGAAAAGTTCTGGAAAAGACCGACCATTTTGATAGGCCGTAACGCACCGAGAATATTTCGGGGAAAGCGGACAGGGCTGCGGTGCGTTTGGGCTGCGATCGCTTATCGTGATGTTTGAGAATTAATCGCAGCCAAAACACACCCTACCGTTATGGGGAATTATCGGCGCGAACATTGGCGGGGTGGGGTGTATTTTTTGACGCAGGTGACATATGGGCGTCAGCGGTGGATGTGTGACGAGCTGGCAAGATCGGCATTGCGCGCGGCGATCGCCAAGGTGCGGCGAAAGTATCCGTTCGTGATCGAGGCGTTTGTGCTGTTGCCCGACCATTTCCATTGCATGTGGCGATTGCCGGAAAATGATGGGGATTTTTCGGTGCGGATGCGGTTGGTTAAAAGCGATGTGACGCGGCAGATTGGCGATCGTTTGCAGTTGGAAGTGGAGGGGTCGGAGTCGCGGGAACGTCGGCGGGAGCAGAATTTATGGCAGCGGCGATTTTGGGAGCGAAGGATGCGGGACAATCGCAAGTTTGCGGCGTATTGCGATTACATCCATTTCAATCCGGTGAAGCATGGGTTATGCGATTCGCCGCTGGATTGGGAATGGTCGAGCGTGCATCGGTTTGTGCGGGAGGGGATTTATCCGTCGGACTGGGGCGGGCGATCGGGTGGTGGACTGGCGATCGAGGTGGGGCAAGACGAATAACGGTAGGGTGTGTTCGGCCACGGTAAGTTATGGGCGGTATTGCCAATATGGAATGGCCGTAACGCACCGAGGATATGTGGGAGAAGGGCGAATATGGCTGCGGTGCGTTTTGGCGGCGATCGTCGATCGTGATATTCGAGGATCTTTCACGGCCAAAACATACCCTACCGAACTCAAGAACGCACCCTACAACTTACGCACCGAGGATATGTCGGGAAGGTGCAATCGCAATATCGGTACGTTTCAGCAGCGTGTCGTAGGGTGTGTTACGGCTACGAGCGATGATGGAAAAGACGAAAAATATTGAATGGCCGTAACGCACCGAGGATGCATTTGGGAAGAGCGAATATGGTTGCGGTGCGTTTTGGCGGCGATCGTCGATCGTAATATTCGAGGATCTTTCACGGC
>ERZ1740068.15-NODE-15-length-99637-cov-8.787542_pt1 | contig 99637 bp, 81 predicted proteins | sample MGYA00581735_ERZ1740068 | MGnify/ENA primary metagenome ERZ1740068 (study PRJEB43018, sample SAMN04849740) | marine metagenome | isolation source: floating plastic debris | place: Pacific Ocean | collected 2008-08-30 | study: EMG produced TPA metagenomics assembly...
ATTAAATAATTATGTCAAATTAAAAACGCTAAAAACATGAAAAGAATAATGATGATCCTTGCAGTAGTAGCCTGTACCGCACTGATGGTGTCCTGCTCAGAACAGACAAGTCCTATCGAAGAACTAGAAATCAAGGAGGTGCCAAGTACTGACGCAGAAGAAGATAATCCGGCCTACAATCCATTTGATCATTATAAAAAGAGTAAGTAGCCACCTAATAAGTACGGAATCTAATGGTTGTCAAATATAATCTTTCTTTAATCATCAGAATTCATTTTTAAAAAAGATTAATATTGTTAACTTTCGGAGTGCTTAAAATTAGCTTTTAAGCACTCTTTTATCATTAGATAACTTAATTAGACTAAATGAAACGCCTCCTATTACTCTACATTACGTCGATTATGCTCTTTGCATGTGAGCAGGAAACAGTTACCATTGGCAACTACAATCAAAAAGCACTGGAAGTAGGCCGCAGTACCCAAAACTATGACTCGGCCATCTACTATGCCACGCAAAACCTAAAGCTTACCCAAAGTGCCGCCGATCATTATTTTTCTTACTATATCATTGCTTCCAGTCATGAAAAGCAGCAAGCCTATCAAAAAGCGGCAGTCAACTATGTGAATTCATTACAAAATCTTCCTGAGGGTTCGCAGCATGATGAATTGAGGTACCAATTACTCTACAATATTGGCCTCATCTGTAAACGATATGCCAATTATGACCTCGCCATCAATTACTACAAGCAAGCGAGTAACTATGTATCAGATAAAAACAAAATATGGCTCTACTACAATTTGGGAAACGCCTACAAGGAGAAAGAGAATATAGAAGAAGCCGCCTACATGTATTCCGAGAGCTTAAGATTGTCTTTATTGGCTGAAAAAGAGATCGAACAAGCCAAGGCTTACAATCAAATTGGACTATTGTATTCCTCCTTAGAAGATTATGATAAAGCTCGGTCACAGTATTTGACAATCATCAATAATGACCGAAATACTTCTGAGCTATACCAGAAATACAAAGGATATGCACTTCACAATATGGGGAGTAGTTATCTGTATGAGAAAAACTACAATAAGGCAGTTGAATACTTTCTCAAAGCATCTAAATTGAATAGGCCAGATAAGGAACAATTCGTCACCTATTTCGATCTCGGCAAGTGCTATGAAGCGAAAGGTGAGCTGTCACTAGCTGTCGACTATTATCGGAAAGCCTGTGAGCTCTTCCCTGCTACAGAGCCCAATCGTGAGTTTTTGAAAGTACATCACCGTCTGGGAGAAGTCGCTTTCCAACTCAAGCGTTATGAAGAAAGTCACCTGGCGGCAGGCAGATATTTTGCCGAAACAGACGATTTCCTGGCTGTAAAAGAGCAGCAGCTCGCCCTGTTTTCTTCTACCAACATGCAAAGTGCCGTAGACAATGTCATTCTTACTTATCGCAAGGTAAGGCAAATCAAAGAATACAAATACCAACTCATAGGCGGTGGAATTGCCTTAGTGCTGTTGCTGGTATTTTTGATCAGGTTTACCATCAGAAACATCAGGCTTAAACAACGCAATCACAAATTGGAAACTGTACAGCAGCAAGTAATGGATGTCTTAATGGAGTGAAGGGAATAGCGTGAGACAAACTATTGTTTAGTAAGCAATGAAATGGCTTTTCCCATCTTGGTTTCAAGGTCCGCGATTCGCTGCTGAAGCTGAGCAATCTCGGCATCACGTTCCTTTACCTGGTTTTCCAACATGGAAATGTGCGATTTAATGGCAATGATCTGATCGTTGTTATCAGTAAAAGCATGATCATCCAGCAAATGATTGATTTGGTCTCCTGCTATCTGCGGTGATACACTGAGAATACTGTCAATGCTCCTGTTGGATAAGGCAGCCAGCTTGATTAGAAAGTCGATGGGTGTTTTCTGCAGGCTTCGCTCTATGTTATTGATCGTCACACGGCTCGTGCCCATCTTCTCGCCGAGTTCGCCCTGGGTTAAGCCCAACTGATTTCTAACTGCTTTTACGCGCTGTCCTATGGTTTGCTGCTCTGTTGACAAGGATATATAGTTTGCTCTTATTACTTTAGATGCGATGGCTTGATTCATACAGCCATCAACGTCAGTTCATCTCATTGAGGTCTGTAAAATAATCATTCCCACGAATTATCGACTCGTATTTGTCAAATATCCCATCGCCAGTACCCGATACAAGCCGTAGGCATCAATCCGCTAACCGAATGATTAACTTTCCAACAAATCTCAACAATTAATTCTAGTTTGATTAAATTTTAATCAATTATTTTATAAATTTGTACAAAGGTTATAATTTAATCACGACTATAATGCGAATGATCTTCAAAACTGGCTGGAATGAGCGACTTCCCGGCGGCTTTCGGGTATTTGATAAAAAGGATCTGAGCTACCGGCCCACATCAAAAGTATTTTGCCACATGTCACTATTGTTAGTCAGTCTTCGATAGTTGACATGCGTTTTTAGTTGATCGGAGGGTACCAAAAATGGTGCTCTCCCTATTTTCATCATTACTAATCCAAACACACCTGCGTATGAACAAGACCGGAGACCTGATGACCCAGATAGACCGTCTGGTAAACCTCTCAGATGTCCGTGCCCAACAAGAGGTTGGCAGCCAGCTCAAGACGGACCTTGGCAGGTTGTTGATGGAATTGGCAGAGGAAAAAGAACGGAGTTTGAGGATTTTGGAGCGGTTTGGGGATGGGCGTTTGTGAGCCCCTACAAGAGAAGGCGCAGTCTGCCGACTTTCAGATCCAAGTACAGAAGGACTGAATTGAAAATCAATAACGATAAATTGGGTGATTTCAATTAATTAAATATATTTACGAATAAGCTAGTTATTTAAAAGCCCCCTGGGTCAACTAATTTATCAAAAGTGTTTTTTTTGCACCCTTTCACTTTTGAGCATACGCAGATTATAAGCCTTTTTTAATTTTTGATCACTTCCTGTTCGGCAAGTGTCCGACCGGGGGTATAGCTTCCGTTTTTTTGATTCGGGCAATGAACAGTATTGCGTAAGCCGAAAAGCATAAAGAGTAGGCGAAACTTAATAGATCATTATTTATGAAACATTCAAACAAACCTGACGCGATGGCGAAGTTCATGGCATCAGTGGCGGTATTATCTAAGGATGCCGAGCGTAAATTAAAAGGTGGTTATGCTGTAATTGCAGGTACAACCAACAAAGACGTTTGTCACGGGAACAACTCAGGCTGTACCAATGAAACAGACTGTAGTGACACAAAAAATAGCGGAGGATGTGATAACCAAACAACTTGTTTTCATTAACTGACCCAAGCTCAAAAACAGCGTATGCCGAAAAGCTAATAGAGTAGGCAGTAACCGATTATTTTTTTGATAATGAAAAAAACTAATGAAAATGCAATGGAGAAGTTCTTAAACTCCATAGACCAACTATCCAGAAATGGTCAAGGGAAGTTGTTTGGTGGCTTTGCAGCGGTCTTTGCGGCCACTAATGTTGAGGGATGTGTCAATAAAGACAATTGTGACAATTCAAGTAATGATGATGTATGTAGTAATCACACCTCGTGTAAGGATTCATCCAACGGCACTTGTAGCAATCCCACTACCTGTTACTATTAATTTTTCAAGGGTGTCTCTATTTGAGATACCCTTTACAATTGCATTAACGGGACTAGTCTCTTATTGAAAAAATAAACTAATGAAAGCAAGTAAGTACAACTTTTTCTTTACATACCATTCCAAAATCGTTGGTTTCAATTCTTTTACACGAGAATTTATCATTTTAGACACTTTTTTAAAGGATTTATACGATGCCGCTACTCGTGAAGAGGGCTTTGATGAGCTAAAAGACTACCACCCTGATCTACATAAAATGTTAGTAGACTTGGGCTTTCTAGTTCCTAGTCAGGAAGATGAACTGCAAAAGGTAATGGATATTCGCCAGCAGGTAGACTTCAATAATACCCATTACCACCTGACCATCAACCCTACTATGAACTGTAATTTCAAATGCTGGTACTGCTATGAAAGCCATGTCAAAGGCAGCAAAATGAATCCACAAAATATAGAAAAGATCAAGTATGCGGTAGACCAGATTTTGACAGAGCGGCCAGACTTAAAGTCTTTTCACTTATCATGGTTTGGTGGAGAACCTCTACTTTACTTCAAGGGTGTGGTAAAGCCATTGAGTGACTACATTCAGAAAAAGTGTCAATCAAGTAATCTGCAGTACTCTGTTGGGTTTACTACCAATGGCTATCTGATTGATGAAAAAATGATTGAGTGGTTAAAAACAAGTCAGGTGGATCATCTGCAGATTACGCTTGACGGCCACAAAGAACGCCATGACAGCGTACGGAACGTCAACCAGAATAAAGGCTCTTACGACAAGATAGTATCCAATATTTTTGCATTGACGGAAGCTGAGATAAATGTCATCATCAGGATCAACTATGACGACAAGAATTTAGACGATGCTTACCTCATATTGGAAGATTTTATGTCGATGACATCACACCAGAGAAACTATGCACGTTTTTCATTCCACAATGTATGGCAGATCAACTCACCTGATGTACATTAAGTGTGAAGAAATAGTAACAGAATATCGCAAAAACGCTTTTCATGCAGACTCCTATTTATCTTCAATAGATGGAGTGCGTGGTTCGTGCTACGCCGACAAGAAAAATCAGGTAACAGTCAACTACAATGGAGACTTGTACAAATGTACTGCGCGAGATTTTACAAAGGGGAACAAGGAAGGTCAACTAACCGATGAAGGGTTGGTCTGGAATGAAAAGTATACTCAAAGACTCAATTCCAAATTTAAAAACAAGCCGTGTTTGGAATGTCCCATCATGCCCATTTGCAACGGCGGCTGCTCACAGCAAGCACTTGAAAATCTGGACAGAGACTATTGCGTCTGGGAAAATTCAGGCATAGAAAAAAAAGACCTTGTTTTTAGTCGATTTAAAAAGATGATCGAGGACAACGAATATCAGCTTAACTAAAATGACAAAATCCGACTTATGAAAGCCCGTTCCCTAAGAAATCACAAAATGCAATACAATCTACTCCTATCGGTCTTACTTTCGACTTTGCTACTAACCTCTTGCATCCAGAATTCGCAAAAAAAACAATTTTATACGATTACAGCTGACTCTGTTAAACAAGTTTTCAAATATCTAGGAGGTGATCCCAGGACATACTATTTGATGTTAGGAGAAGAAACAGATGTGGGAACTGACGGCTATCCTGGAACTACCCATACACTGTATTTTGACGATGATACGTTGGTGTTTAAAAACAAGAACTTTCCATTCCTCAGTGATACCATTATTCACATCAAAAAAGGGAAAGAATTATTCAAAGTAAGGCTGCGGTACAATGGTGTCAGCGCTTTTTTCCCTCCAGCATATAGAGCAAAATACGATCAAAGTGTACAAGTAGAAATTCCAGAAGTCTATGAACTGGCAAATATCTTATGGGCGCTGTCACAGGATGGGAAATACGCAAACACTTTACCTAGAGACAATGATTACTTTCGTGAAGTCTCAGCATATTTTAGCCCATTTATAGATCATCCAATATTTGAGAAATTACAGGTTCCTGATAGCGTATACTTTCAAAAGTACTTTGAGTTTAGAGAAAATAGCTTTGCCTTCCAGTTTGATGGTGACAGCTTGGTAAGAAACGGCCCTCACTACTTTGTCTACGGAAACGACTGGGCCGACTTTACAAGTTTTTTCAGTGAACTGGCCCCCTTGGTGTCGGACTTTGCCAATGCCAGTAACTTCAGACAGTTTTATCAGTCGCATCAGCCATATTATCAATCTATGATACAAGAGCAGTCAGAGATGATACCTGTCAGGAATATCTGGGACTGGATGGAAAAAGAGTTTCCTAACAGAAAGTTTAACTCCTACAGAATAGTGTTTTCTCCGTTGATCAATGATTCACACAGTACACAAAACTTCGTAACAGTTGATTTTACAAAAAGGGAACCTTTTAGAGAATCCGTGATGTTTGTCTGTGGCAATCGCTATGCCTCTGACAAAACCTTGTCACGCGGACAAATGCAAGGCTTAATGGCGGGCATTTTCCTTACAGAAGTGGATCATAACTATGTCAACTCAGCAAGTAGAAAATACAGAGAGGATATTGGGGTTATTTTTGAAAACCGAGACTTTTGGGCCAATGATCAGGTACTGGGCTATCAGTCTCCAATGGCTGTTTTCAATGAGTACATGACTCATGCCATTTACAGTCTGTGGGTGATGGAAAACTTTGATGAAAAAACCACCAATTTTCTAATCGACTACCGGGAAAAACTCAATATCAAACGAGGGTTTATCAGGTTTCCAGCATTTAACCAGGCACTCATTAAGGTAAAAGAAGCAAATCCTGATAAAAAAACGATGGAGTTATATCCACATATTTTGGAGTGGTGCAAGGATATTCTCTCAGATCAATGACCTGTATACACTATAAGAAAGTTTTGGTCTCAAACGGAATGACTGGAAAATCCCAATTATTCATTTTTGCCAACTAATCCCAAAAACAAAAAACAACTAGTAACTTTATAAATAAATTATAAAAAGCCTAACCCAACCATCAAGCTTCGCCAACTACTACCGAAAACACAAACCCGCACTTCAGGATTCGTTATCTACTACCGAAAATACAAACCCGCACCGCAGGTTTAGTAAACTGCTTATAAAAATGGAAACCTGCACATTAAGTTTAGCAACCTACGAGCAAAAACTAAAACTTGCACTGCAGGTTTAGTAAACTGCTTACAAAATTCAAAACCTGCAAGCCAGGTTTCGTAATCTGCGAGCAAGAACAGCAACTTGCACATCAGGTTTTGTCAACTACTTCCTGATATAGAAAACTGATCGTCAAGCTTCGCAAACTACTTCCAAAGATGTAAAACCCTCCATTAAAGCACTGCAAGGCCATTTTTCGTTCTTTCAATCACCTCCCAACAAGGGCTTTTTCTTAAAAAATGTTAAACCTATTTTTTATTGCTGCAATTATGACATCTTTGCACTCATCGCATCTAAGTGAGTAAACTGTTCAAAACAAATTTTACAACCAGAATGAAAGAAGTAAAAGAATTAGGATATTCAAGAATCCCATTGTCAGGATTGACAACCTTAGGAAACAGAATCATAGCTGCACTAGAGAGTAGACATCCGGCTGAGCCATTTTTCCAAAACAATATTGCCTCCGTTAAAAGTGCCATTGGAGATGGTGTGCTGGCAGTAGGTAGTAGCTTGTTGAGCGAGAATACTCCCGCGGTCAATCAGGCGGACATGCAGCGCAAAAACAGTTTCAACTCTCTGAGAAACCACATCAAAGCAGGCCTTACCAGAGAAAATGAAACCTACCGCAAAGCCTGCGAGCGGCTGATGGTCATTTTTCAGCGCAACAACACACAGATGATGAGCCTGCCGCTGGACGAAAGATCGGCCGCCCTGGAAAGTCTGTTTGAAGACCTGGGCACCGTTGACATTCTCTCTTCAGAACTCAGCAGTAATGGGGCAGCATCAGACCTGGTCACGGTCAATGCGACTGCGTGGCTGCAAGAGCTGAAGGATTTTCACACCGCTTTTGAAGCGGCAATACAAGCGAGGAATACAGAAAAGTCGGACAGAAAGGTACTCACCGACGAGGCGGCGAAGGATGCGCTGGTCCCGCAGATGAAAAACCTGCTCATGGCCGTACAAGTAGCCTATAATAACCAGATCGTAGCGGCTATAGAAGATACCATTGACCTCCTCAATGAGATCATCAGTGAAGTGGTCACCGCACATAGAAAATAGATTTTAGCAATTTTTTGAACAGTTTTTAAATGGGAAAAAGCCGGCCAGATGGTCGGCTTTTTTTTATGCAGTTGAAAACACCTGCATCGGCGAAAATCTCGCTCATGGTTGTGTCTCCACAACCATGAGCGATCTCTAATCCGCAGCACTTCTCCATGTATAACTCTTGTGAATTACCTGCCATTTGCCTTCCAGCTTCAGCAGCAGGAAATAATCTGTGAATACCCTCCAGCCGGGCACCAGGATCTCCACCTTGGCGCTGGCAGCATTGTTTTCATAATCTATCGACAGTATTTTACCCTGGCGGCTGTTTTTCTTACCTACTTTAATGCCACTGATGTAGTCCTGACCATTCCAGACAGATAGTTTACCTTCTTTGACACTGTAGAGGTTAAGATCGGGATGAAATGCCTTACGGACCCTGTCTGGCTCACCATTGGCCGTGCCTTCGATGTAGTCTGTCAATACGAACTTGATGGCTTCATAATCAGCGTCCTGAGGAGGGCTTGTTGTCGCTGAAGCATTGTGTGCCGTGTCATACAGGTTGTGTACTTCGTACTGGCCGAAATTGTGATCGACTTTTGCTGAGGTTGGTGTGTCTGCGTTTGCGGATAACTGCATCACCAGCCCGATGCTTAAAATACTTAGAAATAATCGTTTCATTGACTTTGAGTTTTTTTATCAACAAATGTGTCTCAATCGGCGGATCTCCACAGCATTTCAGCATGTCCGATCTGTTCGGATTTTTAGAATTCAGACAAATTTGGAAGGGGTAGTACCGGTATTTTTCTTGAAAGCCGCATAAAACGAGGATTTTGATTTGAATCCACACTCCAGGCCGACGGCTTCTATGGTAAGCTCTGGCCGTGTACGCAGTAGCTCTTTGGCAGCTTCTATTCGGTGGACATTTACATATTGGTTGAAATTCTCACCCGTAGATTCATTAACCGTCTGGGAAAGCTGATAGGCTGGTACCCCGAGGCGTTGCGCAACTTCAGCACACTTGAGCGATGGTTGCGTATACAAGTCTTGCGCGAGAAAGAGGTCTTCCAGCTTCAGCAGCAACGCTTCAGATTTGTCCGGATCTATTTTCTGGCTGGTGGTGTGCAGTAGAAAGACACTCTTTTTGCGTGTGTTGAGAATGAACAAGACCAACAAATAACCAATCACCGTAAAAGTGACTGCTCCCACGATGTAGCTGGTATAGCCTGATGTAAAGTAGGCCAGCCAGACGAAGAAAAACACCGATAATACATGGAGCGTCCAGCGGTTGATGGCGGTGAGGTTTTTTTGAAAAATAGCTGCTTGCTGTGTCTTGTAAAAAAAGTAGGCGGACAGGAGTAGATAGGCTACCCACTGCACATAGATCGTTCGCAGCAAATAGCGTCCCCACAATCCGCGGTATTCATAGTAGGGATATTGCCAGGTAAGAAAAGTGATGATGGGGATGAGTACCCCAAGATGAATGAGCCACTTTGGCGGCCGGTGGTCTTTGTGACACACTGTCACCACATAAAAATAGACAAACGGACCAATGAAAAAGCAGGCGGCGATCCCAATCTGAATAAAAGACTGAGCGAGGTTGTCATCAAAATAGAAAAACACCGACTTGCCTGCCCGGATGCTGAGCATGAGCAATGCGATTGACAAAAACCTGTTGGCGATGTGCTTTTTCCCGGCAGTGACGAAAATATAGACACTGAGAACAATTCCATTGAAAGCACCCAAAGCACTAAAGAAAAATAAAAGTTCACTGCTGAAGTTCATAGTTGCTTTTACCGTCAGGTTCCTGAAATGGTTGTCAATTCAAGGCTTATTTGATGAATGAATTCAAGTTAATATAAAAAGTGGAGAAGTCTGGTTTCTATAGGTGCAGGTACCAAAGATCAGATCGATGGGTGAACCAAGTGGCAACTTAGGCTACGAAAAAACACACTTATTTATATTTTTTTTATACATTAGCATTAATTATAAGTAATCAAAAGAGATCTCTAAAAACTCAATTTGAAATTTTGATTAAGAGATTTTTTTCTGAGACAAGGCATCAAGAACGGAGTTTAGCAGCGCTAAATGAGTATTTTGATAACGCAGTATCAGGAGAAAAGATCAAATCAAAAACCAACAGGGGGTTATTAGAGATGCACTAAACTAATTCGCATGAAGATCGCCAGTTACGCGTTGGTAGCGCTGCTACTTTTGCTGAATGTTTCCTGCTATCAGGAAGAAACAGCGATTACCCAATCTATTACAATCCCTCAAGTTCAGGCATTTTACAACCAACTTTCACAAGATAATAAAGGAGGACGCACTGAAGGGCTCACCATCTTATGGGAAGAAGGCACCTACAAAGGAGTTTCCACAGGTGACGCCCTGGTATTTCCGGTCACCAGTGCCTCCAGTCGCTATGTACAACTTGAAGAGACCGAAGTACTCATGCGGGTTGAAAGTGTTGCTCATGCCTTTGCCTACCTGGATAACGATCAGGAATTGCACCTGGATTATGTACAGCAGATTCCAATTAGATCATCAACAAATTTTACCGGACATATCATCGCAGGCAGTTGGGGGCAAGAACCTACCATGGTTTTCACCTATAAAAACGGCGAATTGGTCAACGATGCACGCGATGGAAGATTAGAGGACTGCACCACGGTGAGTTATTACGAGTGCACTACGGTAAGTGTAGGTGATGAAATCTATGGCAGTAGTTGTGATTTGGTAAGACAAACCACTGTATGTAACAATCCCACCGCAGCCCCCGAACTAGCCCCGGAAGATTTTGGAGGCCGTGGAGGAGGTGGAGGCCTGGGAAATAGGACTAGCTTGTGTCCGCATCCTGGTATTGTAGGATTGATGGTACCTTGTGAAGAGGATGTTTGCGAAGGCGAGGGATACGTGAAGGATCAGAATGGGGATTGTATTCGTGAAAGAAAACTGGAAAACAAGTTTAAGTTATGTGCAAATACACTTCAATTCGTACCCAATGGTAATGGATTCACGGCCGATATACTTGGTTTAGGGGCTTACGCTGTCCATGAAGAGAGTAAGAAAGGTTGGAATGTTGAGTTTGGAGCAACCTGCGTTACAATGAAAGTGAACTCTGCTATATTTGCAAGTGAAGAGTTTGCATTAGTTTATAATTTATCTAGAGATGAGCTAGATCAATGGCTTCAGACTCAAGACGATGAAACAATGACTAGTTCCATGATCAGAACCAAACTGATTGCACTTTTGAAAGACTATTTGGAGTTAATCAATAATAGTGTATTTCAAACGCAGAAGTGTGAAGGGTTGATCCCGGTTTCAGTGGCTGGTTACCACGAAGATTGCTAATGAAAACACTGACTACTATATTATTTTCATTTATCTATATGAGCACCTTTGCCCAAGTTAGAGAGGAGGTGATTATCGTATCCTCAAAAGAACAATTGGCTTCGCAACTCCAACTCGTCAAAAACCCTGAAAGAGTTGATCGATTATACATTTGGGTCAAACAAAATGATCGGGATTATAAGGTGTACCCTGTAGTGGGCCATCAGATCAATTATGCATCTCAAAAGAATATTATCAGAGAACCTATTGCAAGACTTCCTAAGGAAGTCTTGCGATTTTCCAACATTAAGCACCTGGACGTTTCTAGTTTAGGACTCAAAGTAGTAGACCCCATCATATTAGAATTCGCCCAATTAACATCACTTAACATCTCTTACAATAACATTGACGTACAAAAGGAGGTGTCAAAGCTGCAGAGTTTACCCAATTTGCAAACACTTATAGCGTTTGGTTGCAGTATATCAGATTTTGCCCTTTTGAATCTACGAGACAAGCAACACCCCATACGTGTACTGTATCGTGTCTCAGAATCTATTCAATACCACGATGAATATTATGGATGGAAAAAGTCATTTCAGAAAATCAACCCCACAAAAAAACTCAAGCTTGATTTACTCCAAAGAGTTCACAAATTTTTCCCTATTGGGATGCCAAATTATCTCGATAAGTTTCCTGGACAAGAAGAATATGATGAGATAGCTAAAAAGTGGACAGTAGATTTCACACAGGATTTTGATAACTCCAAGGGACAAATTTTCAGTCAGGAACTGAAAGGTTTGCGACCAGAATGGGATATTAGTAATCATTCTAGTTTTGTCTTTCCTGGAGATAGAATCAAAATCAAACTCACTACCAGTGAAACAGACAATATCAAAGAATTAAAAACACTCTGTCTGATACAATCAGTATTTACCAAACACTATACAATCTTCATTGACTCTCGAATTTCACTGAAAAAGTACAAAGACTATGGTCGAACCATATCTCAAAAGTTCTTCAGCGGAGAGCAAAACACAAATGAAGAAGAAAAAGAAATGATTGTCTTTCTCAAGGAGCAAATGAAGATCCATTATCCCTCCTACACATTTGTAAACCACAAGCTATTGATGGAAACGATGATCACCGGTGGTATTCCCAGAGGGGGTGATTTTGAATATCCCAAACCACAATACGCTATCTACGATTTCCTTTTTGGGAATGAGCTTTCCAATGGGGACTACAAAATACTGGAATAGGATTCACTTTTCCTGTCTCTCACCAGTCAAAAGTAAAAATTTCAGAAGGGAAAAACACTTTTGCTTCAACAGTGAAGAAAAAGCAATGTCAGTAAAATACTTCCGCAGAAAGTTGTGTCTTCACAACCCTGCCTAAAAAGCCGAATCTTTAATACATCGAACAGAGTAGCCAGTATCCTTGCTGGATTCTTCGATCTTAACCTCATCCGAATCATCGCTCATGAAGACTACATTCATTCGGTCTGCCGCAACGGGCGTGCTGGTCCACCATGCCCCATAACGACCCCTTTCGCTGAATCCATCGAAATCAACCCGCCCTCCTCCAGGTGTTGCCGTAAACCCGGTTTCATTCTTAGTGTCCACATTGGTATAAAGCCAGCGATCCTCACCCGCTTCCTTCAGCTTCCTCGCTGCCTGTTCTCTGCCACCCAGAAAATCAAAGAGTTCTTGCCACTCACCAGTCTCTGGCACGTGCCAACCAGCGGGACAAAGTGCGCCGGACGCAACCGTATATCCATTATACAAAGCCCCATAACTGATACTTAACGGCCTCACATCATTGTTGTACCAGCAGTATGCAGGCGCCTCCCGGTCAAACCAGTCGTCTTCATCGGTTATATTTGGGATATCTGTACCGTCGTTGAATTGGATCACCGCCAGGTTCTCTGCCATCCAGGTCTGGTCCCCGATTTCTACGGTTTTATACCCCCTTCCTTCAGTAGGATCAAACATGTCACCATCTTCATGCCTGGCAATCACCAAAGGCCCTCCTTCAGGTTCCAGTTTCTCAGGGGTGTAAATTTGTTCTGTAATGGCTGCGGTAATGATGATCGTCAACATAAACACAGTCACCGCTGATAATACCAGGAGCGGTACTTTTCTTTCCTTAATTCGTTGCCTGAGGCTAAATCTCGCTGGAGATGTGGGCTTGCGATCCGGTTCTGGCCGGGACTTCCTTTGAACGAGGTCTTCCTGGTTCTCAAATTGATTCTCCTTATTTTGAGATAATGGTTCGATGATTTCTGCCATCTCACTCAGCAGCTTACGGATGTCCCTCGCCCAATTGTCATGGTGTAACCTGATGCCATTGTGAAACACCAGCGGACGCAGGTCTTCCGGCAAATCACCGGACTCCGGCATCCGGGCGCCATCCACCATGACCGGTACCACCACCTTTCCCAGCTCCAGCGCAACCGACAGCTCCAGGCGGACAAAGTCATCGTTCTTGAAAATCCTTCGGTTTCCATCATCATCACACACCGTCGCAAACTGTCGCCCGATAATGGCCAGGACAATACTGCTTTCGCTGATGGAGGAGGCAATCACCTTCTTAAAATCAGCACCCAGGGGTATGGAATCAACGTCTTTGAAGACGGCCTCAGCAGGCAAGTGCGTCACCAGCGCATCATAGAGCCTTCCCGCACTGGCTGCGGAATCTTCCCTTCTGTAACTAATGAATACCTTATCGTCCATATTAGCTTAATCAGCGAATTGCCAAAACTTCGATCGAATTTGAGAATGGCAAATGATATCCCCTTCACAAATCAGGTTTCAAAGAAACCGTCAATCATCACTAATATACATCAATTCTCACCGAACCCGATTATTTTCTGGTCTCAGTAATTCATAAATGTGAGAACACTCAGATCGATCATCTATCACCCCCACTGAGCATAGATTCCGATCTATGCTCCAAATATACCCAAGCTTTCTTCGCGACTACCTAACTCTTATACCTAACAACCCATCACTTTCACCCAAACCTCACCTGATCCAGCACCTCAATCTCGTCGTGTAACCGGATCACTTTTCCTGCCTCTGTTGGCGGCACGTAAACATTGATGGTCAGAAAATAATGCGCTTTACCATACTGGATGACCTTCTCTGCCGATGGCGAATGGTCTTTCCGCGAGGCAATCATGTTTTTGATAAAATGGTAATCGATCTCTCCATTTTCCGGACTTTGTGGCGGCACGTTGCATCGCGCCCTGGGACTGATCCCAATCATATGGACGTCGCCCACCCGAAAGCGCATCCCCACACCTGGCGTATGATAAAGCTGTTCTTCCCAGTAGGCTTCCACACCACTCACCTCAATATTGGACCGAAACCGCTGCCGCATGTTCTCCAGCGTATGACGATCAAGATCCTGTTGCAGGTGCTGTAAAGAGGCTTCACTGACAATGGTCACACTGCTTTCGGCTGGCATGTCCATGAACTGCCCCTGGTCATTGCTCACCAGTTGCAAGCCCAGGTCAAAATAGTCACTGATGAACTCGTTGAGCGCCTCATTCTCTTCCCTCAGCTCAAACGTCCCTCCTATCCCCGACGTCTCATCGGAAAAAGTCACCGATGCATTGGCCAGGTCATAATCCGTTTTCAGCAGATTGACTTGATTATTTCGTTTGCCATTGAGGTAACGGCCATCGGCATCCACCATCGCAAATTGACGGTCATTTTTCAGCGAATGGAATCCCACCTCCACTTCGTCTGCTTCCACGAAGCCCAACGACTTGATAGGATAAATTCTCAACTTAGAAGTGATTGCTGTCCCCATATGTATGTTATTTACGCATTATAAAAATAATGAAAGCTACAACCTTCTCTCTCCTTCTTCAATGGCCAGGTCATTGATGCTTGCAAAACGCTTTTTCATCAGGCCATCTTCGTCAAACTCCCAGTTTTCATTCCCATAGGCCCGGAACCACTGTCCCTCCTCGTTGTGGTATTCATATTCAAACCGCACCGCGATGCGATTGTCCTGAAAGGCCCACAGTTCCTTCTTCAATTTATAGTCCAGCTCTTTCTGCCACTTATCCGTGAGGAAATCCTGTACCTCTTGCCGGCCGTTGATGAATTGGTTCCTGTTGCGCCATTCGGTATCCAGCGAGTAAGCCTTGGAAACTTTGACAGGATCCTGACTGTTCCAGGCGTCTTCTGCCATCTGTATTTTCTGTCGTGCGGTCTCCTCAGTGAATGGAGGAAGTGGATATTTCTTTTCCATCGTAAAATCTGGTTTTCTCTTATCAAAAAATTCGACAGTCACGCATTATGTACTGATTGTCATGACTTACGAGCAGAAAACCAAAAGCCCTTTGTTTTCGATCCCCAAATGAAGTAATTACCTGCGGGGGTGTCATCTATCTGTCATCTTTAGCTTTTGTATCAAAAATTCCATGAGTTAATGCAACAACCCCTGAAATCACAGCCACCCAGAAATCCCAGGGACCTCAATTTTGCATTAAAAATAGAAGCATTCAGCCACTATCTTCCTGTTTCATATTCAGGCATCTGACTTCGTCATCAAAGTTTTCCAGGCTTGCTTTCCTACCGAATCTACCGCCTTGCAGTAAGCCTCAAGCAAACCTTTTTCTTCAATACCCATGGTCATCCTGATGGTGGTATAACATTCACCAAAGTTGGTAACGTTGAACCCAAAGCTTGATCTGTCCACAGCAGGAAACCCTTCTGATTTTAGATATGGCAGTAATTTATCGAAGTACAATGCCCTGTTGGCATAAGCAACCTCTTCATCACGAAGCGCCTTCTCTTTCTTCTCTCCTCTGTCGTGCGAATCTAAATGCTCATTAGTATCAGACACTATCTTGCCGACATGAAGCATCAACTTTGTGTTATCCAGACCAAGTTTCCCTATTTCTTTAGGGACATCTTTGTCAGGAACCTTCTTCTTTTTGATTCTCGATAGTAATTCATTCAACTCTTCTTGTTTCTTATCCCCTAATTCCTCCCGCAAATCAATAAATGCCGGACCATTGATCATTTCGCTAAGCATTTTGACAAAATCCAATGACCCCTGTTCTTTACCAGCGATACTACCCTGATCGGCCTTTCTCTTGTCTGCCAAATACCTGTGAACAATAATATCTTTGGGCATAAACGAAACATATACCGTACTTTGGTCACTGCTGCCACACATGTGAAAGGCATTATCACCAGCCTGTAATTTTTCAGTCAACGACTTCCTCACAAATAACGTATTTGTTCTGATCTTATCAAGATAGTCTTTAAGTGGCTCTTTGTTTTCTGTGAGCATTCTGGAGACATACAACTGATCATCTTCGGGAACGCTCTCCTCATGAGCACCCATCTTATCATTAAATTCTTTCCAGTGATCACCCTTGTCATTGAAAGTAAGCGCAGTTCCGATACTAACCAGGTCCATGCCACTTTGAAAAAATTTCGTCCCACTTTGCAATAAAATCAGGTTGAGTTTTCCTGACTCAATGATAGGTTGTGCCTTTTCTAGTACCGCTTTGATTTGATCTTCTCCCAGGTGATTGAGTGTCACATCCATGATGACAGTGTGCGTATTGGACGATCCTCCTCCATATAAAGTATCCAACAACTCAAGCGGATCATGTGGGTGAATATCTTTACTGGCTGCATTGTTGGGATGTGGCTCCATTACAATGACCTTTTTATCCTTCAAACTCTCATCTGAAACATGCTGCTTTTCATCTGCTCCAGGAAACAAGTCCGGAGTTTCATAGTAGGCACCAGCCATGAATGCAACACTTTTTTGGTCTCCTTCAGAAAGTGATTGCTGGATATGATGGATCATTTCCAGGCCATGCGGAGCCACATTGATCAATGTAGGTGCCTTGAAACCATCTGGAAGCATATTCTTCAACCCACCCTTCATATTGCCGGCGCCCTTTTTCCATTTCAACTGAAACCTTACAATGTGGTGAATATTCTGCATCTGCTGATAGAACTCTTCGATAAGCACTGAGGACTCTTTCATGGCAATATCTTCCATTTCTGTTGGCTGTAATGTAGCAATTAAACTAGCATAGTGTTTAACCACTTCACATGCACTAAAAAGTGCTTCCATGAGATCTCTGCAAATAGTAGCAGGAGTTTCTTGATCGAAAAAATAAGGATAATCCGATTTTGACCTACCGATAGAACCGCCTATCAGCCCTTTGACGATGGCAATATTCTGCTTGACGAAAAATGGTAAATGTTTGTTCTCCTCAAAGCGTATCAAACTGCTATACTGTTTAGCAAGGTCCTCCAAAAAGGCGAACGGTGTTGCTGTCAATGGATTAGCAACTGGCCCCTCCTGTCCTCCTTTTTGATAAGGAATGATCATGGTATTGGCGCGAAACTCCAAGCCTTCAAAGGCACCCTCCGGTGATACTTCCGAATCGGCCACCTTTCCAGTAGTCGCTTCACTATTGGTTTCAAATGCCTTCTTCACATCACTCATTGCATCTGCTACCTTTCCTGCTTTAATTTTCGCGGCCATGACAGCGGCCACCTTGTCAGCTGATTCGCCAGCTGATGTGCGGAGCCCTTTCCCTCCCATCTGGCTGTGTATAGCGCCTACATTTTCATTTTTACTCTCTGCTGATTCAAATTTCACGATGAGTACTTTCAATGTCTTCACAAAGACGCCCTCGGTCTTAGGGATATCGTTAATACCCTTTGGTACCTTCTCTTCTACTTTGATCTTTAGAAAATCACCTGTTTCAGGATGTGTAATCTTAGTTGATTCCGGGACTTTGTTCACTGGAAATACAAAGAACTTCTTTCCGAGCTCGTTGCCTTTAACATCTCTAAGCTGCTGATTGACAGCAACTTCTTGTACTCTCCGATACATATTCCACAACCCGGTCTTAATGCCTCTCGCATAGCCCTGCATAACCAATGGGGATGAACTCCTCCCCATTCTCTTTCCATCATCCGCGGAATAGGTAGCCTGCAACTGAAACCTTGTCAAGTGGTACTTCAGCATTTGTGCTATTTCTGATTCTTCTACATGATCGAGACGACTACTGAGCAAATTGATCATATGGGTCAATCCATGAAACCAATCTTTATAACTATTTTTGTTAAGGTATTTATCGGAGATAGCATCAAGACGCTCATCTACATTGATATTCTTGCTAAAAAAACCATAGATGATATTTTTTAACTGCTTCTTCCCACTTTCCTCCGCTACCCGCTTGTCGCTGAAGCTCTCTACTCGTGTATTGATGTATTCAAAGAGCTCGTCAGATGCTTTGTAAACCGTAGTATTTCCATTAAATCCTGCAACAACAATCCTAAATTTATCAATATAAAGATCGAACTCACTTTTCACGAGGTCTGCATATTCTCCCCCTTTTGATTCGATGTAATCATCAATATCCTTATTACTAAAGGTATGTCCTACAGTAGGTGGTAGTGAAACATAATTATCATCATCTACTCCAATCAAGGCAAACTTAGGCTTTTTCTTCTTTGGAGCTACACAAACCTCATACTGCGATTTCTGACCATCATAAGAATTTACTTCATAGTACTTTTGTTGAGCCCTATTGAACACATACGTTCCAACTGCCTCTGCGCCTCCTTTTATTACCCGCTGCACTACCTTCTCTGTAGTTAATTGCTGTAGCTGTGCAGGGCTCTGATTAGCCGTACCAGAGTTCGCCGCCCTCGCCCCCATCACATCCGCCTCTTTCTCCAAACCTGCGTCATCATTTACATTCACTCCTCCCTGCATCTGCAAAGTAGGTTTTACCCTCCCCTGCTTCTGCTGGACTACATGCCAAGCTTCATGCGGCAGGTGCTTTTCCTGGCCGGAAACAATGTGAATGTCCGTCCCCTGGGCATAGGCATGGGCGTTGAGTTGGGCAGGTTTCCCGGAGTTATAATGGACTTTAACATCGTCCATGGAATAACCAGAAAGGTTTTCGATACCGGATTTGAGGCTTCCTGGAAGGCCGCCTGGAAGGCCATCTGACGGGTTTCCTGCAGGATTACCGCCAGAGGGTGCTGCAGCGCTTTGTAACTGCGCCATCTGCTGGTTTCGGGGACTGTTATTCATTGCCTCCTTCAGCTGTCGCTGTGCGATAGCCTCTGGTCGGTTGTCGACAAAATCGGGCTTTGTCTCCGGGCCGGTAGACGACCTGGCAGGAGTCTCTGCGACCGCCTTGCTTTGACTGGTCTGTGCTGTGTGTGTTTTCATACGGTTTAGTTGCTGCCTAAACCATTAAAAATTAACCAGGTAGATATACTTAGTAGTGGCTAGACTGCATTTCATCATCTAATCTAAAGACTTTCGATGAAATCTGAGATATGCGAAACAAGATATCTTATTCTTTTGCCGTCTGACAAACCACGTCAGTAAAACTGGTTTTCTACGGCAAGTTTGAGATTATATAAGCTGCCAAAACCTCCACATCCACCTTCTCAATCGGGTGAGGTACACCCTCCAGTTTCACCAAATGCGCATTGGGCAATAACGAAGCCGCGTGCTCAGATTCTGTAGAAGTGACCATGTTGTCCAAACTACCGATGCCTATAACTACTTCATGACCTATCTTTTTCAGGTCATCATCCGTCAGCTTAGCCCCCTCAGCCATCCCGATCATCATCTTCGCAGTTTTCTCCATGACCTCTTTCCAGTCTCCAGGCGCATGTATCTTCTCCAGTGCTTTGGCAAAGTGGGGTACTTTCTCCTCAATTTTCGCAGGATTCAGCATTCTCACCTCTTTCTGTGCCGACTCCGGGTCCCACTGAAACTTCGTGCCCAATGTAACAATCTTTTTGATCTTATCCGGATGGTGCAACGCCAAATGAAGGGCCACATAACCACCCATACTATAACCAAAGACATTGACCTGATCCATGGAGTGTGCCGTTAAAAAGTCAATGACGTTTTGAGCGAATTGTGCAATCGAAAAATCATTGGAAGAAGGTTCGCCTCCGTGACCTTCAAAACTCATGGTGTGCACGGCAAAAGACGTCTGAAGTTTCGCTGCTAATTCGGTGAATTGAGATTGGGCACCTAAAGCACCGTGGAGTAATAAAAGTGGTTCTCGCATTGGGTTTGTTGGTTAGTGTTGGTTCCTCTAAACTAGTCATTTTTTCGCGTAGCGGTTAAACCGTGTCCATTTAACCAATCACAAAACAGTGTAGAACCTTCAGCAAAAGATCAGTCAGATAATATGCTCTGGTACTTTTGTCTTTGCTTCTTAATATAAATCATACCTACGACCAGCCCTAAAAAACCTCCTGCGTAGCTAAAGCTGTGCATGGAACCGACCACGAAAAAGCTCGCCCTGTCGACCACTTCATCGGAAAACTGCCAAGAAGATTCGCTATTGTAGAAAAACCAACCAAATATCAACCCCAAAAGACCAGTACCTAAAGCCACGAAGATCGTCACCAAGAAAGCCCTACATGTTGTAGGGAACATCCTGTTCGGCGTAAGGTAGCCCACAGATACTAATCCCAGAATCGGCCCGATGATCAATCCCATCCACCAGGTGGCTAACAAACCCACTACGGAAACGGCTATTCGAGGGGAATCTATAGGCCCCTGAATTCCCTCATCCACCAAACCAAACTGATAAAATTTAAATCTGGTGTAATATTCTGGGGAGATAGTATAAGTGATCTGATCGTGTAGTATCCCATACAGCCCTGCTATCAGCGGTGCAAGAACTACAATCGCAATGAATATCAGTAGTTTTTTCACCTTCAGGTCATTGTGGAAGTAAGTAACTGAAAATCAACCAAACCGCTCCATCGCAGCCAGCAATCGCGCATTTTCCTCAGCCGTACCAACCGTAATTCGCAGACAACCTTCACACAACTGCACTTTGCTGCGGTCACGGACAATGATTCCTTTTTCTATCAGATAATGATACAGCGCACTGGGATCATCAACCCTTGTCAACAGGAAATTTGCTGCCGAATCATAGACTTTATGAACGATGGGCAGTCTTTCCAGGTGTGCTTGCAAATCTGCCCTCAATGACACCAATTCATCAACATAGGCCGTCTTCTCGGCAACCTTACTTAGTGCTTCCAAGACCACGTCCTGAGACATGGCGTTCACATTGTAAGGCGGTTTGATCTTATTCAGGATGGCCACTACCTTCGGATGCGCATAGAGCATTCCCACTCTCGCAGCAGCCAGCCCCCACGCTTTGCTGAAGGTTTGCAACACCACAATATTGGGTACATCGGCAATTTGCTGTACAAAACTTTCCTGACTACTGAAATCAATGTAAGCCTCATCAACTACCACCAGCCCGTCAAACTGTTGGGCGATGGTCAAAGTATCTTCCGCATGGAGTCGCGTACCGGTCGGGTTATTGGGGTTACAGACAAATACCAGCCGTGTCTGCTCGTTGATAGCTGCCAAGACAGCAGGTACGTCCAGCTGGAAATCAGTCGTCAACGGTACTTTGGTCACAGCAACAGCATTGACATTGGAAGATACTTCATACAATCCGAAAGTAGGCGGTAGTATAAATATCTCATGTGTGCCAGGCGTACAAAATGCCCTGATGAGCAAATCAATGGGCTCATCGCTACCGTTCCCGATGAAGATCTGATCGGGATTGACTTCTTTGAGTTCAGCAAGCTGCGCTTTGATGGCCTCCTGATGCGGATCTGGATAGCGGGCCAGGTCTTTGGAACCTACGGAACCGAGTGCATTTTCGTTCGCATCGAGATAGACCTCGCTCTTACCGGTAAACTCGTCCCTTGCTGAGGAATAGGGTTTCATGTCCAGCAAATGTGGCCGGATCAGGTGTCTGATATCAAAATCTTTCATAACCCCTATTTTTCAAGGCTTGCCAGACGTAAAGTAACCGCATTTTTATGCGCATGTAAGTGCTCGGCGGCTGCCATTACTTCTATGGTATTTCCCAGGTTGAGCAAACCTTCTCTGGTAAGCTTTTGGTAGGTAATTTTCTTGACAAAGCTATCCAGTGAAACGCCCGCCATTGAACTCGCCCATCCATTGGTAGGCAGCGTGTGATTGGTACCCGATGCATAGTCGCCGGCAGACTCCGGCGTAAGCGCACCAATGAAAATACTTCCTGCATTCACAATCTTGTCTGCTACCTCATCTGCATCTTCCATGTTGATGATTAGGTGTTCAGGGGCGTAGTCGTTGACCAGCTGGAGTAAATTATTCATCTCTTCAATGACCAGGATGTAACTGTTATCCAGTGACTTCATCGCCATGTCTTTGCGTGGCAGTGCAGCAACTTGCTTCGCTACTTCGTCATCTACTTTCTGTGCCAGCGTTGGGCTGGTAGTCACCAGTAAAACCTGGCTGTCTACTCCGTGCTCCGCCTGCGACAACAGGTCTGCTGCCACAAAAGCAGGGTCTGCACTGTCGTCTGCCATCACGCACACTTCAGAAGGTCCTGCCGGCATATCAATCGCGGCCTTGTCGCGACTCACCAATTGTTTGGCAGTGGTCACATATTGATTGCCCGGCCCAAAGATTTTATCCACTTTGGGGACAGACTCCGTCCCATAGGCCATGGCAGCAATCGCCTGTGCGCCACCTAGTTTCAATACTTTTTTGATACCGAGTAAATCAGCCGTATACAAAATGACTGGATTCACCGCACCGGTCTTGTCCGTAGGGGTTGCCAGGACAATCTCTCTGCATCCGGCAATTTTAGCTGGTATGCCCAGCATGAGCACCGTAGAAAAAAGCGGTGCCGTACCTCCCGGTATGTACAATCCTACCTTTTCGATAGGAACACTTTTTCGTCGGCAAATGACGCCCGGCATAGTCTCTACAACCAATTCTTCCTGCACCTGACTTTCGTGAAAAAGCTGAATGTTTTTTCTGGCTTGCTGAATCGCCTGTTTCAATACCTCATCTACCTGATCTTTGGCAGCTGCCAATTCCGCTTCATCTACAAAAAGCGTATCCAGCGACACCTGATCATATTCCAGTGCAAACTTGTAAAGTGCTCTGTCTCCTCCTCTTGCTACCTTTTCCAGAATAGGCTTTACAATTTTCTCGATCCTGGAGGCGTCAAATACTGGTCGTTGCAGGTACTGATCCCATTCCTGCGAAGATGGATTTGAGATTGTCTTCATCAAATAATCATTTTTTCGATTGGTACTACCAGAATACCTTCGGCGCCGGCAGCACGCAATTCTTCAATTTTATTCCAAAATTCGTCTTCGTTGATCACCGAATGAACGCTACTCCATCCCTCTGTGGCCAGTGGCACTACAGTAGGACTTCGCATCCCCGGCAGTAGCTCAACTATCCGATCTATCTCCTTGTTGGGTGCATTGAGTAATACATATTTACTACTCTTTCCAGAGAGCACTGCATCTATCCTAAAAATCAGCTTATCCAGGATCGCTTGCTTCTCTTCCGACAGGTTGTGATTACCAATTAAGACCGCTTCTGATTTGTAGATTTTTTCTACTTCCTTCAGTCCATTGCTGATGAGGGTACTTCCTGAACTGACAATATCGCAGATACCATCTGCCAGGCCAATGCCAGGCGCAATCTCCACCGATCCACTAATCTCCTGAATGTCAGCACTCACACCTTCTTTGGCGAGGTATTCTCCAAGAATCACAGGATAGGAAGTTGCGATGCTTTTGCCTTCAAAGTATTGGACGCCAGGGTAGTCTACCTCACGTGGAATGGCCAGTGAGAGTCTGCACTTAGAGAAACCCAGGCGCTTGACCAGTTGTACATCTTTTTTCTTTTCTTCGGAGACATTTTCTCCCACAATTCCCAAGTCAGCAACGCCATCTTCTACATAACCAGGGATGTCATCATCGCGTAAGAACAGAAATTCTACTGGGAAATTATGGGAAGAAGATTTCAGCTTTTTGGTACTGTTAATGAACTTGATCCCGCATTCTTTGAAGAGTTTTAACGAGTCTTCACTGAGCCTGCCGGACTTCTGAATTGCAATTCGCAGTTGGGTTTCCATGGGTTGTTACAAGGAATTATAAGTAAGAAAATAAATGAAATTGAAATGTAGGAAATGAGATTTTGTCACTGGGATCAATGACAATGATGAAGGTGGAATCGATGTATGAAAGAATTCGCGTATCTCATTGATCGCAAAACTATCACCCTATTTCTTTTTTCAAAATGAATCTTACCTTTTTTTTACGCGATAGCCTAAATCTGTCAGCAGGCCAGCTACTTTATCGCGGAAATCTCCCTGAACGATGATTTCTCCTGCCTTGGCCGATCCTCCTACGCCACATTTGGACTTGAGGGTTTTACCGAGGTCTTTCAAGTCTTCTTCCAGACCCACGAAACCAGTCACCAACGTCACTGCTTTACCTCCTCTGTTTCGCTTATCGAGGCTGACGATCAATTGCTGATCACCCGGATCAAGGGTTTCTTCTTCGGCATCTCCGTATTCTTCGTATTGATAAGAATCGTCTGTGCTGTAAACAATACCCTTACGGTTTTTAAACTGGTCTTTTTTGCGCTTTGCCATCAGGCTTCGAGATTAAATGTCCATACCGGCCGACGGGCGTGATTGACCACATCCTCCGCTACACTGTGATTAAAGAAGTGACCGATGCCCGTGCGCTGATGAGTTCCCATCGCAATCATGCCGGCATCAATGTCTTCGGCATATGCCATGATCCCCTCTTCTTCGTTGAGGTGATTGTACACTTCAATGGTAAAATTATTAAGGCCTTTGCTGTTAGCAAACTTTTTCATGGCCTCTACATCGCTTCGCGAGTTTCGGAAGGCAGCCGGTGTATTGATCCTCACCAACCGAAGTTGCGCGTCAAAGAACTCCTGAATCTTCTGCAACTCCCCAATGAACCGCTCTGTCGTTTTGTCCATGTCTGTAGCAAACACAATGTCTTCTATGTCGTCAATGGTCACTTCCTCGCGGAGCGTGATGACCGGACACTTAGCGTGTCTCACAATTTTCTCTGCATTGGAACCCACAAACAATTCTTCCAGTCCATCAGAACCGGAAGTCCCCATGATCAGTAAATCGGCTTTGCTGGTATCAATTTCTTCAGTCAGTTCATTGAAGGCATTCCCCAACACAATTTTGTAGTTGAGGTCTATGTCGCTGTAGGCAGGATCATCCATGAGCATTTCAAAGCCATCTTTCACCTTGTTGATGAGGCTGGCGATGAAGACATTTTCCATGGGGTCATAGTCCTCTATTCCCATGGTTCGGAATGAGCCGGGCGTTGGGTGCTCAATGACATTCATTAACGTAACAGCGCTTCCCGATTCTTCTGCGATTTCATAACTTAATTTGAGGGCATGGGCGGCTTCCTTGGAAAAGTCATAAGGGACCAAAATATTCTTCATGCGGCTTTTTTTATCTCTTTACACCTGTACTACAACAGCGTTTTGGCTAGTTCAAATTTAGGGAATTGATTGGTCTTGCGCTACCATTATTGGAGTCCTACTGACAAAACTTTCAATTCTGGTTTTAAATATATCACTTTTAAATGAAATTTGACCACCCGGTTGTCCTGGCACAGGGCAATCGCATTGGTGACTCACCCGTAAAATACCAAATAAGGGGGCTTGATCAACATTCATCAATGCTGTAACATTCCGGCAAAATCCAAAGATACCCACATGCGAATTTTACGCTTATTTATCCTTTTACAAGTCTGCTCAGGCATCGCTTTCTCTCAAAACCAACAAGCAGGTCAAAATGAGAGTGCAGACTATTACTATCAACTAGCTGATAAGCTTAATAAAGTCAACCGGTACGATAGTGCCATGATGCATATTTTGAAATCAATAGCACTTTATCGTGCCGAGTTTGGAGAACAAAATGAACAAACGGCGAAGGCTTACATGCTCTATGGCAACGTCCTGAGCCGAATTGGCCAGGTTGATTCTGCACGCAAGACACTTCATAAGTCGTTACAGATCAGAGAACAGGTATTGCCAGCAGGAAGCCCTCAGATAGGGGAAAACCTGATGGAATTAGGACAAGCCTATCTGTTGATGGGGAAACCTGCAGAGACCAGCCAATATTATCAGAAGGCCTTGTCAATTTTGGAGGCAGCCTATAATCCCGAAGACCTGGAAATGGCCAGGCCGTACCTATTGAATGGTGCATTTCACCGAACCATCGGTGACTTTGAAAGTTCTTTTACTTTTTTTAATAAGGTAGCAAAAATTCAGGAAAGTAAACTTCCGCAACCAAGTCCGGCGCTTGCCAAGACTTATGCTTTGATCGGACATAATTACAGGCTAACTGATCAGCTCAATACTGCGCTGGAATATCATCAAAAAGCACTGTCGATCAATCAACAGGTTTTTGAGTTGCAAAGTAATCCTGTCATTGCCACAGACTATGGGGCATTGGCTGAGGTGTACAGGCAACTTGAGCAATACAATCTGGCCCTGGAATATGCGGAAAAATCAATCAGTGTCTACCGTAAAATCTTTGGACAATTGCACCCATTGATGATTGACGTATTGGGCACCAAGGCCAATGTTTTAATAGGTATGGACTTATTTGAAGAGGCATTAAAAAGTTACCTTGAAGTGGAGCAGTTATTGAATGCGGTATTTGGTCCCAATAGTCAATACATTGGATTGATACACAATAACATTGGCAGCGCCCTGAGGGGAATGCAGCAATATGATTCCGCTTTACATTACTACAACAGCAGTTTACAAATCAATGAAAAAATCCATGGAGCAAACAGCTATTATGTCATCGAAGGCAACATAAATATTGGTGATGTGTACAGTAGAAAGGGAGATCATGAGGAGGCACTTAACTTCTACTTATTGGCCAATAGTTTGGCACAACCTCAGGCATCGCTGAGGTCACTCAGGGCGAGAATAAAAGGTGAGATTGCGCAAGAGCACTTCCTGACTGGCAACTTATCAGAGGCTGGAAAATACATACAACAATCTTTTGCCGAGAATACTCCATCATTCAATGACACTGGCGATTTCAGTCAAAACCCAGAGATAGGACTTTTTCTTAACCAGGAAACCCTTCTCTACAGCTTGCAGCTAAAGGGCAAAATCCTGGACGAGATGTTTAGCAATGAGGGAGGGATTGAAAAGCTTGAGACAAATCATCAATTGTACCTTCAGGCAGAGGCTATGCAGCAGTTTTATCAACGCTCGCTCTATAAGAAGTCAGACCTCAATACAATTAATCATAAGTTTTACCTACTCTATGAAAAGGCAATAGAAAATGCAATGAAGCTATACCGCGAGACGGGAGAAGCGTCTTCGCTGAATGATGCATTTGAATTCAATGAAAAGAGAAGTGCTTCAATTTTACGGAATGACTTGCTGGACCTTGCGGCGAAAAAGGTAACCAATATACCGGATGCTATTCTCTCAAAAGAAAGAAAACTCAAGCAGGACATTGCCAGGTACCAACAGGTAATTGAAACCAACTACTCAAATGAAAATGACTCAAAGCTTCAAAGTGAGCTGTTTGACATGAACCGACAGTATGAGGAGTTCATAGCAGACCTTGAAAACAAGTTCCCCAGCTATCACAGATTAAAATACAAAGACATCACAGCTAATCTATCAGCGCTTCAAAGCAGCCTTGAAAGCGAGCAGGCGATGCTTACGTATTCACTAGGGCAGGATGGTTCTTTCTTATTTGTCATTGAAAGTGATGAAGTAAATGTATTGAAGATACCAGACCAGGAACAGATTGGAGTCACTATTGACAACTATTACAATGCCCTGCAGAATGAATCGCTCGTTGAGGAGTTTGGCCCTACCAGTAACCAGCTGTATCAATACCTGATTGCTCCCGCCAAATCCATGATAGCAGATAAAAAGCATTTGATCATAACTCACCCGTCACTTCTGAGTGTTCCATTTGAGAGTTTACTGGAAAAACTTCCCAAGCAAAAAGAAATTGGAGATGATGATTTTGGTGCCTTATCCTACCTGGGGAACCGCTACAGTCTAAGCTATCATTATTCCGCTAGTCTATGGTATTTGAATCACCAGGAAAAGCAAATGAAAACTGATCAATTAAACCTCCTGGCTTTAGCGCCATTTAGTGAGGGAGCAGGTAAAGTGCTCAGTTCCAGATCGGACAACTCACCTTTACCGGAGAGCAAGGAAGAAGTCAATCAGTTGTATGAAATGTTTGTCCAAAACGGGCATGAGGCGTCTGTGAGTTTTTCAACCAGTGCCACCAAAGACTTTTTGTTTCAAGGGGCAAAAAATGCTTCAGTCTTACACATCGCTACACATAGCGAGGCGGATTTCAGCACGCTCAACCTCGCAAGAATTCGCCTGGCAGAGTGTCTTGAAAAACCAGCAGACGATGCCGATTGCTGTTTATATCCATCTTCTATCTATACCATGGAATTGAATGCAGCACTGGTGGTGTTGAGCAGTTGTGATTCCGGTGCTGGAAAAGAATGGCAGAGCGAGGGCATTATGTCTCTGGGACGGGCATTTTTGAATGCCGGCGCCAGACAGGTGGTCTCTTCTTTGTGGGAGGCTGACGACACCTTCAGTCGCATGTTCATGATTAAATTTTACGAAGGGTTCCTCAATGATCAAAATAGCATTGAAGCATTCAGTGCTGCCAAAAGAGCAATGATCCGCAATCCAGACTGGAGTCACCCAAAATATTGGAGTAACTTCATCCTTATTGGTCAATAAGCTACATGTCCCTGCAAAACCTGCCACGGCAGATAAATTAAGCCGCTACCAGCGTCAACTGAAGCAAGTGAGACACACCGAAAAAAATCACGAACAACATGGTGGTGATGGCCATTTGCTTCAGGTAGGGATCCAGCTCCATGGCCTTTCTCTTCTGATAAACCGCCCTGGCATTGACGATCAGCAGTGGCGCAGCCAGGACGAATCCAAATTGCAGAAATCCCTGAAAATTCATGAGCACATAAACCAAGGTACAGGCAAAACCCAGCAATAGCAGCGCCCAATGGTAAATCACCGCTTTCCCTCTGCCAATGCGCACAGGAATGGATCGCTTACCGGCCACTTTATCTGATTCTATGTCTCTGATGTTGTTGACATTAAGAACAGCGACGGCAAAGAGTCCGCAGGAAGCGGCAGGAAGTGCTATCTGTTGTAGTAAATAACCCGTGTGGAGGAAAAAAGACCCCATCACGCCCACCAGGCCAAAGAAAACAAAGACAGAAATATCGCCAAGACCCATGTAGCCATAAGGCGATTTACCCGCTGTATAAGTAATGGCTGCATAGATGGCTGCAATGCCAATCAGCAGTAAAACCAAAGCCTGCAGCCAGTTATCCTGAAATGCCAGGTAGATCAACAAAATGCCGGTCACAAAGGAGAGTACAGACATCAGGATCATGGCGTTTTTCATCTCCGACAGGGTAATCAGTCCGCTCTGTACTGCCCGGTCCGGGCCCTGCCGCGACTTCCCATCTACTCCGGAGACGGAATCACCATAGTCATTGGCCAGATTGGACAATACCTGCAGGAAAATAGTAGTCAGCAGTGACAGTATCATAACTGGCCAGGAAAACCGATTGTAAACGGCAGCCAGAAATCCCCCCATCGCGATGCACGACAATGCAAGCGGTAAAGTACGGAGTCGCGCTGCTTTGATCCATGCTTTAGTCTTCGTGTTCATATAGTGAGCAACTATTGTCTAACGGCAAAGTTGAAAAATAATCTGCAAAAAGCCGATTACCTGTCATTTTTATCGATGGATCAACATATCTACCCATGCTTACAACGAAATGACAGAGTGAGGCAAAAGAGTGAGAGCGAGATAACAGAGCGAGATAACAGAGTGAGAGTGAGATAACAGAGTGAGGCAAAAGAGTGAGAGTGAAGTTACAGAGTGAAAGTCAGAGGATCCAGGCCTGTGTCTTTTAGGATCATGTACTTTTCTCCGTGACACAACCAAATGGCGATTGCGGTTGTCTCAATAATAAGTCTTTCGTGACAACTTTTAGCGACCGTACACAATTATCATAAAACAATGAAAAAATTCGCCAAATCCCTGATTGCTCTCAGTCTGATATACACCACCATGTTCGTCATGAGCTGTGCTGACGATGAACCGGGCTGTGGAGGGTTTAGCAGCAAATTCCGTGTGACTGACATGAACTTTGACAGAGCGAAATTGCTCAGCGAAAACGACCTCTTCAATGCAACCTCATTCCACCCTGAAGACACCATCACTTACGATAGCCTCATATTGTCAGCAGAAATGGAATTTGAGACGATTGCCTTACGCCAGACAGGGTCGTTTACTTCCACCGCCTATGCATGCTCCCCTCCGCTGCCCAGCGAGGCACAGGACACCATCACATCTATTGAGGTGTTTGCTGTGGTTCAGACGGAGCAAGGCACCTTTGAAGTGCAGGAAGAAGTTACTGCCAGTTTTGACATTACTTCCTATAATGATGACGTTGGTTTTTCGCAGAAAACATCCCTCGAAGCATTCAATCAAGCCAACAATCCAGCAGGTCTTTATTATTTTTTCCAATTGAACGAAGCCCCTGCTGAAGTAACGCAGGTGGGCTATAAGGTGATTTTTAACTTTTCTACCAGGGCCTCATTGGAAGCTTCCTCCAGAATCACGTATCTTTCCCCTGGATAATTCAATGACAGCATGAAAATAGTGGTATTAACAGGTGCTGGTATCAGCGCGGAGAGTGGTATCAGAACTTTTAGGGATTCCGATGGTCTATGGGAAGGGCATGATGTAATGGAAGTAGCATCACCAGAAGGCTGGGCCAAAAACCAAAGCCTGGTACTGGAATTCTACAACCAGCGCAGAAAGCAGGCAATCGACGCAAAACCCAACAGAGGCCACTTTGCACTTGCCGAGCTGGAAAAGGAACACGACGTTTCCATCATCACACAAAATGTGGACAACCTCCACGAGAAAGCAGGCTCTACCAACGTACTTCACCTGCATGGCGAGCTCTTCAGGAGCCGAAGCACAGTAGACGAGAATCTTGTCTATGACATGGATGGCTGGGAACTGAAACCAGGTGACAAATGTGAAAAAGGAAGCCAGCTCAGACCTAACATCGTATGGTTTGGTGAAATGGTTCCCATGATGGAGCCCGCCGTTCAGATTGTGAGGGAGGCAGACGCCTTCATGGTAGTTGGCACCTCATTGGTAGTCTATCCGGCCGCAAGCCTCATCGACTTTGTGCCCTTCGGTGCCCCAAAATTTGTAATCGATCCCAAAATACCGTACGTACAAAAACAGCCTGACCTCTATTTTATTGAGGAGCCTGCCACTACCGGGGTAGAAAAGGCCATCAAACAGATCCTGAGTGATTGAGTAGCTCTTCCAGCTCCCAACTATTCCTGCGGTCATATTTGATGAAGCCATCGGCGATCACCAATGGGCTTGGGATGTTGTTGTGATACAACTGTCCGGTGCCCAATCCCTGCGGCATGGTCACGTCATAGTTGGCAGTAAGCTGCGCGATCGCATTGAGCCCTATGTTCGACTCCAGCGCCGATGTGATCCACCAGCCAATCTGTCGTTCCTCGGCAAGTCGTATCCATTCCTGCGTGGCCAGCAGCCCTCCTACCAGCGATGGCTTAATGACAATGTACTGCGGTTTGATGTAGGACAGTAGTTCTATCCTGTCTCTGGTACGATGTACCCCAATCAGGTCTTCATCAAGCGCAATAGGAATTTGCGATTTCTCACAAATCAATGACATGGCCTCGGGCTGGCGCGGCATAATCGGTTGCTCGATGGAGTGAAGTCCAAAAGCCTCAAACCGCTTCAAAATCTTAAAAGCTTCGTTGTTGGGAAAAGCGCCATTGGCATCAATGCGCAGGTCCAGCCGATTACCGCCTACTTTACGGATCACCTTCAAAAGGGCCAGTTCCTCCTCCAGGTCAATGGCACCTACTTTCATCTTGATGCAATTAAAACCGGCATCCAGTTTTTCCTGAATCTGCTGACTCATAAAGTCCTTGTTTCCCATCCAGATGAGACCGTTGATGGGCAAGGATTGTCGTCCTTCGGCAAATTCATTTCTAAAAATCATTCTTTCACCACCATTGAGCAAATCAAGGATGGCCATTTCAATCCCAAATCGTATCGAGGGGAAAGCAGGGTCGGTCATTGCCTGGACTTTATCCAGTGGGCTCTCTGCAAAGTGAGAGAGCGGAAGACCCGTGATTTTCCGGTTTATTCTTTCCAGCTCAAAGTCCATCTGTGTCAGATCCTCAGGGCTTAGTCCTCCTAAGGGTGCACACTCACCGATGCCAAAAACATCGGTCCGATCACTGTCGTAGATCTTGACAAACCAGGTTTTTCTGGTTCGCATCACGCCACGGGAAGTACCGGCATCGAACCGAAAGTCCAACACGTGGGTTGAGTAATTCATTTTTAAAGCCATAACACATCACACAAATTTTATTTTTACTTGTTTACTTTATCAATACACTCGTAAGCAAATTTGTTTCATTTTCTGATAAAGTAATCTTTGATTATCTAAGTTAATGATACTTTTGCACGCCTCAAATAATCTTGTACAGTGGATATTCAAAAAGAAAACCCGGAAAGCGTAGATACCAAAGCCTATCACTATGACTTACCTGAAGGTAAAATTGCGAAATTTCCTTCCGCAGAGCGCGGTGGTTCCCGCCTGTTGGTACTGAAAAATAATGAAATCAGCCATCATAGATTCCCGGAGGTCACCGATCACCTGCCCGCAGACGCTTTGCTGGTTTTTAACAACACGCGCGTGATTCCCGCCAGAATGCTCTTTTACAAAACCACTGGTGCCCAGATAGAAATTTTCCTGTTGGAGCCTGTAGCGCCCAGCCGGGTCATGAGCGAAGCCATGAGCCATACAGGTGCTACCAGCTGGAAGTGCATGATCGGCAATGCCAAAAAATGGAAAAATGATCAGGTGCTACGCCAGCAAATCACCATTGCTGACCAATCACTGGAAGTCTCTGCACATTTGGTAGATCGGGAAGCACAGCAGGTTAGGTTTGAATGGGCCGAAGGCGACTACTCATTTGCCGAAGTAATCGAAGCATTGGGCAAAGTCCCATTACCCCCGTACATCAACAGGGAACTGGAAGCCGAAGACCAGGAACGCTATCAGACGGTCTATTCCAAAATAGAAGGAGCTGTTGCCGCCCCCACCGCCGGACTCCATTTCACCCAGGACATCCTGGACAGCCTGCCTCACCATCAGATTTCCGTTGATGAGGTAACGCTTCATGTATCAGCAGGCACTTTCCAACCCATGAAAGCGGAGCGACCGGAAGACCACCCCATGCACAGTGAGCAGATCATCATCACCCAATCCAATCTGCAGAAAGTCATTGACGCCACAAAGGTCATCGCCGTGGGTACTACCTCCATGAGGACCCTGGAAAGCACCTATTGGTATGGTGTTACGCTGCTCAACGGTGGCAATAAACGTTTTTTTGTGGAGAAACTATCTCCCTATCAAGACTACAAGACACTGCCAGATCATAAAGAGGCTCTCAAAGCAGTGCTGCAACACATGACAGACCTGGGAACAGCAACTTTGGTAGGAGAAACCGAGATTTTTGTTTTTCCCGGCTATCAATTTAAGGTATGCAACGGACTAGTGACCAACTTCCACCTACCCGGCTCCACGCTGATCTTACTGGTGGCTGCGTTTGTTGGCGAACAATGGCGAGACGTCTACCAATCCGCGCTGGACAACGATTATCGTTTCCTTAGCTATGGGGATAGTTCTTTGTTGTTGCCTGGCTGAGGCTAACCCGTAACTTTATCCAACAGGACTGCACATTCCAACCTCAACCCTGGTGACTTAAAAAATTTGAGGAATCCCCAATCGAGTCTTGCACTCCTGACCCTAAGCCTAAGCAGTTCAAACTTTTGAGGAGGAATAAAGGTTAATAAACAATTCTGAAACGGGCTGGGTTTGGCTCTTTTTTTACTTGAGATTTCTTAATTCTTGGATTGCAATATGATCAATTCTGCATTGATAGATTGAATTACCATAATACGCGTAAATCTTTGTATCGAGAAAAGTACCTGTCTTTTGACAAAACAATCAACCCCTCATGCTTGGCCTGTGAAATCAGTAACCGATCAAATGGGTCTCTATGAATATCCTCTAGCACCTCCAATTGGAGAATATGTTCAAATGAAATCTGTAATATTTCAATGTCATTGTCAGTTAATAGTGGAATAAGCTCATTTAAGGCTAAATTTAAAGTCAATTTCCCTAAGTTGATCTTTATCGCAATCTCCCAAAAAGTGACCATGCTTACATAAGAAGCATTGTTTCGATTTTCAATTATACTTCGTACTTTCTCAGATAATTGGTCACTATCTGAGAGTAGCCAAAGTAAAGTATGCGTATCAAGCAAATAGGATTCGCTCATTACATATAGTCTTTAAAATCATCGAGCGGTTCATCGAAATCCGGTGATATTTCAATCTTTCCTTTTAATTGACCAAAAACTCGCGGTTTATCCAAGTCCCCCGATTTGTCCTTCTCTAGTCTCTGCTTCAGAAACTCTACGAAATCTCGAACCTCTTTTTGCAAATGAGATGGTAAGGAATTAATGCGCGTATATAGACTAATGTTATCCATTAATGCAATATAGCTAATAATTAACTTGTTTTTTAGCGATTAATTAGATGTAAAAACAATGTCTAGCAGCTTCATTAGAATTTGATAACCAAGATCGCAAGAATGATAACAGGCTATTCCAGTATACCCAGCAAAGCGGATTCAAACCTTGTTCAAACTAAAAAAGTCCTATTTCGAGACATAATGCTGGAAATAGAACTTTTACGTAGGGTGGTGACCCTAAGCCTAAGCAGTTCAAACTTTTCCATCGCGTCTAATACGCAACGTTCTAAAAACAAAAAAACAGGCACGCTCTTCGCATGCCTGTTGTCTTTCACCACTTTATATCCCGGAATATGCAGTAGCACATCTAATGTCTGAACTTTTGCTCTTTAATCTCGCATGACAATTTCCACTTCACAATCCGGGATTGTGTAAATATTAAGTAAGGTACTTATTGAATCACTTCAAATTCTACTCTTCTGTTTTTCGCTCTTCCCGCGGCTGTGCTGTTAGTCGCAACCGGATTGGCGATACCGAAACCTGCCGCTGTAATTCTACCAGCGTTAACGCCTTTGTCCACCAGGTACTGCTTCGCAGCTTTTGCTCTTTGGTCCGAAAGCGTCAGGTTTTTGTCAGCATTTCCTGTGTTATCCGTATATCCTGAGATTTTCAGTTTAAAATCAGGGTGCTTGTTCAGCAGTCCTACAACGTTGTCCAATTTGGAATAACTAGCTCTTGTAATAATCGCTTTGCCAGACTGGAATTGTACACCTTCCAGTGCCTCCAACAGGATTTCTTCTTCTTCTTCGCTCAACTCAGGACAACCATTGTTAGACGCCGGACCAGCCTCATGCTCACATTTATCATCTTTGTCCGCAACACCGTCACCATCACTATCAGGGCAACCTTTCATGGTAGAAAGACCAGCAACTCTTGGACACGCATCGTCTTTGTCTGCAACTCCGTCACCATCGCTGTCAGGGCAGCCGTTCAGTGAAGCGATTCCTGCTACGTTGGGGCAGCTATCATTGTCATCGATGACACCATCACCATCAGAATCTTTGGGTAGCGGACATCCACCGTTGTCGGCCGGACCAGCTTCCTGAGGACACTTATCAGCCTCATCATATACACCGTCACCATCGCTGTCGGGAGGTAAAGGGCAACCATTGTTGTCGGCAGGGCCAGCTTCATCCGGACACAGGTCTTCTTTATCGGGTACGCCGTCGCCATCGGAGTCTTTCGCTTCTCCACCTATTTGGATAATAGCACCAACACCCAGCTGGAAATAGTTATAGTTGAGAGGAACATCGCCGTTTGCTACGTAATTGTACAGCCCGTGCAGGTTTAGATCCACATCGTCCCAGACGCCAAATCTCAATCCAGCGCCCAACGGGTAGTAAGGCTCCACCTGATCAAGGCGATCAGAAATACCGAAACCTGCAGTCAGGTAAGGTTTTACAAAAGCATCTTCAGCAATGATGTAACCATTGTTGAATTTATATTCCAGAGAAAAAGCACCTTTCGCGCCATTCTCATCAAGCTGTTTAAAGTCTACATCATCGATACCGAAGTCAAATGCGGCATTGAAAGATGGGTTGAGATAATATTTCAAACCTGTCTGATAACCAAAGGTTGATTCACCCAAATCAAGGATTTCAGAGCCTTGGATGCCATCGTAGTGATTGAAATTGAGCATGTTGGTCCATGCCCATCGATAATCAGCGTTTTGCGCTTTCATAGTAACAGTACTTACAAGTACTGTGATCATTAGTAAAATAATTTTTCTCATAAATAGTAAATTAGGATTGACTTGTTCAAAAGTAGCCATGTGAACCGGTGCGCTTGTTTTATTTGGTTCAAGTAGCTATTTGATTCGGTGAAATAGAGATTTCATCCGTTTAGTTCTTCGGGGCTTTTTGTGTGTTTTAGTGAGTAAATAGTTTATGCTTCAGTTCGTTACACCCATCATACGTGATCAATGACCGGGTCAAATGACTTACGGGATTCAAATTAGTAAAATCTCATTAATTTATCAACTAAGGAGTTACATATCTACAGCGTAACAGAGTACAATTGTTCTCCTCTACAATACTGAACTAAACATTAATCTGGTACTCAGATGAACTGAAGAAGTGGGAAAGGAAAACCTTCCAGACCGTCGTTAATTTTCATGAGAAAGTGCAACAAAAAACCCTTTCTACAACTGCAAAAAGGGTTTTGAATATTTTTCTGTCAGGCTATCTGCTCTTTGAGCTTCATTTCCCGCTGTATCTGTCTCGCAGTTTGCGTAGACCCATCGACACTCCAGCCCGGAGGGCCAAATATGTACATGAGCGCTTCTTTCAACGACTTAGCCTTACGTACATCCCTGAAAATATCTCTGAATTCGTGGAGATTGAGCATCACCGGATTGTAGGTCTTTGGATCTTTCAATATGCCATATTTAGGTGCTATGTCCTTGATGACATCCTGATAGGTACCAAATACATGGTCCCAGATGAGGAAAATACCACCGTGGTTCTTATCCAGGTACTCTCTGTTGCTACTGTGATGCACCTGATGCACATATGGGTTATTGATGATCTTCCCTATCCATCCCAGTGACTTCACCGTTTGGGTGTGGAGAAAATACTGGAAGGTCGCATTGATGATGAGTGCCGAACCGATCATATAAGGCTCAAACCCAACAGCAGCCAACCACAACCAGAAAATTGGTTTGTAGAAAGTAATGAACCAGCCATTTCGTATAGAGACCGCAAAATTAAAATTGTTGGAAGAGTGATGCGGAACATGTGCCGCCCACAGTATACGAACGGTGTGACTCAGCCGATGATGCCAGTAAAAGTTAAAATCATCGCCCATGATACAGAGCACCCAGGCCCACCAGGTCCAGCCCAGTGTTGAATAACCAAAAAACTCTTGTCGAAGAGGCTCTGTAAATTCGAAGACGATGAAAAATACACTTACTGCATAAGCTTTAGTAGTAAAGGCAATCAGGGCTGCTACAATGGCGATACCAAAACCCGCGAGAGAATCTTTCAGATGATACCTGTCTTTTGCAATAAGGTATTCTATCAGCATGATGACTAGTAGAACCGGAAATATATACTTCCCATATTCCGCTGCATTAAATTCCATATAGGGAGCTACTTTTGAGTTGAATATTATCGATTGGAGCAATAATAATATTGACGGGTAAATTTTAAAAATTATTACCCTACTTATTCTCTTTTGTGGAACTTCTGTGACATTGTAACAGGCAAATGGTCAACAAATCAGCAACCATGAAAACAAAAAACCCGCTGAAGGCCTATTATATATCCCCTCAGCGAGTTTGAAATGTTTTTTTTTACAGAAGAATCTATTTTATTGCTTGGCGCCAAAATTGTACGTGAGACCAACGCCAAATACAGACTTAAACTGAATACGGGGACCTTCTTCGTCGATAACGCCATCGTCATTGTTATCAATCTGAATGTTGATGTCATCATCATACAACAATTGTGTTTGGAAATTCACTGTCAGGTATTTGTTGACCTTCATGAACAACACGTTCTGCCAGTTGACATCAACATTACCAAAGTTCTCCAGGTAGTTATTGAAAAGCTCCAACCTGGTCTCATAGTTAACATTGGTTGCAATGTCATCCTTGTAAAACAGGGAGAGGAAAGAACCCAACTCCGCTCTTGAGTTTTTGCCGGGATCTACACCAAAGGCCCCTACCGCGGCAAGGTCGTCATCGGTTACAAAGGTGAATTTTCCTGTAACAGGCGCAATACTGAAGGCAAACTTGTCATCGATTTTATATTCTACTCCAGTAGCCAGCACCAGGTAACCAGGTGCCATAAAGTTGGAGATACGATTTCCTTCGGCATCTACTCCTTCTACAAATTGCGTCTTAAAGTCCAACAATGAACTAAAATACCAACGGCCTTTGTCCTTATTGAGCTTGTAGCCAAACTTTGTAGACAAGTTAATCTGGTCATCGGATTTAACCGGTGCATTATCTGAACCCTGCTTCACTATTCCATAACCAAAAGCGGCTCGGTTTTCCCAGGTAGAGCGGTCTTTGGCATAATTGGCAAACAGGTTCAAAAAACCGTTCAACGAAACGGAGTTTTCACCACCGGCTGCCCAGTTGGTAAGACTTACCTGCGAGAATGTAATGGTCCCCACGCCTCCTTTTTTCCAATAAGAGGTATCGGCCGGCACACTGTCCTGAGCAATCAACGGCATCGTACTTAGTAATGCCAGTATCAGCACAAAATAATTTTTCATCTTAGAATCGTTTAAATGATACATTTAGTGGTTTAATTTTGCAATGATATCTAACAATGACCGAATGAAAAAAAAACTCGTTATTCTTAACCTTTTGCTCGTTCAAGTAGCACTTTTTGGCATTTACAGTTGTGACATGTTTACCACCAAAAACAAAAAGGAGACCGTAGCGTCTGAGCCAGGTAAACAACAACCGTCCAGAGCAGAAGCACTCACCTATGATTTAACGAGTTTCAAAAAGCGGTCTAAAGTCTGCGACAGCGGAGATAAGCAATGTGCAGAAGTGGTTGTACAATATCCATACTTTCAGCAATCCAATGCCTCTTTTATCAACAGCATCATTGAAAAGAAAGTCAAAACTGCTTTACATGAAACTGTCTTTAATGACGAGGTGCCCAATGTATCAGTGGAAAAAATGGCAGATATGGTCATAGAAGACTATGAAAGTTTCATTGACGAATTTCAGGACAGCTCAGAAAAATGGGATATCAGCGTATCAGTGGTCAGCACTTTTCAGAAAAACCAACTCCTGTCACTCTCCTTCTCTACAGAGTCCTATACGGGTGGTGCTCACGCCAACAGCTTCATAGAATATATGATCCTGGACCTGAAAAATGAGCAAGAGCTTAAAGTGGGTGATTTGGTTTCCAGCAAAAAGCAGCTAAATACCGTTGCCGAGCGACTGTTCAGAAAACAAAAGAATCTTTCTGCGGCACAAAGCCTGCAAGAGGAAGGTTACTTTTTTGAGGGTGGGAAGTTTAAAATCAGTGACAATATTGGTATTCAACAGAATGGTTTGGTCATTTATTTCAACAGTTACGAGATAGCCCCATATGCCATGGGGCCATCTGCAGTAATTGTTCCTTTTTACGAAATCAAGGATATCTTAAAGATCAAGTACTAATCGTAAGAGTTAACCTTCAAGTCTTCTTCTTTGATAATACGTCTCAGGATTTTACCTACGTTTGACTTAGGTAATTCATCCGTAAATGCGACGTGCTTAGGTCGTTTATAACCCGTCAGGCAGCCTTTACAATGCTCTTTGATCTCCTCCTCTGTCAGTGAAGGGTCTTGCTTTACAATATATACCTTCACGGCCTCATTGGACTTTTTGTCGGGAACGGCGATCGCGCCTACTTCCTGTACTTTGGGATGACTGGCAATGGCATCTTCTACCTCATTAGGATAGACATTGAAACCTGACACCAGAATCATTTCTTTCTTTCTGTCTACAATCTTGAAGAAGCCGTCTTCTCCCATTACTGCCACATCACCTGTTTTCAGCCAGCCATCATGGAACGTCTTGGCGGTCTCTTCTGGTCTTCCCCAATAGCCTTTCATCACCTGCGGCCCTTTGGCACACAGTTCTCCCGGTTCGCCAACAGGCACTTCATTGCCGTCATCATCCAGCAGTTTGATGTCCGTAGAAGGGATAGGAAGTCCAATAGAACCTACCCTGATATGTTGACCATTGTCAGTGAGCAGGTTACCAGTAAGAACGGGCGACGTTTCTGTAAGGCCATAACCTTCAGACAAAGGTGCCTTCGTCACTTCCAGCCATTGCTCTGAAGTAAATTTCTGCACGGCCATACCACCACCAAAACCAAACTTCAATGGCGTAAAATCGATTGAACGGAAAATAGGGTTATTCAGCATCCCCACAAATAGCGTATTCACACCTGTGATCACTGTAAAAGGGTGCTTCTTCATCTCTTTACAGAAGGCATCCATATCACGCGGATTGGTAATCAGCACATTTTTAGCACCCACCTGCATCATGATAAAAAGATTGATGGTGAGGGCAAAGATGTGGTACAAAGGCAATGCGGTAATGACAATTTCTTCCTCTTGCAAACCTCCTGCTCTCATCCAGGCCATGGACTGTTGTACGTTGGCGATGATGTTGCGATGAGTGAGCATAGCCCCTTTAGAAACACCCGTAGTACCACCGGTATACTGAAGGAAAGCGATGTCTTCGTTCGTAACTTCTACTTTGGTGTAGGAAGAACCGGCACCTTGTTTCAAGGCACGCTTAAATGGAATGGCTTTTGGTAGACTGTAGGCAGGAACCATTTTCTTGACTTTCTTTACCACAAAATTGGTAATGGTTCCTTTCAGGCCGCCGATCATGTCACCTATCTCGGTAATGATCACCGTTTCTACACCTGTCTTGTCCTGGATCTCCTGCAGCTTAGAGGCAAAGTTGGCCAAAATAACAACTGCTTTCGCACCACTATCCGTGAACTGGTGCTGCATCTCACTGGGTGTGTAGAGTGGATTTGTATTGACTACAGTCAAACCCGCACGCATCGCCCCAAAAACGGCTATAGGATATTGCAGTAAATTGGGCATTTGAATGGCGATCTTATCACCTTTCTTCAGATTGGTAGAGTTTTGCAGAAATGCTGCAAAGTCCCTCGAAAGTTGGTCAATTTGTTTAAAGGTTAACTCTTTACCAAAATTACTAAAAGCCACTCTGTCGGCATATTTAGTAAAAGACTCATCGATCAATGCGGAAATTGACGGGTAACAATCGGCATCTATTTCATGAGGTATATCACTGCCATAGTGATGTAACCAGGGGCGATTTTCCATTCTGTATCAGTTAGATTAAATACACTTAGTTTAAGAATTTTCTAATTTACGTAAATAATATTTCACAATACCACCAATAAACGGAATAGTAGAGGGCATTTTTTACGAAAATGATACCAAATATATTATGCATGCATAACAATTACCAATATCTAATCAATTTTTCAGAACCAATTGAAGGCAAGAGGGAATTAAAAAAATTAATGAAGCAGATAATCATCGTTTATCGATCACTGGCGGGGTTGCCGGGGATCACACAAAGAGTGATCAAGCAATATTCCTGTGGATGGCACATAATATTGTCGAATAATTTTTTTGATGTCTAAAATGTTCTTTGACTATCAGCACTGATTTTCAATAAGTTGCATTCAGAATGATTCTTTCAGTGTGAGTGTGAGAGTGAGGTGCGAGTAGTCCCCCCACAGATTTTCGACTTGATCCACAAGGAGTGACACCGTATGGAAAGTGGAAAAAGTAAGAAGGGTATAAAAAGAAAAAGCCCCGATGATAACATCAAGGCCATTTTCAAATAAACAACATTAACCCAAAAATGATTGCTGTAGAGGGAGGATTCGAACCTCCATGAAGCAGTTAGCCCCAATTAATCACGATAATATGTTTACACAAATTAGTATGACCAATCAGGATTTATCCCTTATCTCCACCCCCGAGACAGGAGGGCATGTCTGCCAATTTCATCACCCTACAATATATGGTCGCTCTTTTGCTCCCTTTGATGATTCAAAGATAACAATAATCCTTTTTTATTAAAATTATTTCAATAAATTTGGTTAAAAAATACAAACCGTTTAATTTTACAGTAAATTATTTGATTATCTCATAAAATACACTCTGAAAAATGAGTAAAAATTACGAAATTGACAATATAGATCTCAAAATATTGAATATTTTGATGGAAGACGCTAAAATTCCTTACACGGAAGTAGCAAAAAGGGTGTTTGTTTCAGGAGGAACAGTGCATGTTCGGATGAAAAAGCTTGAAGAAATGGGAGTGGTAACGGGCACTACGCTCAAGATGGATTACTCCAAGCTTGGATATGATGTCACATGCTTTATGGGTATTTATCTGGAAAAGAGCTCTCTTTACGATAACGTGGTAGCCAAGCTGAAAGAGATACCCGAAGTAGTGAAGGTGCATTATACAACAGGTAACTATAACATCTTTCTGAAAATACATTGTAAAGATACCAAACACCTGAGAGATGTTTTGCATGACAAAATCCAATATGTGGATGGCATTGAACGAACGGAAACCTTCATTTCTTTGGAAGAGAGTTTGAACCGTCATTTACTTTTCTAAGTCAATTGCTCACTGCCACTAACGATTCATTTAGATGATGGGTAGTCTGTTGCTTGATAAGAACTAATAAGAGACGGACTTTCCATCATCCATGTGATGCGTCAATAAAACAAGGTTTCATTTCAACAATCAATCGTTCAAAAAACCTTTCATCAAAATTTTCTTCCGTAAAATTGCAAACGATTGCATTTTCATTCTTCTCCATCCTACACAATGGATTGCAGCACAATTAATCAAAAGGATCGCCAATCAGGCAATTGCTGCACAATTACATGACTGTATTGGGATTTCCAAACTGCTACACCAGCTCCTAATATCCTATCAATCATCCTTATAAACACTATAAATAAATTCAATAGCACTATTAGAACCTTTTATGAACCATTCGGCGTGTATAATGTTTTCTATTTAGAATAGTTTCAATTAACAAAACAAAATAAGGAGGTAGTTGTTACCTTTGCAATGTTAGTTTTTTTTCCGTTTAAACGAGATAACTGGGTATGAGCAGTGATGATCAGATTCTAGAAGAATTTACTTCAAAAGAATACGAACATGGATGGTCCGTAGATTTAGAGGCTGATGAAGCCCCTTTAGGGTTGAACGAAGGCATTATTAGGTTTATTTCAAGTAAGAAAAATGAACCAGATTGGCTTTTAGAATGGAGGTTGTCGGCTTTCAGAACCTGGCAGCAAATGGCAGAGCCCGATTGGGCAAATGTCAATTATCCAAAGATTGATCTACAGGCCATTAAGTATTACTCAGCGCCCAAGAAGACCAAAAAACTGGATAGCCTGGATGAGGTAGATCCCGAACTCCTGGAGACATTTAAGAAATTGGGTATTTCTCTGGAAGAACAAAAGCGCTTAACAGGTGTGGCTGTAGATGCAGTAATTGACTCTGTATCGGTGGCAACCACCTTCAAAGATAAACTGGGCGAGCTTGGAATCATTTTCTGTTCCTTCAGTGAAGCAGTCACTGAACATCCCGAGCTGATACAGAAATACCTGGGTTCAGTTGTGCCCGTGAAAGACAATTATTTTGCTGCCCTCAACTCAGCGGTATTCTCAGACGGATCTTTCTGCTATATTCCTAAAGGCGTAAGATGCCCCATGGAGTTATCTACTTACTTCAGAATCAATGCAGCCAATACCGGTCAGTTTGAAAGAACATTGATTGTGGCGGAAGAAGGTTCTTACGTAAGTTACCTTGAGGGATGTACAGCTCCCATGAGAGACGAAAATCAGTTACACGCGGCGGTAGTGGAGATTTTGGCTGAAGCTGATGCTGAGGTGAAATATTCCACCGTACAAAACTGGTACCCTGGTGATAAAAACGGAGTAGGTGGTATCTACAACTTCGTAACTAAACGTGGTCTGTGCAACGGAGATCGATCTAAGATCAGCTGGACGCAGGTAGAAACAGGTTCAGCAGTTACGTGGAAATATCCTTCCTGTATACTCAAAGGAAATGATTCTCAAGGTGAATTCTATTCAGTTGCAGTAACTAACAATTACCAGCAAGCTGATACAGGTACTAAAATGATCCACATTGGTAAAAACACCAAATCAAGGATTGTTTCTAAAGGTATATCAGCCGGAAAATCGCAAAACAGCTACAGAGGACAGGTACATGTCATGAAAAGAGCTGAAAATGCAAGAAACTTTTCACAGTGTGACTCATTGCTGATGGGTAATCTCTGCGGAGCACATACTTTCCCATACATTGATATAGAAAATAAAAGTGCTCAGGTAGAACACGAAGCGACTACATCAAAAATTGGCGAAGACCAGATTTTTTACTGTACCCAAAGAGGTATTGACGAAGAAAGTGCTGTTGCGCTGATCGTAAACGGTTACGCAAAAGAGGTACTCAATCAATTGCCGATGGAGTTTGCCGTAGAAGCACAGAAATTATTGGCATTGACACTGGAAGGCAGCGTCGGCTAAAAATACTCATTTACTTTACTTTTACTAGAAATAGCATCATGCTAAAAATAAACAATCTACAAGCCAGAATTGAAGATAAAGAAATTCTGAGAGGTATTGACCTGGAAGTGAAAGCAGGTGAAGTTCACGCGATCATGGGACCTAATGGCTCTGGGAAAAGCACATTGGCTTCTGTCCTCGCAGGACGCGAAGACTATGAAGTGACTGGTGGCAGCATCGACTTCAATGGCGAAGACCTGTTGGAACTGGCTCCGGAAGAAAGAGCAAGAGAAGGTGTTTTTCTCGCCTTTCAATACCCTGTAGAAATTCCTGGTGTTACTACTACCAATTTCCTTAAAACTGCTGTAAATCAAGTAAGAGAGCATAGAGGATTAGGAAAGTTGGACGCGGTTTCATTCCTTAAAGAGATGAAACAAAAGATGCAATTGGTAGAAATCGATCAATCATTGCTCAGCAGATCCCTGAACGAAGGTTTCTCTGGTGGAGAGAAGAAAAGAAACGAGATTTTCCAAATGGCTATGTTGGAACCAAAACTGGCAATTTTGGATGAAACAGACTCTGGCCTGGACATAGATGCCTTAAAAATCGTGGCCAATGGTGTGAACCAGCTCAAATCAAAGGACAATGCAACCATTGTAGTAACGCACTATCAGCGTTTGCTGGATTACATTGTACCTGATTACGTACACGTACTTTACAAAGGAAGAATTGTAAAGTCCGGTGGAAAAGAGCTTGCCCTGGAACTGGAAGAGAAGGGTTACGACTGGATCAAAGAATCCGTGGATGCGGAAGCAACCGTTTAATTTTTAACCGTAAGAAGCTATGTCTGAAAATTTGGAAGAAGTCCTGATCAATTCTTACAAGAATGACGGACTTCCACTTTTAAAAGATATCAAATCTGCAGCCAAAGTAGACTTTTTGGAAAAAGGTTTACCAAAGGTGAGAGAAGAAGAATATAAATTCACTCCTATTACAAAGACGCTGAAAAAGCAATTTGCATTTGATGCAAAACCTGCTACAGCCCATGTAAACCTGGGAGACATTGAACAACAATTCATCGATAGCGATTCGTCTAACAGATTGGTCTTTGTCAATGGGTTATTCTCCAATGAATTGTCTGTAATTGACGCACAAGACGGTTTGGTAGTGAAAAACTTTGCCACTGCTGCACTTGAGAACAACGATACAATTCTTGAATATTTCGGAAAAATCGCTGATACCGATTCTTTCAGTTCATTGAACACCGTTTTGACACAAGATGGTGTATTCGTTGAAGTGTCTAAAAACGCAGATGCTGAAATACCACTATATGTCTATCATGTCAATGTTGCCAAGGAAATAGAAGTCTTCAGCACGCCGCGCAATCTGGTGGTGGCACATCAGGGCAGCAGGGTACGACTGATAGAGAAAAACATTACTCTAGGTGCACACAATTCCTTCAGCAACAGCGTGACAGAAGTATTTGTGAAAGAAAATGCAACTGTGCACCACGTGAAAGTACAAAATGACGTAGCCAATAGTTACGAAGTGGTACAGACCAAGGTGCATCAGGAGTCTAACAGTAATTACTCAGCTTACACAATTTCTCTCTCAGGAGGAATGATTCGCAACAACCTGAACATCACTTCAGATGGCCAGAATTGCGAGAGCAACATGTATGGCCTGTACTTATTGACGGACAAAACACACGTGGACAATCACACTTCTGTAGACCACAGAGAGCCTAACTCCTACAGCAATGAGTTGTATAAAGGCGTAATGGACGGTCATTCAAAGGGTGTGTTCAATGGTAAAATCTATGTGAGACAGGAAGCGCAAAAAACCAATGCTTTCCAGTCCAACAACAACGTATTGCTGTCTGATACAGCTACTTTAAATACCAAGCCTCAACTGGAAATCTGGGCCGATGATGTGAAGTGTTCTCACGGATGTACATCGGGCCAATTGGATGAAGAGGCTATTTTTTACCTGCAAGCCAGAGGTATCTCTAAAGAAAACGCTATCGGTATGCTGCTCTACGCCTTCGCCAACGACATCGTTGAAAAAGTGCCTGTAGCCGAAGTCAGGACTTACCTGGACCTGCAGGTTGCCGATCGATTAAAGTCATAAAGATGAGTGTGTTGACACCCAACAAAATTGATGTCGATGCAATCAGAGATCAGTTCCCTGTATTGCATCAGGAGGTCAATGGTAAACCATTGATTTATTTTGATAATGCAGCGACCTCTCAAAAGCCGAAGGTAGTTATAGATGCATTGTCCGCTTACTATGAGCAGATTAACTCCAATATTCACAGAGGAGTACATACGCTTGCAGAGAAGGCGACCACTGCTTATGAAGAGACCCGTAAACGGGCTGCTGAATTCATCAATGCCGGAGAAGTAGCGGAGGTAATTTTTACCAAAGGTACTACCGAAGGAATCAACTTACTGGCGAGTAGCTACGGTAGAAAATTCATTGGGGAGGGAGACGAAATTCTAATCTCTCACATGGAGCATCACTCCAATATTGTTCCCTGGCAAATGCTATGCGAAGAAGTAGGCGCTACCCTGAAAGTTATCCCTGTTACGCCATCAGGTGAAATAGATTTTGAAGCATTCCAGTCGCTGCTTTCTGACAAAACCAGGCTGGTAGCCGTAGTCTACGTTTCCAATACGCTGGGGACGATCAACCCGGTGAAGGAAATCATCAAGGCTGCTCATGAAAAAGAAGCGGTGGTTTTCCTGGATTGCGCACAGGCTGCACCACATATGGACCTGAATGTCCAGTCACTTGACTGTGATTTCATGGCATTCTCGGCACACAAAGCCTACGGTCCTACCGGTACCGGTATATTGTATGGTAAGCGCGCGCTGTTGGAAAAAATGCCGCCCTATCAAGGTGGTGGCGAAATGATCAAAGATGTGAGCTTTGGTGGTACTACCTACAATGAGATTCCCTACAAGTTTGAGGCAGGAACTCCCAATATTGGTGAGGTAGTCGCTTTTAAAGCCGCATTAGACTTTATTGACGAGATTGGTAAAGAACAGATCGCAGCACATGAAAACCACCTGTTGGCCTATGCCACGGAGAGATTGAAAGAAGTAGAAGGCTTCACTCCAGTAGGAACTGCCGCCAATAAGGTAAGTGTCATATCATTCAATATCGAAGGCGTGCACCCTTTTGACTTAGGAATGATGCTGGATGCCAAAGGCATCGCGGTCCGTACTGGCCACCATTGTACGCAGCCACTGATGGATCATTTCCAGATAGAAGGAACTGCAAGAGCCTCTTTTGCTGTTTATAATACCATAGAAGAGATTGATCAATTTGTTGATGCGCTCAAAGGAATTGTTAAAGTATTCAAAAAGTAATATTTTCATAGACTAATATGTCAGCGATAAGCGCTAAGCAAGACGAGATTATAGAGGAGTTTGCCCTCCTTGATGGTGATTTTGAGATGACCATCAATTACCTGATGGAACTGGGTGAGCAAATGCCTGTAATGTCTGAAGCACTCAAAACGGAGGAAAACATCGTGAAAGGATGTCAGTCCAAAGTTTGGCTTCACGCCAAAGCCAATGGAAATGCCATTGATTTTGATGGAGATAGCAATACTGCCATCACCAAAGGGCTGGTTTCCCTGCTGCTCCGGGTATACTCCGGACAGCGCGCTGAAGCCATCACTAAAGAAGACATCTACTTCCCTGACAAAATAGGCATGAACCGATTCATTGGTACGCAAAGATCTAATGGATTTGCAGCCATGATCAAACAAATAAAACTGTATGCGGTCGCTGTAAGTATGCAGCAGGCTGCCAACAAATAAGAATTATAGTATGATGGACACTGAACAGTTAAAAATAAAGATCGTAGAAGCCATCAAAACGGTATATGACCCGGAAATTCCGGTAGATGTCTACGAATTGGGATTGATTTATGAAATCAATGTTTTCCCAGTCAATAATGTTCATATACTGATGACACTTACTTCACCTGCATGCCCTTCTGCCGAGGAAATCCCCGGCGAGATCAGGCAGCAGGTAGAAAAAGTAGAAGAAGTCAATGAAGTACAAGTAGAGGTAACATTTGAACCTCCTTATGCCACAGACATGATGTCTGAAGCAGCCAGACTTGAACTTGGCTTCATGTAATATTTATCATCGTTTTTTATTGACGTATTTTAACCATATATAATATGTACCCAGAACATTTAGTAGCTCCCATGCGCACTGACCTGACGTCGGCCGGTTTTGAGGAGTTTAAAACAGCTGAAGATGTAGATGCTCACCTAAAAGACCACTCTGGCACTTCACTAGTAGTGATCAACTCTGTATGTGGATGTGCTGCTGGTGCTGCAAGACCAGGTGTAAAAATGGCTGTAAATGCCAGCGAAAAGAAGCCTACTGCATTGACAACAGCCTTTGCAGGAGTAGATTTTGAAGCAACAGAGAAGGTAAGAGAATATACCTTGCCCTACCCTCCTTCTTCTCCGGCCATCGCTTTGTTCAAAGACGGAGAGTTGGTGCACATGGTAGAAAGACACCACATTGAAGGAAGACCTGCAGACGTAATCGCTCAGCACCTCGTACAAGTGTTTGACGAGTATTGCTAAGTAAAGATTTCTTAAAAAAATGAAGGTCTCAAATGTTCATTCCCTTTTGGGTTGGAACATTTGAGACCTTTTTTCTTACTACAGATTCCCAGCCAGTGTTAAATCATCGCTGACAACTCGAAAGCATGATATTTCAATCCTTTCTGAGCATATTGGCCGGGTTGGTTCTTGCGGCCATCAGGGTTTGTATGTAAACGATGATCGCGCCTATCGCAAAAATCAGCATGGAACCACCCACCAGCTCCAACCAACTTATATCTGGTCTGTAGATGTAATCAGATAGAATGTACTGATCAAAGACGTAGTAAGTCAAAGGGATGGCCAATACAGCAGCTACTAACATCAGAATGAAAAAGCTACGTCCCAGCAAAAACAATAAATTACCTTCACTTGCTCCCAGTATTTTCCGGATACTAATTTCCTTGAGACGTGTCTCAGTTGTAAATACTACCATTCCTAAAAGGCCCAGTGCAGCAATGGATATGGCAGTGACTGCGAGGGCACCAATGATCCTGATAATCGACCTCAGAAAATCATATGCCTGTTCTATGGACTCACTGTAAAACACCGCCTTGAACTGATGTACTTTATCTACTCGACTCCATGCCTCCTCCAGATCAGACATGGTAGCACGAACATCGTTGGTCTTTAGCTTCAGGTTCATTTCATAGTAATCCGGCCACTCTTCCAGACCAGTTCCTACTCCATTGACAAACATGTAAGGGCCTACCTTCTCTTCAGTGGTGCCAAAGTGAAAATCGTCAATGACGCCTATGATACGAGCCTTCACCCGTCTGTAATCCACCAAAAACTCCCTTCCTATTGCCTCATCGGGCGAGGAAATGTTGAAATGTTGGAGAAATTGCTTATTTACAATAATCGCCTTTTTGTCCTTGGCATTGATGTAACTTTCATCAAAATCAGCACCAGCGATGATATTGTGACCATGTAAACGAAGGTAGTTGGGATGTACCTTATTGTAGACAAGCTGCAACGAGTCGTTGGTGAGCATGTCCTTGACCTCCTCTAAGTACCTACTCCCCACACTCGGGATCATCAAAGAAAAAGACACATCCTCCACTTCAGGTAACTTTCTAAACTCGTTCTCAAGCACCCGGTAATCATTGCTTTGAATAGAGACATTAAGGACATTGTCGGTATTAAAGCCCAAATCAAAGTTGAGCATGTATTGATACTGGCTGAAGCCAATGAATGCGGAGATAATAAACACCATGGACAAGGAAAATTGAAAAACGACCAGTGCTTTTCTTACGCTCACATTGGAAAACAACTTCACGGAAGACAAATCGCTCAAAATGGACTTCACTTTCATGCGTGACATGATCCAGGCAGGGAACATACCTGCTACAATACCCGTGAGCGTTGCATAGACGAAGAATGCCACCACAATCATAGGTGTAAGTTGCAGTTCCATGACATTGTAATAGTCGTCAAATGTCTCCAGCAACAATGGCCTCGCAAGGTAAAACAACGGTATCGCACCAAACAAAGCAATTAAAGTAATGATGACCGCTTCTACCACAAATTGGAAAAACACATGTCCTCCAGTAGCTCCCACAGTTTTGCGTACACCTACCTCCTTGGACCTTCGTAGCGAACGTGCCACCGACAGATTGGTATAGTTGAAGCATGCAGACAATAAAATAATAGAAGCAAGTGCAATCAGTATCCACACCAGTGACAGGTCAAAAGAAGGGCCAGCCATATTTGACATCGCAGGACCAGGAACAATTCCTGTAAGCGGCAGTGCACTCAGAGCGATCTTCTCTTCTCTGTTTTCATTTTCCCGCTCTGCCAGCGCATCCAGCTGTGCCTGCAGTCTATCCGCACCAGAAGACTCCTCCGACAATACATAGACATAGTTGGACCACATGTTGAACCAACTATGAAATCCCCTGTTCCCTTTCTGCTCTTCTTCTTTTGTTTTGAAGGAAAAAAAGGCCTCTGTAATAATATGTGACTTCTTTGGTATGTCTGCCAATACTGCCTGGATGGTATATTGCACCCCATCACCACTGGTAATCACTTTATTGAGCGCACGCTCTTTACCAAAAAGTCGCTCAGCAGCTGTTTTTGTAATCGCTAAGGAATTTAGATCTGTCAATGCTTTCTGGAAGTCCCCTTCCAGTACTTCGAAATCAAAAACTTCTGCCATTTCAGGAGTAGCAAACATATATTCAAAAGGTACTACCTTCTCACCATATTGCGCATCCATCTCACCACCCTGTGAAGTAGTCACTACCTTTTCAGCGCCAGAGAACTCACTTCTCACTTTGTCGCCTACTAATACAGATGTGGAAGCAAATAAATTGGGTTCATCATCAGAGGTTATAGTATTGTTGATTCGATAAATTCTGTCGGCTTTACTGTGGAATCTATCAAACTGGTAAAGTTCCATGATCAGTGCGATCACCAGCAAGCCCGCAGACATGCTGATGGCCAGACCAATAATATTGATGCCTGAGAACAACCTGTTCCTCAGAATACTTCTGTAAGAAGTTTTAAAGCTGTTTTTAAAGATTGCTAGATAATTCATTTTCCTTAATAATTTTGGAGTTTTGACTGTATAAGTTCTGAAGAATTTGAGTACATCTATCAGATAAATGAGTTGAGCCATCAATGGCCCTTTGTTGTTGCAATTGCGTTCAAAGTATTCATAAAGGTCGCCCTGAAGGTCTTCAAGCAGGCTTTCTTCACAATAAAAAGCCAGGAGTTTATCCATCCACCGGGGAGGCTGTCGCATTTTTGGTAACTGAGGATCAAATGCCATTAAAAATTGATTCAGGTATGACGTTCCACAACCGGTCTCTCTGCTCCTTGGAATTCATCAGGGCTACCTTCCCGGCATGAGAAATGTTAAAAAATCGCTTCCTTTTGCCGCCCCGTTCCTTGGTAGGTGCACCCAACTCAGACTGGATATATCCCTTCTTTTCCATTCTGTTCAAGACCGCATGCACTACCCCCAATTTGACTTTGCGATTCGTCATTTCTTCGATATGGTCACATATTGCCACACTATAAGCTTCATTTAACAAGGCAGCAATCGTCAGCAACACCACCTCTTCAAACTCACCTAAATTCTCTCCCTTCATCGGATCATACTTTGATTATATCACCAAATGTATAAAAAATAAAATAGCGAAAAAACATTCATGGAAATATTTTTTATACAAAACGTGAATTAATAATAGATTTCATCCTCCATAAACCAACTTTATTCGGTGATTTTACTGAACAATTGGTCTCTCAGATCAATCAAAAACACTTTTTGTTTATATTAGTAGGAAAGGAATCTTCTTCCGCGGAACCTAAACCTCACCGATGATTAGTATGGCCAAGACCAGCACCAACACTCCCCCAATAGTTCTTCGTATTACACAGGGTCGACTTAACCCCTACCTGGTCACAGCACTTATCTTAGCTGCCTTCGCGGGTATTTGGTATCTGGTAAGTGTTTTCGAAGGTTGGAAATCTCTGGGCAGTGCTTTGAATTTAGCAGTCTTTTTCTCTGTCACCATTACCTACACTATACTTATCACACATGTGATCATTAAAGGTCACGAAAAAGACTTGTTCCAACTTACAGATCAACTGCCTGACAGAGCGGCTCAATATGATAAATGGCTAAATCAATTGCACACCTATAAAAATCATAACAGACTCTATATCGTCTTCATCTGCATAGGATTAGGTCACGCCATGATCGGCAGGGGCCCATTATTTAGGCTCATTTCAATGAAATCGGATTATGTACTGTTCGATCTCTGGATGACCATCCTGATTGTCATGACGTGGATTGTCATTACGCAGGCTTCCACGATATTTGTAGGTAACCTTCGCTTTTTTGCACGATTAGTCAAGGAGCACGAGATAGACATTTTATTTACCCATAAGCTTTCGCCTTATATCCGAGCAGGTGTAAGGAGTACATTGGCTTTTATGGGGGCTTACTCATTATTCCCTCTTTTACAAATCAACGACATATTTTATTTGCTGTTTAACCCTGCGTTATTGGTCTTCATCCCCATCGTAATCAAGATGATTTCGATTCCTATTCTACCACTGAGAAAACGAATTCGCGAATTACGAAGTCGTGAACTTAGCCTGATAGAAAATGCCATCAATGGAGACCGGCAGGCATTAAAAGATTCCAGGTTAAATGCAGAAATGGATGATTTAAACATTGTAGACCTGATCACTTATAAAAACTTCCTCAGGGAAATCAAAGACCTACCTGTTAACATCCCTATTGCATTTAGGCTATTACTCTATATTTTGCTACCAGTACTCACCTGGGTAGCCGCATCGCTGGTAGATAAGCTAGTAGTTGCATTTCTCAAGATGTAATTCACAATCGCCAATTTTATGAGCATCTCCACTTTGAGTAGTATAATAGTTCTCTCAAAAAATATTTTTTTACTAAATATAATAAATTATATAATTGAAAATCAGTTACTTAAAAAGTTAGATATTCATAAGCCAAAAATATTAGCCATTTAGAGAAACCTTTCAAAAAGACCGTCGTTAGAGATAGTAACAACACTAAAAAATAAAGGTTAAAAACACTCAAACGACACAACAATGAAATCATTAATCAACAAAACACTCGCAGCACTCTTAATGGCAACATGTTTATTGGTCACCATACCTTCACAAGCCAATCACATTGATTCTTTGAAGAGAAGTGAAGACAAAGCATTAAAAATGTCTGCTATCGAACTGGCTGAATTAATTGCTTCTTTAGAAGACGACTCAATTGACCTGGGAGATGACAGCATCACCTATGAATTTTACAATAGTGCGGATGAATTGCTGTTGAGAAAAACAGTAAGTCCAGATCAGGAAGTCGCAGATAAGCAGTTCATTACACTGAAGAGAAAGAGTGATGTACTCGTAGAAATTGGTCAAACAACTATTTATATGCTCAATGAGCAATAAAAAGAATTTTCAATCAAAAAACTCGGAAAGGGGTAACAGAATAAACACTGTTATCTCTTTTTTTATGGAATAGATTTGGTCCAGTTACGAATTATTTTATGCAGATAAACCCAGAATTCACCCAATTAATTGTTTGTTTTCATGAAATATTATACTTTTGTAACAGCTCAAAGAAGAAAAATAAGGATTAAAAATCCTTGAAGATATACAGCCTTAGTGATATAACAAGTCACTACCGCATCTAGATATTTAAGAATCATGAGATAGGGGATGTGGACAGATGGTTGATGAGAGGCCTCCGCCAGGAGGCCTTTTTTTATGCCTGTATTTTAAAGACACACCTTCGTCATCGTAGAATCACATATTCGCAAAATAGTCCAAACGGGACCACCGTCTGGAGAGAAGAGAAAAACCCCATAGGAGCATCTAATGAGGTTATTGTATAATCATTCAATATGTTCTATTCCCAGTTTCTAAAGAATTGGTACTCTAGCCCAAAACTGATATTGTAATTATGTCCTAAAGAATTACTATTGGTTGAAGACATAAAGTAAGTTGCCCCATAGGTAGCCCCAATGTTGAGCGCCAGGTTCCCTACGACCCGATAGCCATAATCTATTGCAAAATTTATATTGGATACAGTGGAGGAACTTGCCTCAACAGTATCATCGAGCCCTATTCTACTACTGCTGCCAAGAAAAATCACAACATCGTCAAAAGTCTTGGAAAGGGATACAGAAGGACCATATGAAAAACTGGATCTTCTGCCCAACTTTCTCAATTTATACCCAGCAGAAACACCCACACGATTGTTCATGTAACACAAGGACAAGTATTCGTATTCAGCATCGCGCCAGTCACCAGCCTCATAATCCAGCATCAATTCTCCATTGGTCTGTAGGGCAACACCCAACTGAAGCTCGGACAATAGCCCTGGACGAATTTGTTTGGCAACGCCAACGTTCAGATTTACATACGCTCCCGTCATGGCGGTATTAAAGTAGTCTGCTTTTCTGAAGTCATCCATATTGATTCTATCAGCCGGATTACTGATCATCCCCATGATATCAGCTTGTGACAAGCCAAACAAGGACTCTGAAAAATTGGCAACAGTAAATGACATAGAAGAAAGCTGCCTTTTTTGAGCTTTCCAGGAGGATTGAGCCATCGTCTGCGTACCAGCTACCGACAACAGGGTTAGTAGAATAATAATTCGTTTCATGGTATTCATTTAAAGTAGTGTTATACTATAGAGCCCTACTTAGGTGAAATAGTTGTAAGGGTGGCGCTCCTAAGAGTGCAGCAGCGTCTGAAGACCATCTCCAGTCATTCGCAAAAGCTTGCTGAAGCAGCCCCTGTCCTTGAGATTTTCGCCCCTAAGCAAATGCGATTATTCAATTTAGGTTATTTTTGAACTTTCTAATTTTCACCACACAGTAAATCGAGCCTGCATGATCAAAGAAACACCGGAAACCGTAAGGGAATGGCTAGTCAATGAAGACATTGAAACGCTGATCTACCAATTATCTGCCCTTATATTGGAGTCGGGATATGAGATCATCGATACGAATTCGGTGAAGTGGGAAGACCATCAGGCTGAAACCTGGATACTTGATGATGGAATGGCCTTCTTAAGGTCATTTAACGGAAGTGAAAAGCTGTTTTTTGAAATGAGCAGCTTTACACATGATAAGCACTTAAAGTTTGTGGTAGGCCTGCGACAACTGGTTCTGCAAAGATCAAGAGGACTCCTGAGTTGAAGGCACCTTCTCCACCAACTCTAACTCCACCTCTATGCCAATACTTTTATCAAATTTGATCTCTCTGTTATTGATGTCAAACATTTTGGGATAGACCTGAGTGGCCATGTAGAGACCGGTCTTTCTCTTGCCATCACCCATATCCGCTAAATTACCTTCAAACCTGGAGTTAAAAGATACCTCTTCTACCTTTTCACCGCTCTGGATACTGCCTTTGATGGCAAACTGCGTTTCTGATATTTTAGAAATACCTTCAGAAACAAATTTCAGAATGGAAATTTTATCGGAGGAAAAAAAGTCGGCACTGGTTAAGAATTTATCCAGCCCCTTGTCACCGGTATCCAATGATTCTGTCACCCACTGCAGTGACAACTGAGAGTCTTCAAATTGCTCACCCAATGTAAGCGAGCCAGCCAGCCTTCTGAAGTAAACCTTGAAAGGTGCCTTTCCATTCATAAAGACGGTATATTCAATATAGCTATGCGACGGATCTACCACCCAATTCGTTTCAGACATAATCTCCTTATAGTTTTACTTGTGCCACTAAAATATCATCCAGGCGCCCCTCTCCTGCCCACTTCTCAAGGACTCTTCCTAAGTGTTTGGTGCGCTTCTCCCATGGTTGCGACCGATTTTCGGTAAGGAGACTACTCACCGCCTTGGCTCCCAGCTTTTTCTGGTGGTTTCCTCCCGGCTGCTGCAATAACTCGTCATTGAAGACCATGAGTACATCTCCATGCTCAAAACCCACCGAATGGTCAGTCAATTGCCCAACATTGTAAAAAGGAAATCCCAGTGAAATGTTATTCTTAGGCAATAGTTTCATGCCGTTTTTCTTGAGCAAGACCAGGTTCATTCTCGCACTGGCAAATTTGATATTATGCGCTGCATAATCAATCATCAAATAAGTAGTGTCCAGCGAATAGGTGTCATTGTCATATAAGCTTCTGTAGAGAAACGGATCACCCTGCACCTCAAAATGTAAAACTCTCAAAAACTGACTGGGGCTGACAATATGATCATATTCGGCGGCAATACGCTCAACGTACAACTTGGTCTTTAGCGCCCTGAAGTAGGTCTCTTCCGATTTACCGGTACACATACCAAATATCCACTCCTTGGTATTAGTCCGCTGCTGTTTCCATGCAAAAGCACCATCGTTTTTCTTGTCGGCAGACGTATAGATGAGATAACTCTGGTCACCATAGACATCAGGTCGGCCGGCAACTCCTTTTACGCGATCACCCTTATTGGGCTCTACCAGAAAGATATTCCCATAAATGGTAATTTTATCATCGATAATGGGCCAGTTGTCATTGATCGATTGATTCCAGGTGATCCCAAACTCCGACCTGTTGATACTAGCCTCGATCGCCAGGTTTCCAAATTCGCCTTCCCCTTCGGACTTCGTCAGGTTGGCGTAAAAGGTAATCTCCTGACTCACACCCTTGATGGTAAGCGTGCCAATAATCCTGTAGCCTTTCTCCTTGTACTCCTTTACCTCGGTGCTTTCAAAAGTAATTTTTGGAAACTCTTCCGCATTCAGGAAATCACTCCCCGTCAAATGCGCATCGCGTTTGCCTATCCTGGTATCTATACTGGCAGCATCCATCTCCAGCTTAATACCCGTATGAGAAAAGGTCTCACCATTTCTGGCGAAGTGGATATCAAAGCCTGTAAACTCTCCCTGCACACTTGCAAGCAGCAGATGCTTTACTTTGAATCTTATGTTACTTCTTGACTTATCTAGTATCCAGTCTTCTGTGGCCATAGAAAATTGACTTTTAACGCCCAAAACTAAAGAATATATAGTTAACCCGAAAAATTCGGGACTTATATTGTGCGCTGGTTTTACTGAGCGGCAAATAGCACGATTGATTATCAAATAACAATACTACATTCCCCAAAATTCCATCTTAAATCATTCGCTATCAATTATCTGGAAGGAATGATCTGGTTAGTGCCGGATATGGTGGACCAACACGTTTAATCTACCTTGATCACAATTTTCCCCACACTCTTCCTGGATTGCATAAAGGCATGTGCTTCCGGAAGTTCTGAGAAACGATATTCTTTCCCAACTACCGGCTTTAATCCATACATTTCTGTAAACGCTTTCAACTCCTGGAATAACTCCGTTGTCAAAGATTCATTCTGCGTTAGATAGCCTATATGTGTCGCAAAAATACCCAAACTGTCTTTCGCCATCTGCATCACGCCTACCTTTGGAGCGTCCTTCCATGTTTTCCAGTAAGTCAATGGGTTCCATTTATTGAGAGGAATACTGGCATAGCCGGCCACACAAATTCGCCCAAATGGTGACAGCAGCTCTACACTTTTCCGAAACACCTCACCTCCTACTACTTCCAGGACAGCGTCTACGTTTTGGTATTTCTCCCGGATGGCTGCATAGAAGTCGTTGGCTCTGTAGTTAATGACCTCGTCCGCGCCCAGACTCCTGACAAGCGCTGCTTTTTCATCACTTCCTACCGTACCGATGACTATAGCTCCCTGTGCCTTGGCAATCTGCACCGCAGCAGTACCTACACCCCCTGCAGCTGCGTGGATCAATACCTTCTCACCAGCTTGTATCCTACCCTGTCGCATCAAGGCGATCCATGCCGTCATAAAGTTGACCACATAGGCGGCATTCTCAGCAGGTGTAAAAGCCTCAAACGCCGGAAACACCAGATGCGCTGACGCCCGCATCACTTCCCCATAACTACCGTACTGACCACCAACAATGACGTGATCACCTACCCGGACACGTGTCACTCCACTGCCCACTTCAATCACCTCGCCATAACACTCCATTCCCGGCACATAGGGACGTGGAGGCGCCCATGAATACTGCCCTTTTCTGGACAACACCTCTGCATAGTTCACTCCGATATAATGCACTTTTACCAAAACCTGATGCGACTCCTCTATCTCGGGCGTCGGCACATCACGCACCCTAAGCACCTTGCTATCACCAGTCTTATCTAACAAATAGGCTTTCATCGATTTTGGCACAATTTTTATATTTAATTGTCTTGAGCGGAACCTCCCGGGTATTGATTATGTATATCTTTGGTGGGCAATTTCCGTAATTAAAAGTATCTTTAACAAGATAAACCCGAGAAATAATGAAATTAGTGAAGCATCTCTTTTATACAATAGCAATCACTACATTGATTGTTGGCAACCCATTTGCATCCAAAGCGCAGGAAACTGTGAACTGGATTACATTTGAGGAAGCTGCAAAATTGATAGAAGACGGGAACAACAAAAAGAAGATTTTCATCGATGTATATACAGACTGGTGCGGATGGTGCAAGCGAATGGACAGAGACACCTTCAACCACCCTGATGTTGCCAAATACATGAATGAAAAATACCTGATGGTGAAGCTGGATGCTCAGCAAAAAGAGGACATTATCTACAAGGGAAAAACGCTGAAGTACATAGAACCTCAGCCGGGAAAAAGAGGGTATCACGAACTGGCCGTTGCGCTACTCAATGGCAGACTAAGTTTTCCCACAGTTTTGTTCCTAAACGAAAAAATGGAGATCTTAACGCCCGTTGCCAGCTACTTAACGCCTGGAATTTTCTACAAAATCGCCATCTTCTACGGCGAGAATGAATTTACTGAAACCTCATGGGAAGAATATAATCAAAGTTTTGAAGTGCCTTTTGCAGGCAAATAAGAAATAGCACAAATTTGAAAGGAAACGTAACGCCTCGGGTATTGCGTTTTTTTGTTTAGGCCACAGGGCTCTCCCATTTCTTGAGCACCTCATGTACCTTGTCCAGGGTTGCAGGCTTGGAAATAAAATCGTTCATCCCTACTACAAAGCACACATCCTGGTCACTGCTTAGGGCATTGGCACTCATTGCAATGATCACCGGCTCCACATTGGAAGGTCCTTCTTTTCTGATCAATCTGGTGGCTTCGATACCATCCATTTCCGGCATCTGCAAATCCATTAAGATGAGGTCATATTGATGCTTTCGCTGGTATTCCACAGCTTCACGGCCGTTGACAGCATAGTCTGCTGACAGCCCCAGCTTCTCCAGCATCATCCGGATGACTTTCTGATTGATTTCGAAGTCCTCTGCAACGAGGATTTTCAGGTCTTCGCGTACATCTTCCAGTTTCACCTGCTGGTCTTTGTCTGTGGATTGATCTTCTACCGAGTTATCTATGCCAAATGGCAGAATGATGGTGAATGTAGTCCCCAGCTTTTCTGTGCTCTTCACAGAAATTTTTCCTTTCATCAGGTCTACAATCTTTTGCGTGATGGCCAATCCAAGACCTGTACCACCATAATTATGTTGCCTAACTCTTTCGCTCTGAAAAAACGGATCGAAGAGGTATTTAATATTGTCTTCGGATATGCCAATACCCGAATCTACCACATTGAGCTCCAGCATGACAATATCTTCCTTGAGGTCAACCGCTTTCATCTCTATGTGTACAAAGCCCCTGTTGGTAAACTTCGCGGCATTCCCCGCAATATTGAGAAGCACCTGCTTGAGCCGTTTTTCATCACCTACCAAAAACTTGGGAACATTTTTTGTGATGGTGAAAGTGAGGTCAACGTTCTTCTCTGAGGTGCGTGGACGTACAATGGCCAGCACATCATGGAGCGTCTTTCTGATATCAAATTTACTTTCCGAAAGCTCAAATCGCTCCGCCTCAATTTTTGAAATATCAAGGATGTCATTAATCAGCCCAAGCAGGATGTTACCACTGGTTTGAATAGAATTGACAATATCTACCTGTTCCTCGTTGAGCTGCGTCTTCTTGATGATATCAGCCATACCAATGATGCCATGAAGTGGCGTGCGAATCTCGTGGCTCATACTCGCCAGAAAATCGGACTTGGCTTTTGTGGCAGAAAGTGCTTCTTCACCTACCTTACGCAACAGCTGGTTCATCCCTTCCAGTGCCTCCTGATTCTCTACTAATTTGACCTGATTGGTATCATAATGCTTCTTGAAAAAATACATGATGATTCCTATCACCAAAATAGTAGTAAGCAATGTTGCAAAGAGGTCAAGCTGCTGTACTTCAGCGCTTTCATATGGCACTAACCACTCCGGATTGATGGTTTCCAGTGCAAACAGTACGATGGCCAACATGAAGCAGACCACTACATAGTAGACGTATTTCCGGTAATCAAAGAACAGGAAACCGAACAACACATAGGCAATGATAAAAAATGTAGTAGAGCCCGTGATCCCACCTGTAAAGAAGTAGGAAAACATGATGAGACCTCCTACCAAAAACAGGAAAGACAAGGCCAGCGGCTGTGTAATATCCTGCCGGAAACTCATCCTGTAAAAGATTCCAAAACTGACAACACCCAGCAAGAAGACAAGATGAATGATGGGATTAACACCCACAAGAAAGTTTTGTACCGTACCGACCAAACAAGCAAACAAGAACGTTAAGAGCCCCAGGCGAAACAAAATCTGCTGCAAAGACCCATTCTCAAAAGGCCTGATATATTGCCGATATGATGCTTTCTCTTTCATCTGAAAGCCTTAAATATACGTGAAAGAAAGCTCTTGATTACCAATTTTAACTATTTTCTAACGATCACTTTGTGCAACTGAAGGTCACCTTCTCTGGTAAAAGCTCTCACCAGATAAATCCCATTCTGAAAGCTTTTCAAACTGACCAGCCCATCAGTAAGTTCCTGCCTCATCATTAATTGTCCTGACAATGTCAAAACTTCAATAGCGACTGTCTTATTGTCAAAGTGGAGTAAATCACTGGTTGGGTTAGGATATACGGGGAATTCATTATTTGCCTCCACGGAAGTCACGACCGGCGGCGCTGATACTGTAATGACTGTCTCTGCAACTGCAAGGCATCTATTATTGTTAAATGCCTCCAGCCGGATCTGATACTCACCCACACTATCAAAAAACAAGACAGGTGCCGGGGTGACATCTACCAGCACATCATTCACAAACCAACTGTAACTCACGATCTCACCTACAGCCTCAAAGTCTACTGATAGTGCTTGTTGTCCTAAAACAAATTCTGTTTGAGATGCTTCAATCTGTACTTCAAAATCTTCAATAATCAATGTCACTACCTCGGTAGGTCCTTCCAGGAATCCATCCAATCCTCTTACGTAAATCACGGTATCCCGGTCAATCTGCTGTAAGAGCAAGGAGGTTCCCTTGTGTACAGCCTCTGTAGACACCGGATCAGTATAAAAAGAGAAGTACTGACCGTTTGTGGGTTTTATCAGCAAATTAGCTCCTGCACATATCTGCTGACTCGGAAATGATGGCAATGACGAACTGGCCAGCATCAATGTCTGCGTACTTTCACCTTCGCACCCCCGTTCATTTCTTGCATTGTGCACCACTGTCAAATCTCCGGGGGCGACCTCTTCCAAATCATACCGAACCCTAAAGTGGTCACTAATTGCTTCTCCACCGACAGTCCATTGAAAGTCTGACCTGAAACCTGCATCCAGAGACTGAAAAAACACGCCGGTCTCTGAAAGATTGGTAGTATCGGGCACTGCAAACCAGATGGGCTCAAAATCATCGATCAACAACTGATACTGAACTACATTACTCTCATATGGTCCGTCTACATTCGTAATGTACAGACTGGTGTTTTCCAATACACTCCCAATTTCAAAGGCCCCACCACTAAAAAGCCGGTTAAGCTGCTGCGGGTCAGCATAAACATTGATTGAGTCACTATTAATGGCACTAAGACTCACAGATTGCCCCATGCAGAGTGTATCAGTGAGCACCGTAAACTGCGGAATCGGATTACGATTCAACACCACCAGGTCACGGGTAGTCACGTCCACACATCCAAATACACTGGTCACCTCCAGTTGCACCTGATAAACCCCTTCCTGGTCATAGACGGTAGAAGGGTTTTCTATTTCTGTCAATAAGCCATTGCCCAAATCCCAGCGAACCGACTCCGTAAAAGCCGTTTCATTCGTTAGCTGAACGCTGTTGGCTGCCCCCAGTAACACGGTATCAGGGTCAAAGGAAAATTTCGCATCAATGGGAATGACCTCGACCTGATAGGCAAAAACTTCTCCAAGCCGGCCATTTTCCGCGAAACTCCTGAAGTAAACCAGGGTATCACTTTCCAGTCCGGTAAGTTCCAAACCAGATCCTTCTGCCAGACTTGTGGTTCCCAGTGGGTCATTATAAAACAGGTAATTTTCTCCGTCTCCCGGCTGCAGCAACACATTTCCACCCTGGCAAGTAGTGGCAAACCGTATGATTCTTGGATTTTGCAGAACTTCCTGAAAATACTGCGCTTTCGCGCGGTCCGCCTGAGTTTTGATATCATCATAACTATCGGCAGCTGTCAGGACAAATGCCAGCTTTATACTTTCCTGCGAGGCCAGGGCGGGGATATTGACACTCAATGTCTGAAGGATATCCGTATCGATCAGGCTATCGCCGTTGAACTCACTTAACAGTTGAAATTTTTCTGCATCACTTACTGCTGTCTGAAAAGTAGAAATCCTCTGTGAAACATCGATGCTATTATACACTACTTCCAACTCCGTATTGAGCGAAGCCATACCGGTGTATACTGCAGTGTTAAGATCAAAAGCAAATGCGATGGAATCATCAGCCTGCCATCCGGAAACATTACTCACAGCGGAATTGATGTCCCAATTGGCGAACAAACCAAGTCTTACCTCCTCCCTATCAGACGCTGAGGTATTGGTTACAATCAACTCCAGCACAATATTTGAAGCCTCCTTTCCTTCTGACCAACCATAATACTGATGTGTGATCTCCAGGTCATTGTTGGCACTGGTAGCCGTAGTCACATCACCGGAAGCAAACAGATCCACTGCCGGGTGAGCGTAGGGCTTTAACCTGGACTGTCCAACGAAATCATCGTCCCGCTGCAAAGTGGTCACATCCGTCATGGCATTGTTGACCAGTGTATTCTCTGATTCACCAATCATGAGACCGATACTTTCCAATACCCTGCTCCCATTCCATCTAAATCCTATCCCTTCCCCTACCAGATTGGACTCATGTCCCATTTCCAAAGTAGAATTGGTAGTTAAAAAACTCTGTCCAACCCCAAAGTCAAGCCGATCGGGGCTTGTATTGAAGGAGATGAACTGACGATCTTCATATCCCTCACCTCTGAAATCAAAACCCAGCACTACCGCCTCCTCGTTGGGCGTTTCATCGCTCAGCACAAAACGAAAACTTACGGAATCAGTGGCTAAAGTATCAAACTGACCAATGTTCACTGTAGCATCAATCAACTCTACAAATTCGCCGGAGCTATTGGCAGTCACAGCCAGTTCTTCTACCTCATTGAGATAGTTCTGCAGGCCTACCTCCACCGTCACTGTATCCCCAAAATAGGCAAATGCTCCAAGGGTATTATTAATAGAAAAATCTGTTACCCTCACCGACTTCGCATCGGTAGTAGTCAGCGCACTGAGTACATTGAGCCGCCCACTTCCAAGCATCCCGGCAAAAGACTGATTGGCAGGAAGGTCATCAATCGGGTCTGTGGTCACGCGCAGCTGTTCCATGATCTGAAAATTGGTCCAGTCGGGCCTTAAGCTTTTCAGGAGTGCCGCAGCACCTGCCACCTGAGGACTTGCAAAAGAAGTCCCTGAGCTACCACGATAGCTGTTGTTTTCCCCTGAAGAGACGATGTCGCTACCAGGCGCTGCCAGGTCTACCCGCAGTCCATAAGTGGAAAAATCAGATTTGGCATCACTGGCATCGGTGGAAGCCACTGACAGTACATTATCGTAAGAAGCGGGATAAAAATCGAGTTCTTCCGGGGTATTTCCGGCAGCCGCTACTACCACAGCACCCATTTCCACTGTAGCAAAGTTGATGATTTCCTGACGGTACTGAGAAAATGAATTGGGAGAACCCCAGGATAGGTTAAGTACCTCAAACCCTTCCATCGCCGCGTACATGATGGCATCATAGGCATTGCCTGAGACGCCATTCTCTGAACTAAATATCTTGATAGGTACATAACTGGCATTGTAACCAACTCCTGCCATCCCAACAGCATTGTCCACCTCGGCATTAGACACGCCAGTCACCCGCAGACCATGGTCACTCTGGTCGGCCGTTGGGTCGTTGTCGCCATCGGCAAAATCCCAACCACTGAAGTCATCAATGAAACCATTGCCATCATCGTCAATTCCGTTTACAGGATCCTCCTCATTGACCCATCTATTTCCCAGGTCCTCATGGTCGGGATCCACACCAGTATCCAGCACGGCGATTCTGATCGCTGCATCAGCAGTAGAAATATCCCAGGCGTCGAAGGCGTTGATCAAAGACAGGTAATACTGACTGCCGCTGGTTGGATTGGCCAGTGGGTCATTGGGGATGCGTAGTGGATAGTCGTAATAGATCGGTTCCGCGTATAAAACGTCTGGGTTTGCACTTAACTGCCGGATCAATTCCTGAAGGTCATTTACGCTTTTTTTCACCTTCACCTTGAAGATGCCATTCAACACGGATGGTTTCCCCCCTTTCAGAAATCGCTGCTGCGGCAAGACCGGTTTCCAGGTATCAATGGGAAAGTCACGAAAAAACTGTTCTGAGCCGCCTCTTTGCAGGTAATCAGCGCTTTTGAGTTTGACAATAAGATGCAGTGGATCATGAGGAGGCATCTCCCCGGCCTGACCCAAAAGATTTCCTAATGACATCAACACTAACGCCCCAACCAACAACAGCCTTTTCATGGTTCTTTTAACAATTAAGTTAATCCTGGGTAACGCGTTGTGCAGCCAAGACGCAGAAAACTGCCTCACATTTACCTTGCACTATTGATATACTTGACGAACATCATCGCCTTACCAGGGTTCACACAACTAAAATGATACAAAACTACCAGACCTTGACAAGATCTGGTAGCGCTCAAAAATTCAATTATACGTTGTACAACAGGGACTTACCTGTCGTTAGATCTTAGCTCCTACCACCATGACATCGTACTGCTGCGCACTACCAGACATTGATTCAGCAAGGCTAATCTTTAATTCTTCTATTTGCTCCGTAAACGTACGGTCTGAGATATCATCAATGATGTCAGACAAGGTCACTCTTCTTGCTGAATTAGTGATTTGCCCTTCTGTAGAAAAGCCAGCCAGATAGATTGCTTTTACCTCGCCAAAGGTACCTGAGAAAGATCCGAAAGTCTTCTCAGTACCGCCACTACCGATAGGTTCAGCACCACCTTCCGCGGTTTCTATGTCATTGTTAGCATCCAGGTACATCATATTTTGATTAGCACCTGAGAACGTAACATATTCTTTCACTTTGTCAATCACCACTACGGAGACATTGTATCCAACGGAAGTACTCTCACCTTCCAACTCACTGAGGTTCTCGCTAAAGTGCTTGTCCAGACTGCGAAGAATCGCCTCCGTCTCATAAACTTTCTGTTTATAGATCACCTCTTTGAGAGCGGTTTCAAACAACATAGACAACAATGCGCCCTTCACGCCTTTTTCATTGCAATCAATGGCAACGAGCACTCCCTTGTTATCTTCAGTTGTACCAAACCAATAGAATACACCTCCCAGGTTGTTGACTGGTTTATACAGTGCAAAGGCGTCTTCAAAAAACTCCTTCAGCTGGTCTTCGCTTGGTAAAAGTGCTCTGATTTGCTTGTGGGCATACTTTTCGTTCTCTTCAAGGGCCTTCTTGACAATGTGAATCTCATTTTTACCTTCGTCTGACTCAAATTTGGCCAGGGCTTTATTAAAGGTTGCTCCAAGATCTTCCTTATTCCAGGGCTTCATCAGGTATTTATCCAGGCCACATTCATTCACTGCCTTGATAATGTCTTCCACGTCACTGAAACCACTGAGGATCATCTTGACCATCTCAGGATGATCATCCACTACCTGCTCCAGCAACTCCACACCAGACATTCCTGGCATACGCTGATCTGTCACCAGCAGGTGAATCTTATTCTCTTCAATGATCTTAATTGCATCCATGCCGCTCTCAGCAATAAACACCTTGTATTCGCGCTTAAAAACTGATTTAAACACCCGCAGGTTGGCTGCCTCATCATCAACGTACAGGATGTTATATTTCTTTTTTTTATCTCTTCTTCTTTCTAACGACATGCTCTACTGATTTTTCACTAAACAAATTAAAGCTTTTCAACAGACATATAATAACGTCATTCTTAAACTTTCTTCTAACAATTACATTTTCTCGTCGACCCGCTGATAAATATCGATCAATTGCGGGACGGCTTCTTACGTCACACTCATTTTCCTCACTGCAATGGAAAACAGATAGGGAAAAAACCTCTTGAGGTAAATACCAAAAACTTCTTTGAATCCACCGATATAAACTTCTTGTTTGTCCCTGACAATAGAGCGAACAATCTTCCGTGCAGTATATTCCGGGCTCAATCCGGTTGCCTGCGCATTGTCCAGCTTATTCTGTTTGGTCCCATCTCCCATGAGTGCGTTATAAGAAATATTGGTATGCACGTAACCGGGACAGACAATAGTCACCTTGATGTTGTCATCATGATGCTCTGCACGTAATGTGTCATAAAACCCATGCAAAGCATGCTTGGAAGCGGCATAAGCAGACCGCTTGGGCGTTGTAATGATGCCTACCGCACTGGTGATGATCACGTGATGACCAGATTTTCTTTCCGCCATGGCAGGCAACAAATACTTGGACAAGGCTACACTTCCAAAATAATTAACCTCCATGAGCCGCCTGGACACCTCCATGTCCGTATTGACGATCATATCGCGCTGACTGATGCCTCCGTTGTTGATGAGCACATCTACTCTGCCAAAAATCTCTGCAGCATCCTCGCATGCCTGTTCCAAAGTATCAGCAGCTGCCAGGTCCAATGTCAATATAGCGATTTCCGCACCTGCTGAAGTGCTGCAGGCATCCTTGACACGCTGTAGTTCCGCCTCTCTTCTGGCAGAGAGAATGAGTTTAACGGGATATTTTGCCAGCTCGTAGGCCAACGACTCTCCAATTCCTGAAGAGGCTCCTGTCAGCCAGATTACCTGATTGTCTAGTTTGGTCATGCTACAATATTATTTTTTATCCAGTGTCACAAAATCAAATGAATGGGCATGCCGGTCATCTGCAGGATGATGCCGTCTACTCACCTCCTCCCACGGTGCCCGGTCAAAATCTGGAAAAAATACATCTGCGTCAAATGAACCATGGATCTCTGTGAGGTAAATCCTGTTAGCCACAGACAAGCCAAGCTCATAAATCTGTCCACCCCCTATGATGAAAATCTCCTCTTTCTCGGTATGGGTTTTGGCAAAGTCTATTGCTTCTTCCATTTCATGGCAAACAACGACGTCTTCATTGACATATGACTTATTGGTTGTCAACACAATGTTCAGCCTGTTGGGTAATGGCCGCCACTTGGGTGGAATGGACTCATAATTCTTTCTCCCCATGATGACCGGGTACCCTTTAGTCGTTTCTTTGAAAAACTTCATGTCATCCGGCAAATGCCAGATCAGGTCGTTGTCTTTGCCCAGCTCACGGTTTTCACCGATTGCGGCGATCATTGATATACGAAATTGTTGCGCTGTACTCATTGAAATAATTGTGCGTTACCAGCCAGAAACTCATTGATTTTCATTCTCCTTTTCCCTTGTAGCTGCAGGCTTTTAATGCTCAGAACACCGTCGCCGGTGCCTACGTAGAGATAGCTCTTCCCATTGGTATGGAACTGTCCCGCTGCCAGCTCAATTTCTTCCTCTGCATGTTCAACAGCAAATACCTTAATGCTCTTTTCTGCCACCGTAGTCCAGGCAGCAGGATATGGTGACAGCCCTCTCACAAAGTTCCTGATTACTTCGGCGTCCTGATTCCAATCAATTTCGCAGGTCTCCTTGAAGATTTTAGGAGCTGCTTTCATATTCTGCTCCTCTACCTGCTCATATTCTGCTACGTTCCCTGCGGCTACGGCTTTGACTGTCTTTAATACCAGCATTGCGCCTTTGTTCATCAACCGCTCATAGAGGGTACCCACAGTATCATCATAAGCTATTGGCTCTTCTTCCTGAAATATGATCTTTCCGGTGTCTATCTTCTGCTGGAGAAAAAAAGTAGTAATCCCTGTTTGCTCCTCCCCGTTCATGATTGCCCAGTTAATTGGTGCGGCACCCCTGTACTGAGGCAAGAGCGAAGCATGTAAGTTAAATGTGCCCATGGGCGGCATGCTCCACACCACTTGCGGCAGCATCCTGAAAGCAACCACTACTTGCAAATCAGCTTGGTAGCTTGTCAATTCTTCAAGAAAATCCGGGTCTTTCAACTTCACTGGCTGAAGCACCGGCAAACCCTGAGCAACCGCATAGTCCTTTACCGGAGAAGTCCCCACTGACTTCCCCCTGCCCTTTGGTTTATCAGGTGCGGTAATCACCGCCACTACGTTGACGTCATTTTCCACCAGTATTTTAAGGCTCTCAACCGCAAACTCCGGTGTTCCCATAAATATTACTCTCATCCAATCATTTTTCTTGATAAATCAAATAGGCAGCCCGCTTGTTTTTGAATTGTTCCAGCCCTTCTGTCCAGGAAGCCCTGATGGCTTCTTCACTCAGGCCCGATTCTATTTGCTGCTGCAATTTCGTTGTTCCGGCCAACCGGGTAAAATATTTTTTGAAATACGGCAAATCACGACTACTCAATTCCTGATAGTAGCGAATGAGGTAAGACAGTTCTATTCTGTCTGGCGCCTGCATTTCATAGAGGTCTATGCCATAACACGTTTTTCCTTCATGTTTGGGATAAACGGACTCTTGTCTGGATTGTGGTGTGAATGAAAAAGTTGCGTCCTTGAAATCCGGATGGCCAATTCTGGTAAATGGCTGATCTGTCCCTCTGCCAATACTGACAGTTGTTCCTTCAAAAAAACAAAGCGAAGGATACCAATTCACCGCCTGATCATTGGGCAGATTAGGTGACGGTCTTACCGGAAGGCTATAGCGATCGGTGCGCGTCCATCCGCTTACCGGGACCACAGTGAGATTACAAACCAAGCGATCCTCCAGCCAGCCTTCACCGTTAATCATCTGAGCCAACTCTCCCAGTGTCATGCCATGCACCACTGGTATCGGATGCATGCCCACAATGGACTGGTGTTCCATCTCCAGTATGGGACCATCGACAAACCCGGCATTTGGATTGGGCCGATCCAACACAATAAAGGGCACATTGTTGGCAGCACAGGCTTCCATAACCCAGTGCATGGTGCTGAGGTACGTATAAAATCGCGTTCCCACGTCCTGCACATCAAACAACACCACATCCAATGCTGCCAGCTGCTCTTTGGTCGGCTTTTTATTTTTTCCATATAGCGACCAGACAGGAACACCCGTTGCCTTGTCCAGCCCATCTTCTACGGTGATTCCATCAGCAGCTTCACCTCTGAAACCATGCTCCGGCGCAAAAATACTTTTGATGTTCACCGATTGACTTAAAAGTGTGTCTACCAGGTGTTTTCCGTTAACCAGAGAGCTTTGATTGACAACCAATCCTACCTTTTTACCCTCCAGTAAAGACAGGTATTCACCAAACCTGGCGCTACCTGTTTGTAACGGTGTCTCTTCCTGACTGCTGGCTTCGCAAGATGTAAACAAGCATACAATGACCAAATAAGCGATTTGAAAGATGGGATATTTGCCTTGCTTAGCGTTTATTTGCATGCATCAAAATTAGGATAAATTTGAATCTTCCCAATTTTATATCCAGACGAATTTCACAAGGAGCCAAAGGTTCCTTCTCCAATACAATCAACAGAATCGCCATTGTCAGTATTGCTTTGGGACTCTCCTCATTGTTATTGGCATTTATGGTATTGGGAGGGTTCAAGCAGAAAATCAAAGAGAAAATCTTCGATTTCAACGGTCACCTGGTCGTTACCAAGTACGTTCGCAGCAGTATCGTAGATGACTATCCTATCAGTCTCAAAACAGACTTTTACCAAAACTGGCAGAAAGACTATCCTTTCATCCGGCACGTACAGCAGTATGCCACAAAGCCTGCCTTATTAAAAACGGATGAAGAAGTACTGGGAATTGTTTTAAAAGGCGTGGATCAGGCGTTTGATACTGCACGTTTCAACAAGAACATCATCGACGGTTCCTTCCCTGAAATCCCTGAAGAGGGTTATTCAAGGCAAATTCTCATTAGTAATATGCTAGCCAACCAACTGCTGTTGAAGATTGGCGATAAAGTATTGATTTATTTTGTACAGGACCCACCACGATACCGTAATGTCACTGTATCGGGTATCTATGAAACAGGGCTGGAAGAGTTTGACCAGCAGCTCATTTTTGGCGACATCGGACTGATAAGGAGGATCAACAACTGGCCCGATTCGCTCTCCGGTGGACTGGAAGTCTTTGTGGACAATATTGAAAACCTCAATGCGATAGAAGATCAGCTTTTTGATGAAATAGACTATAACCTTTATGTAGATAAAGTTACCGATAAGTACATTCAGCTCTTTGACTGGCTGTCACTCATAGATGTCAACGTGCAGATTTTCCTGTTTTTAATCCTGTTTGTTGCCGGGTTTAACATGATCTCCATCCTGATCATTTTAATTCTTGAGAGGGTACAAATGATCGGTATCATGTCTGCCATGGGAAGCTCTAACTCCCTCATCCGCAGGATATTTTTCTACAATGGTCTCCGGCTGATCGCCCAGGGAATGATCATCGCCAACATCGTGGGAATAGGTCTGGCACTGATTCAGCAAAAATTTAAAATCATTGCCCTTGATCCTGAAAACTACTACATGGATGCCGTCCCGATTGACATTTCGCTGGCGGAGGTTTTGGGCCTCAACCTGGTTTGTTTGGTCATTGTAGGGCTGGCACTTTTTATACCGCTGGCCATCATCAATCGCATCAAGCCGATCAACTCCATACGGTTCGATTAATTGGGGCTCAATTTCTGGAAGGATATTTTTTAAACAGTGAGCGTAGTTTGAGCTCAATCACGCCGAATATTGCTTCTTTGAAGATCGCTGAAGACATCTTGGATTCGCCTTTGGTACGATCGGTAAAAATGATGGGCACCTCTTTGATTTTGAAACCGTTTTTCCAGGCATTGAACTTCATTTCAATCTGAAAAGCGTAACCGATGAATCTGATTTTTTCTAGCTCAATGGTCTCCAGGACAGAGCGATGATAGCACTTAAAACCCGCCGTGGAATCTGCAAACGGCATTCCGGTGATGGCCTTGACATACTTACTGGCAAAATAGGACATCAAAACACGCCCCATCGGCCAGTTGACCACATTGACTCCCTTCACATACCGTGATCCGATGGCCATGTCATTCTTCTCCACTTCACAGGCATAGAGTAAATTTTCCAGGTCTGCGGGATTGTGAGAAAAATCTGCATCCATCTCAAATATGTAGTCGTAACCCTCCTTCAGCGCGTAATTGAATCCATCTATGTAAGCTGTCCCTAGGCCTAGCTTGCCTTGTCTTTGCAGCAGATGTAACCTGTCTTGATTACCCTCTGCCTGTTGTAAGCGCTTGACAATATCAGCAGTCCCATCCGGCGAATTATCATCCACAATCAATACATGAAACGGCTTAGCCAGGACGAACACCGCCTCTACGATACTGGCAATGTTTTCCTTTTCATTGTAAGTAGGTACTATGACTAAGTTTTTGCTCAAATTTTTCTAAAATTTCGTGCAATTTATATATTTCTACCGATTGGTGAGCAAATTTTTCATACTCTAAAAATGGGCTGTTACGCAAAAGTCTATCAGCAATGTGTAACGATGCCAGCACCAAAGAGTTTTCACAAAAAATGTTAATCAAAAGTACCTCAGGTTTGGTAACCCAGCACCTTCAACATTGACTCGCTGTTTTGCTCGGCTGCAAACAACCGGGTGCTTACCTTCCCTTGCTCATCTTTGTCAATGATCACATGCTGCGGTGCGGGTATCAGGCAATGCTGTATACCCCCGTATCCACCCAGAGATTCCTGATAAGCACCTGTATGAAAAAAGCCAAAAAACAATTCTTCATCACGGTCTACCTTTGGCAGAAAAACTTCGGTCACGTGCGCTTCCGAATCATAATAATCCATGCTATCACAGGTAAGCCCTCCGATGTTGACCTTATGAAATGGCTCGTTCCATTTGTTGAGCGGCAACATGATAAACTTCTCATTCACTCCCCAAACGTCCGGCATATGCGTAATGAAAGAGCCATCCATCATGTACCATAACTCCTTGTCATTTTGCAATTTCTGATCCAGTACTGAATAGAGGGTAGCGCCGCTTTCTCCAACGGTAAAAGATCCGAATTCTGTAAAAATATTGGGCACCGGCACATGGTTCTTTTCGCAAATCCACTTGATGTTACCAATGACCTGATCGATCATGTAAGCATAGTCATATTCAAACTGCAGCGAATTCTTGATGGGGAACCCTCCGCCTATATCCACTGTATCCAGCTCCGGGCACACCTTCTTGAGTTCGCAGTACTTATACATAAACCGGCTCAACTCACTCCAATAGTAGGCAGTATCTTTGATGCCGGTGTTGATGAAAAAATGCAACATCTTCAGCCTGGCATGCGACCCTTTGATCTGATTTTGGTAGTAGTCCAAAATATCACCATACCTGATACCTAACCGGGAGGTATAAAACCCAAAGTTTGGCTCTTCGTCTGCTGCCACTCTGATTCCTACCTGAAAAGTCTTATCTGTCAATTCCAGGTATTTGTTCAACTCCCTGAGGTTATCGAGAACCGGAATGCAGTTGACAAATCCATCATTGATCAATCCTGCCACAGATTCGATGTACATGGGGCGTTTAAAGCCATTACAGATAATGTAGATGTCTTTCTCAATTTGACCTGCCTGATAGAGGTTCCGTACAATAGGGATGTCAAAGGCAGAAGAAGTCTCAATATGGGTCCCGTTCTTAAGCGCTTCTTCTATTACAAAGCGAAAATGCGAAGACTTCGTGCAGTAAGCGTAGGTATAACTTCCTTCGTAGCGATGCTTGGCAATCGCATCTTCAAATAACTTCCTGACAAAGTGGATATTATGGCTAATCTTAGGGAGATAGGTAAGCTTTAGCGGCGTCCCATATTTCCTCACTACTTCCATCAAATCCACATCGTGAAATAAGAGTTGATTGTTCTCCACCTTAAATTCCTGTGTGGGAAAATCAAACGTTTGATCTACTAAATCAAAGTAACTTTTCATTCAGTCCTGCTACAATAGATTGCGGTATAATAATTACAATTATGATCGAAAAAACTTTTACTTGCAAATGTCTTTATCACAGCTACAATAACACAGATGAATTGTCAACATCAGACATACATTTCCTATTAGTAAATTTCCAATACAGCGGCACATAGGCGCTATCATTTTAGCAGATTTCAAATTCTACCTTCAATCAGAAATTTTACTTGATCTCAAAATCGATTTCCCCCAAAAAAACAGTACATTTAAAATTTATCTGCAAGTGAAAACTAAAATGATCAAACTAAACGTAACAGATGAGGTCTCATCACTGGAAGCTGTCATCCTTGGCATTGCAGACAGTTTTGGGGGTACTCCTTCTCTGAGCGCTACCTATGACCCCAAATCCAAACAACACGTGGAGGCAGGCACTTTCCCGGAAGAAACCGTGCTCAAAACCGAAATGAAGGAATTCTGTGCAGTCCTTAAGAAATACAACATCGAAGTCTATCGTCCTGCCGAGATCACCGGACTTAATCAGATTTTTGCCAGAGACATCGGTATTGTCATTGGAGACCGCTTCATCATTCCCAACATCATCTCTGATCGCGCCCGGGAGCTGGATGGCGTGACGTATCTGGTAGATCGCATGGATGCTGCACAACGAATCTATGCGCCGGATCATGTGAAGATAGAAGGCGGGGACATCATTCCCTGGAAAGGACATATTTTTGCTGGCTATTCCCGTGAACCTGATTTTCAGCAATATAAGGTAGCCCGCACCAACGAATCCGGCATTGATTTTCTGCGAGAACATTTCCCCGACTGGGAGGTTCACGCCTTTGAACTGAGCAAGTCTGACGAGGACCCAATGGCCAACGCCCTCCACCTGGATTGCTGCTTTCAGCCCTTGGGAATGGGCAAGGCAATCATTCACAAAGAGGGTTTCAAAAACCAAAAAGATTATCAATATTTGCTGGATTTTTTTGGAGAAGACAATTGTTTCACCATCACTCAAAGAGAAATGTATGAGATGAACTCCAATGTCTTTTCCATCAGCCCGGAAGTGGTGGTATCTGACAAGAGTTTTACCCGTCTCAATGAGTGGCTTTCCGTAAATGGATTTACGGTAGAAAGCGTTCATTACCGGGAGATTGCCAAAATGGAGGGGCTTTTCCGATGTACTACCTTGCCCTTGAGGCGCAAAAAGTAAATAATACCTATGAGCAGGCAGACTACTAATCAGGTCCTGATGATCAGACCTGTGGCCTTTACCTACAACGTGGAAACAGCGAATGACAACCATTATCAGATCGCTCCTGCAAAGTCTGAGGCTGCTCAAATCCAAAACAAGGCACTGGAACAGTTTGACGGACTGGTAGCCATTTTACGTCAAAACGGAATAGCGGTTACCGTGATAGAAGACACCCCCTCCCCTGCTACTCCAGATTCCATTTTCCCGAACAACTGGGTATCCTTTCACGACAATGGGGAGGCCATTGTTTATCCCATGCTGGCACATAACCGGCGTGCAGAAAAGAGGCAGGAAATCATCACACAACTGGCTGCTATGAGCAATCGCAAGGTCTCTCAGATTACGGATTACTCCTGGTTTGAAAACGACGAAATATTTCTGGAAGGCACTGGCAGCATGATTTTGGACAGGGAGCATAAAATCGCCTATGCGGCGATCAGCGAACGAATGCACCTGGAGGCATTACAGACATTCTGCCAAAAAATGGGTTATCGGCCATTCCCTTTCAACGCCCTGCAATCCGTAGGCACAAAACGTCTGCCCATCTACCATACCAATGTCATGATGTGTCTGGGCAATACTTTTGCAGTGGTTTGCCTGGACAGCATTGATGACATGGGTGAGCGACAAAACCTCATTACGCAACTGGAGTCCACCAGCAAAGAAGTTGTAGCAATCTCTGAGGAGCAGGTCACACACTTTGCCGGCAACATGCTGGAATTGTTCAACGACAGGAATGAGAGACTGCTCATCATGTCGTCTGCCGCATACCGCAGTCTGGAAGATGGACAAAAAACAACACTGGAAAAACACTGCCGGCTGGTACATAGCCCGCTTTCAACGATAGAGCGAAATGGTGGAGGATCTGCCCGGTGCATGATGGCAGAAGTATTTTTACCCGAAGCAGCGGTAGTTTCCGGTTAAACCGAGACTATCCGATCAGGTAAGCCAAAGCTTCCTTTTCATCCGCACAAATTTCCAATTGGCTGTAGGGGTGCATCGAGTTGAAACTTTTGATCAAAATAGCCTTCAAATCATCTATCCCAATGATGGCAGATTTCAACCCCTTTTCTCTGAAAACACCTGGCGCCATGCGTTTCATTTCATTCGCTAAATCCAGGCCAATAAAAACCCCGGTCATATTGCTCAGCGACCTGATTTTACTGGAGGACTTCAAATAGATTTGTTCTGCTTCCAGCAGGATATTAATCATTTCAGGTTGACTTTTAGCATTTGAATAATCAATATACAGGATCTCTACCCCCTGATGACTTCTGAACTGTACAGACATAGTGCATTTGGTAATTAGCCTCCCAAATTAGTAGTTTACGTCTAACATTCAAAATGCAGGAACTGGTCTATTCGACCCAATCTACGTGCCCCACTCACCTGAGATAGCTTTCACCTATCACTTTGCAGCGGTGAACATGGTTATACAGCAGACAAATCCCTCAGCTTCTTACGATACTTCATCACCTTCTACTGCCAATTGTGGTTATTGTAGAGATGAGGCACTTTTCGTTCAGTTTATCCAACTTACTTTTCGCATTACTACTATCCTGTTTTAGTAGCGCATCGGTACATGGGCAGTCCAAAGAGATGGAGCAGGTGGATTTACTCATCGATATGATGGACGCAAATCGTTCCGTTCGTGAAACATCCTTTGAAGCTTTGAAGGGCCTGTGGACAGAAAACCTCCTCATGCCGTTGATTGAAGTTGCATACCTTCATCCAGACCCGGTATTCACTGCAGAAATCGTCCATTTCCTGCAAAAGAATTCCGGCCGTTACTTTGGGAACGACTTCAACAAATGGCATCAATGGATTTGGAATCGTAACATCAAAAACATAGAAGGCTATCCTGAATTCAAAGCCCGGTTATATGCGCGTCTGGATGATCGGTTTAGCCGGTATTTTGAGGGACGGCGCAACAGCAAAATCAGAATGGACGAGATCAGATGGGGAGGTGTCATTCAGGATGGCATCCCTCCGCTCAGAAACCCACAGATGCTGGCAGCGCAAGAGGCGACCTATCTGGCTGATGATGACGTAGTGTTTGGCATTGCCGTCAATGGCGATGTTCGTGCTTATCCAAAAAGGATACTGGCATGGCACGAACTCTTTACAGACCAGGTAGGAGGCATAGCCGTGGCAGGCGTCTATTGCACACTTTGTGGCACGGTGATTCTATACAAAACCCGGGTCAATGGTCAGCTTCATGAGCTAGGCACCAGCGGTTTCCTCTACCGGTCCAACAAACTCATGTATGACCAGGCCACACAATCTCTGTGGAGTACCATGAGAGGCCAGCCGGTGGTAGGACCACTCGTAGATCAGGGAATCACCATGGAAATACTCAGCGTGGTAACGACTACCTGGGGTCAATGGCGGGTGAGGCATCCGGACACCAAAGTTTTATCGCTCAACACCGACCATGTGAGAGATTATCGCGAAGGAATTGCGTACAAAGACTACTTTTCTGATGATGAACTGATGTTTTCTACGCCCTACAAAGACCGCAGACTCCGCAATAAGCAGGAAGTGCTCGCACTTAGATTCCTGGAAGCCCCAGAACTGCAACTGGCTATCTCAACCCGGTTTCTGCTCAAGAACACGCTTTATCAGGATAAGCTGGGAAAGGTTAGCTTTGTGGTACTCACTGATCAATCAGGTGCCAATCGGGTCTATGGCTCCAAAGAGGTGGTTTTCAAATCTTATGACGGGCAATACACGTTGAAAGATGAGCAGGGTAACACCTGGAACCTTACAGAAGACTTACTTAAAAGTGATGACGGAAAGGCCTTGGCAAGGCTACCTTATCACCGGTCTTTCTGGTTTGGCTGGCACGCTGCGTTTCCCGAAACAAAACTGATCAAGTAGCCAATGAAATATACTTACAACACCCTAAAACACCTACTGATCGTCCTGACATGGACAACTGCGATGGTGCATCTCGGTAGTTGCACAGATGATGAAACACCTTCCGGTACGGAGAACCTTGCCAGCTACATCAGCAACAGCAACCTGGACATCCAACTGGATTCATTGATTGCCTGTGCTGCCGGAGGACAAAACGGCATCCTCGCAGACCCCGGTAATACGGCCATCTCCATCATCTACCTGCCATTGGAAGACATCAGCAATATCCGATACTATGAAACTGAAAGTATGCCTGAGAACCCGTCTGATTATACTGCTTACCAGGAAATTCAGCTCCCTCAGACGCCTTTACTAAACGGTTTTCTCCGAAAGTTCAACCGGGAAACCCCACAAGAAGCAGTCTACGGGATTGTCTCTTTTGAACGAAACGGTAAAATCTTCCTATCCAATCCCATCCACCTCAAACAAAACACGGCACCCACTGACTATTCCACTGCTGTTTCAGTAGACACTGCCACCCCGTTGATGCCTGTTTTCTCCTGGCAAACACTCGATTCACCCGACAATGCCATCTACTTCCAGGTAGTAAGCGATGAAGCTGGCAATTTGCTCTCAGGTACTTACACCATTACCCCTACTTTTCAATTTTACAATCTGGACAATGTAGTCCTCAATGTCAACGACATAACACCTGCACCTACTCTGAACGCTGGGGAAACCTACCTTTTCACGGTGTTAGGCGTAAGCCTGGACAACTGGGTCAATCTGCATGCAGATGTTTCTTTTACTGCTGAGTAGTGACTTAATCGGATGTGGGGAAAGTTTTTCTTTGTAGGATGTGAAGACACATCCTTTTGTCCCCTGCTGGGTGTAGCTTGTAGCTACATCACACATATCACGTCTATTTCTTACAGACTTTTTTGATCCCCCTGGGTGTAGCTTGTAGCTACATCCCTCCTATTATATCTGTTTCCTACAGACCACTACTGTGTAGCTTGCAGCTACAACCCATATATTACGCCTGTTTCCTACAGGCTTTCCCTGACCCTCCAATAAAAAAGCCACTGAAACGAATTCGCTTCAGTGGCCATGAACGTATTTGACAAGTGTATTACTTTACTTCAAGCAACCGGCTTTCGTTGATGACTTTACCGTCGGAAGTGATCCCTTCCAGGTGAATCTCGTAAGTACCGTCTTCATCTGAAGTGTAGAATTCTATGGCATTGTCTCTGGATAGATCAATAGTAGGATTCCAGTACAAAGTGCTACGGTAATCTGGCTTTCTGTGCTTACTATCTGCGATGGAGTAATCTGGTGTGTAAAACTCCCTTGCTACCGTAAATCCGGCAAATGGTATATTCACGATTCCGGTACGTGGTCCTCCTTCAGGTACGCCGCTGCCACGTTTGGTATAGACTGCTATCACACCATTTGTCCCAACGGAGCCAAAAACTGCCGCATCTGGTCCACGAATGATGTCAATGTGGTGAATCTCTGTAATGAAGAGGAGCGATAAAGTAAACAGGTCTGTCCACACACCGTCCAGCATGAACAGCGGAGCCGCAGGACTATTGATAGAGTTATTACCCCGCATGGTCACCGTAGCTGATGGAAAAACACCCCTTACCCGAACTCCGGCAGTATTTCTCAGCAGGTCAAAGAAACGTCCCGTTGGAATCAAACCCTTCACGGAGTCGGCCATCACGCGTCTTGAGGGCTTACCATACAACCATTCTGCCTTTGCAAATGGCCCAGAGCTATAATCTCTTTTTCTTCTAACGCTAACCTCACCGAGCATCATCACATTTTCATCCAGCCTGAAGGCCTCATCGATAGATTCAATCTCTGAAACAGCCTCCTGATAGGCCATCATGGGAGTAATCGCTATTGCATTGGTCATATAATCAACCAGCGGCAGCGTTTCCTTTTCTTTGCGAAGCAGTTCTATGGCATATTCTCCATTTCTTTTCCTTTTCTGGTCTGCCTTTCTCGCCTGGATGACCATATTGACTGTATCGCCTACTTGTACATCTTTGAAGAAGAAGTAGCCATTTTCGTCTGTGACCATTCTGTGTTCATACGTTAGGTCCTCCACGAAGCTGAGTCTTACTTCACTCTTTACGGGCTTATTCCTGTTTTCAAACTTGGTAATTCTGCCTTCTATGTCAAACCCCTTTTCTACGAGGTAATCGAAGGAATCCTGCTCCTCTTTCAACACCTCTTCCCAGGTAAACCGTCTCCATCCCTGCGTCATCATCAACAGGTCCAGGTGTGGCACCCGGTCTTTGTTGTCCCGATCGAAATAATACGCTGGGTTTTCAATTTCTCCTTTGATGTCTGAGGATAAGAGTAAGTGACTCATCAGGTTTGTTTTTCTGGCATCTTCCGGTACAAGTTCAGTATTGGTAATACTTACTGAAGCGGTTCCGGCAAGCTTAGAATCTGCAATCAACTCTTCCAGATAGAGCACTACTTTTTCGCGGTTGCGATAAGTCTCTTTGTCTGCTTCAATGGCAAATCTTTTTTCAGTAATGGTCTGGTTATCTACGAATGCTACCCGCTCTCTTACTGGCACATCGTCCTCATTGAACAGCGTAAAAGTGATGACACCCGATGGCAACTCTGCGCTTTTGAAAGCACTCTGCATAAAGGGCTCTCCATCTGCTTTGATGACGCCAAGAAACTTGCCACGTTGATGTACGACCATGTATGCATTATTGATTTCATTGGGTTCTGAGTGCTTTGCGATCACCACGATATTGGGTCCATTGTTTCTCACCGACAACAAGTAACCTTCAGACAATGGAGCAGGCAGAGGAAATTGATAATCTTTGCCCTGATAAGTGGTTTTCGCAAAAAGCGACTGTCCAGCCTGCGGGATGATGGGGAATTTGCCCATGCCAAACACACCGGTTTCAAATTGCTTGATGGCATCACCTTGTCCATCAACAATGGTAACGGGCATATCTACTGACTCACCAAATGAGTTGGTAGCCTTTGCGGCCACATAATTGACTTCCCCGGCAACTAATTCTCCACCTTCGGGGAAAAACTGTAATGAAAGCTCCGGCGCACTTCCAGCGGTAAGGGTTGTGGCTTTTTCCCCGCTGTCAGTAATTTTCAGCTTTTGATGGAAGAAAAAGTCGTCATCGAAGTTACGCATGTAATTAGTATAGCCCCGCACTACATAGTCGCCTTTGGGCAATTCCAATTCCTCCAGGTCAAAATCTCCAAAGCCGCCACCATCCAGGATCTGGATATTTCTGGAAGCGACAAGCTCACCATCGTTGTCCAATAGCTCTACGTAGGCAAGTGCATCTTTTCGTGGCAAATGATTGATGGCATCTACCAGATACACTTTAAACCAGATATCATCCGTATTGGCATAAAATGGTTTGTCAAGATGTATAAAGAGTTTTTCCTGGGGTTTTTCCGACATATATTCTCCCAGCCTGGCGACTGTTTCTGAGGCTTTATCCTGGGCAGTCAACACGTAGCTTTGAAGCAATAAAGCGACGAGTATGATAAGGTTGAGTCGTCTATTCATGTTCAATCTGTTTTTTTTGTGAAATAGTTATGGTTTTCTCTGAGAAGAACTTGATTTCACACACTCGCCGGTAACAAGGCCATCCACTGGAGACATTTGTCATTTAGGTTTAGTTTACGAGGATTTATTGAAACAATTTCTTCATCAGACTTACAATGTTATCTCAGTGTTAACAATTACTGTACCAGAAAATAATTTCTAACCCTATAAGTTGCATTTTTTCCAAAAAAAGCCACAGATCTACGAAAAGACCTGTGGCTTTTTTAGAAAGACCAGCATATCTGACTACTTCGGACCTACTGAAAAACACTAGATAATCAATAGACCTTCCTTTGAAGTGGCGCAAGGCATGTTTTTGAACTGTATACTTTTTCAGTTAGTGCAAGGCTTTTAGATCAAATGAACTGAAAACCTTGCATCAAAAAAATATTGACACAATATTTTTACCATTAATTAGGGGCGCCTAGCCTCTGTCACAGCATCTACTTCTCGGCCTCAGATCAAGGTATGAAAATACATTTTCTCTTCGTTCGATCGTATCTACTGCAACAGAGACTTTTTCAGAAGGCCCTACTTCACCTCTATCAATCGATCTTCATTGATGATCTTACCATCCCATGTCAAACCCTCCACATGCACCTGATAAATGCCTTTTTCGTCTGAGGTAAAAAACTCCACGGACTCCCCTCTGGATAAGTCGATGCTGGGATTCCAGTAGAGCGTACTTCGGTAATCAAGCTTTTTGTGTAGATCCTGCGGACTGGTGTAATCCGGTGTGTAGAACTCTCTGGCTACCGAAAATCCACAAAACTTCATGTTGATGATTCCTGTCCGTGGCCTGTTATCTCGGATACCTCCCTTTTTGGTGTAAAATGCCACAACACTATTAGCTGAACTCATTGTTACACTGGCGGCGGCAGGTCCCTTGTAAATATCTACGTGGGAAATATTTGCCGCTATCAGGCCTCTGATTACTTCCTCATTCACGACCATGCCATCTAATACGAGGATTGGTCCTGATCCTCTGATGGTCAGCGACAAAAAAGGATAGCGGCCCCTCACCACAATTCCCGCTGTTCTACTCAGCAGCTCATAAACATGACCGCTGCCGTTTACAAAATCTACAGAATCTGCAATGATCTTTTTTGCAGGTATTCCAAATATTTTTTCTCCCTGCCGCAAGGGGTCGTCAAAAATGTCTTTTTTGGCTGTCACCTTGAATTCTCCCAACAATATCACATCATTTTCTAATCTGAAGGAAGCATCTATCTCCTCAATCTGGGCGGTTGCCTCCTGAAATGCCTCATTGACGGCAATGGTGCTGCTCTCTTTCAAAAAGACCGGTACTTCTTCGCTCAATTCTTCTTTGGGAAGCATTCTGATACGGATATTATCAGCGCCTTTCTTCTTATTGGGCATTCTCGCCTGTACAACCATATTGACGGTATCTGCCACCAGTACATCACGAAAATAGAAATAGCCGTCTTCATCTGATAATACTTTTTGGCTGTAAAGCAGATCCTCCATCACATTGAGGCTTACTTCTCCCTGTATCGTTTTGTTATCGTTCTCAAATCTCGTTAGTTGTCCTTCCAACCAGAACCCTTTCTCTACCTGATGGCTAAATGAAGCAGCATCGTCATTGAACACATCGTTCCAGGTAAACCGCCTCCACCCCTGCGTCATCATCAACAGGTCAAGGTGCACTAATCGCTCTTTATTGGCAGGATCAAAGTAGTAGGACGGATTTTCAATGTCTCCTTTGATGTCGGAAGACAACAGCAAATAACTCAACAGATGTGACTTTCTACTGTCTTCAGGAACTAGTACAATATTGGTGATACTCACCGAGGCGGTACCGGCAAGGGTAGTATCAGACTGCAGGTCTTCAAAAGACAACATCACCTTTTCCCGATGGCCATAAACATCTTTGTCCGTGTCAACAGCCAGGCGTTTTTGTGTGTTGTCCATATTGTCTGCAAAGGCGATGCGTTCGCGAACAGGTATACCTTCGCCACTGAACAAGGTAAAAGTAACGATCCCACTTTCTACTTGACTCGCTTTGACAGTACCATAGATCACACGTTTGCCATTTGCCTTGATGACTCCGTGAAACTGTCCCCTCTGATGGACAATGATGAAAGCGCCAGCCATTTTACGATCATCGGAGTGTCTGGCAACTACTGCCATGTCACCTCCCTAGTTCATTGCCCTCCTCATCTACAATGGTTCCGGCAATGTTCAGTCCTGCACCATCAGCTGTGGTGATTTTCACCCCAACGTGGTTTACCTGGCCTGCTACCAGTTCTCCACCTTCAGGAAAAAACTGTGCAGCAATTGTTGGTGAAGGAGCTTCTACAATGACTTCTTCCCTGGTATGATCAACGATTTTGAGCTGTTGATGGAAAAAGAAAGACTTGTCAAAGTTGCGCATGTAGCTGGTATAGGCTCGTACTACATAGGTTCCTTCTTTCAGGTCCAAAGCGGCTAACTCAAAATCTCCGAAGCCACCGCCATCCAACACCTGGACTTTCCGGCTGGCCACCACGTTTCCGTCCTCTTCCAGCAACTGTACATAAACCAGTGCATCTTTTCGTGGCAAGTGATTATTGGCATTGACCAGGTAGACCTTGAACCATATGTCATCAGAGATGGCGTAAAAGGGTTTATCAAAATGTAAAAAGACCTTTTCCTGCGGATGGGAAGAAACAAACTGTTCCAATTTGCGCACCGGCTCAGCGGCTTTATCCTGAGCCATGCTCAGCATTGGAAAAAAAGTTAGCAAGCTGGTGATGATAAAAAATTTGTTGAAATGTATCATGTGCGTTTTTTGTTTATCTCAGATCATGCAAAAAAAATGCTATCACGTAGTTGATCGCTTCATCTGAATGTAGGTCACCTCTAATAACTCTCTATTGATTTTTGATCACATCTGGGCGATCCCATCTTTCTTCCTGATACTGCGTTATCAAAATACTCATCTGCGCGACCCGATTTAGCGTTGCTAAACTCCGTTTTTGATGCCCCGGCGGGGTACCGCTTGTCTCAGAAAAAAATCTCACAATCAAATCCTCAATTCTAGCTTTTAAAGGTTCCCTTTAGTGATTTTCCAATAGTGGATTTCTAACAGTTGAAAAACATACCTAACCAAACCACTTATGCGGGCACGGGATTCTTTGTAAGTGGCACCTTTTATTCTTCAGAATATCCTGTTTGGAGCTATTTTCTTTATCTTTTGATTCATAAAAAAAGCCACAGACTACTTACATGAACAGTAGTCTGTGGCTTTTAAGGCCTGGAGCAAAGTATTACTTCACTTCAATCAATCTATTTTCATTAATAATCTTTCCATCCAGTGTCAAACCCTCAAAATGTACCTGATAGATGCCCTTTTCATCCGAGGTGAAAAACTCCACTGGTTCTCCTTTGGATAAGTCGATGCTGGGGTTCCAATAGAGGGTACTGCGATAATCGAGTTTTTTGTGACGGTCCTGCGGATTTGCATAATCCGGTGTGTAAAACTCCCGGGCTACCGTAAAGCCACAAAACTTCATATTGATAATCCCTGTTCGCGGTCTGTAATTTCTTTGAGTTGCATTTTTAGTGTAAATCGCCACAGCGCCATTTGCTGAACCTATTCCCAAAATAGCGGCATCCGGGCCTTTGTAAATATCTATGTGGGAGATATCTGCCACCATCAGGGTTTTGATCACTTCATTACTCACATAGTTACCATCCAATAAGACAATGGGTGATGACCCTCTCATGGTCAGGGAAAGTTCGGGATAGCGACCCGACACCATAATTCCTGCTGTTCTTCTCAACAACTCAAAAACGTGACTGCTCTTATTGACAAAAGCTACAGAATCTGCAACGATTTTTTTAATTGGCTTTCCAAACCTGACTTCCCCTCTACGCAATGGGTCTTTGGTAATGTCTCTTTTGGCTGTCACCTTGAATTCCCCCAGCAAAACCACATCATTTTCCAACCTGAAGGCAGCATCTATCTCCTCAATCTGGGCTGTGGCTTCCTGAAATGCCTCATTGACTGCTATGGTGTTACTCTCTTTCAGAAAGACCGGCACTTCTTCCTTCAATTCATCTTTGGGAAGCATTCTGATACGGACATTATCTGCGCCTTTCTTTTTATCCGGCATCCTGGCCTGTACAACCATATTGACAGTATCTCCCACCAGGACATCACGAAAATAGAAATAGCCATTTTCATCAGACAACACCTTCTGGCTGTAGCTCAGATCCTCCATCACATTGAGACTCACCTCGCCCTGCACCGGCTTATTATCATTCTCAAACCTGGTCAGTTGTCCTTCCAACCAAAACCCTTTCTCTACCTGATGGCTAAATGAAGCCGCATCGTTATTGAACACATCATTCCATGTAAATCGTCTCCATCCCTGCGTCATCATCAACAGGTCCAGGTGTGCCAATCGCTCTTTATTGGCAGGGTCAAAGTAGTAGGATGGATTTTCTATGTCCCCTTTGATGTCGGAAGACAACAGCAAATAACTCAAGAGATGTGACTTCCTGCTATCTTCAGGGACCAGTGCAATATTGGTGATACTCACCGAGGCCGTGCCAGCAAGGGTAGCATCAGACTGCAGGTCTTCCAATGACAACATCACCTTTTCCCGATGTCCATATACATCTTTATCCGTCTCAATGGCCACACGTTGTTGTGTTTTATCCATGTTGTCTACGAAGGCAATGCGTTCTCGAACAGGTATGCCATCACCACTGAACAAGGTAAGAGTAACGATCCCGCTTTCCACCTGACTCGCTTTGACAGTACCATGTATCACAGACTTACCATTAGCCTTGAGGACCCCGTGAAACTGTCCCCTTTGATGGACGATTATGAAGGCCTCAGCCATTTTAGCGTCATCGGAATGTCTGGCAACTACGGCAATATCACCTCCCTTATTCCTCACTGACATCAAATATCCTTCTGACAGCGCATCAGGCAATGGAAAACGGTAAGTTTCTGATTCATATACTACCTGAGCAAACAGAGGCTTCTCTACCTGCGGCTTGACCAGAAACCTGCCCATTCCAAAAACTTCGGTTTGAAAACTCCTTAGCTCGTTGCCCTCCTCATCTACGATGGTTCCGGCAATATTCAATCCTGCACCGTCAGCTGTAGTGATTTTCACCCCAACATGGTTTACGTGGCCTGCTACCAGTTCCCCGCCTTCGGGGAAAAACTGCGCGGCAATTGTTGGTGAAGGGGCTTCTGCAATGACTTCTTCCCTGGTGTGATCTACAATTTTGAGCTGCTGATGGAAGAAGAAAGACTTGTCAAAGTTGCGCATGTAGCTGGTGTAAGCCCGTACTACATAGTTTCCTTCTTTCAGATTCAAAGCTTGTAACTCAAAATCTCCGAAGCCACCTCCATCCATTACCTGGATTTTCCGGCTGGCCACCACGTTGCCATTCTCTTCCAGTAACTGCACGTAAACCAGTGCATCTTTCCGCGGCAGGTGGCTACTGGCATTGACCAGGTAGACCTTGAACCATATGTCATCGGAGATGGCATAAAAAGGTTTATCAAAATGTAGAAAGACCTTTTCCTGTGGATGGGAAGAAACATATTGTTCCAATTGGCGCACCGGCTCAGCTGCTTTATCTTGAGCCATGCATAGCATTGAGAAAAAGGTTAGTAGGCTGGTGATTGTCACGACTTTGATGGAATGTACCATGTGCGTTTTTGTTTAACTCAGATGGCGCTGTGTATTGCTATCACGTAGCTGGTCGCTTCATCTGAGGGTAGGTCACCTCTAATAACTCTCTATTGATTTTTGATCAAATCTGGGCGATCCCATCTTTCTTCCTGATACCGCATTATCAAAATACTCATCTGCGCGACCCGATTTAGCGCTGCTAAACTCCGTTCTTGATGCCCCGGCGGGGCACCGCTTGCCTCAGAAAAAAATCTCACAATCAAATTCTCAATTCTAGCTCTTACAGGTTCCCTGTAGTGATTCTCCAATAGTGGATTTCTACCTTTAAAAAAACACACTTAGCCCAACCGCTTATGCGAACAAAGGTTTTTTTGTAAGTGGTCAACTTATTTTTTCAATAAACTTCTGATTGGAGGTAGTTTTTTGAGCCTCTATCAATCATAAAAAAAGCCACAGACTACTTACCTTAGCAGTAATCTATGGCTTTTTCAGGAAGACCTCGATATTGGCTTATTTCACCTCTATCAATCTGTCTTCATTGATGATCTTTCCATCCAATGTCAAACCTTCTACATGGACCTGATAGATGCCTTTTTCATCCGAAGTGAAAAACTCCATCGGTTCTCCTTTGGATAAATCGATGTTGGGATTCCAATACAGCGTACTACGGAAATCTGGTTTCCTGTGGCGGTCATCGGCGATGGAATAATCCGGTGTGAAAAATTCTCTGGCCACTGTAAAGCCTGCAAATTCCATATTGATAATTCCTTTTCGTGGACCGGTATTGACCCTTACCCCACTTCCTCTTTTGGTATAGACTGCAATGGCACCATTGGTCGCATTGGCACCAAAAATAGCTGCATCCGGGCCGGTGAGGATGTCAATGTAGAAAATATCTCCTGCAAGCAAAGAACTCAGGATATCTAACTCAGTAAAGACACCATCCAGCAATAGCAACGGCTCTGATCCACTGGAAAGTGAGTTATTACCTCGCAAAGCGATCTGTATGTTGGGATAAGCACCCCTCACCTGTACACCGGCGGTATTTCGCAGCAGATCAAAAACACGACCGGTAGCTTCTACTCCGGCAATCGAATCTGCGATGACTCTGCGGGAAGGCTTACCATAAACTACTTCTGCCCTGTAAAATGGACTCTTGGTTTCATCCTTTTGCGCCCGCACCTCAAACTCGCCCAGCAGGACTATGCCACTCTCCAGCCTGAAAGCCGAATCGATGGAGGCAATTTCCGCAGCAGCATCCTGATAAGCCTCATTGACCACTACAGTTCTGCTACCCTGAATGAACTCTGGTACACTTTCCTTCAGCTCGTCTTTTGGCAGCATCTCAATGGCAAATTCACTGTTACCGGATTTCTTCTTACCCGGTTTTTTAGCTTGTATCACCATATTTACGGTATCACCCACCAAAACATCACGGAAGTAGAAATATCCTTCTTCGTCGGAAAGTACCGTCTGTCCGTAAAGTAAATCTTCCATGACGCTCAGCTTCACTTCTCCACGCACAGCCTTGTTCTTACTGTCAAACTTTGAGAGCTTACCCTCAAGCCAAAACCCCTTCTCTACCGGATACTCAAAAGAAGGTCCCTCGTCACCCAGCACATCTTTCCAGGTAAACCGACGCCATCCCTGTATCATCATCAATAAATCCAGGTGCGAAATGCTCTTTTTGTTATCAGCGTTGAAGTAATAAGCCGGGTCTTCTATTTCTCCTTTGATATCGGAAGAAAGCAGCAGATAACTCAGCAAATGGGACTTTCTGCTATCTTCAGGGACCAGCGCTGTATTGGTAATGCTGACGGAAGCCGTACCTGCCAATGCCGTATCAGCTTGCAGTTCAGCCAGCGACATGGTCACTTTTTCACGGTTTCTGTAAGTCTCTTTATTGGTATTGATGCTGAAACGCTTCTGTGACTGTACCTGGTTTTCTACAAAAGCAATTCGCTCCCGCACCGGCAATCCATCACCATTGAACAGCGTAAAAGTGATGATCCCACCTCTGAGATTGGCACTCTTCAACGCACTTTGGATATAGGCTTTCCCATTGGCTTTGATGACCCCAAGAAATTCTCCACGTTGATGAATGACAATGAATGCATCGGCCATTCTCGCCTCATCAGAATGTTTGGCTACTACAATGAGGTTGGCTCCGGTGTTTCTCACCGCTAACAGGTAGCCTTTTTCCAGTGGTGCAGGCAGCGGAAACTTAAAAGTCTCACCTTCATATTCCACCTCAGCAAAAAGCGGCTTACCCGGATCCGGGATTACGGGAAATTTTCCCATCCCAAAAACTTCTGTCTTAAAATCTTTGACTTTGTTGCCCTCACTATCCACAATGGCTCCGGCAATATTGAGGCCTCTGTCATCACCGGTGGTGGCCTTTACGGCTACATAGTTGACCTGCCCGGCTACTAATTCTCCTCCTTCCGGGAAAAACTTCATCACCACCTTTTGTGGCGGTTCTGGGGCAGCTTCTTCTTCCAGCCCATCAACAATTTTTATTTCCTGATGGAAGAAGAAAGACTTGTCAAAGTTGCGCATGTAATTGGTGTAAGCACGCATCGTGTATTTTCCTGCGTTGAGGCCGAGCACCGCTAATTCGATGTCGCCATAACCTCCGCCATCCAGAATCTGAATATTTCGCCTGGCCACTACCCTGCCCTTGGGATTCAATAGTTCTACATAGGCCAGTGCATCTTTCCTTGGCAGGTGACTGATGGCATTGACCAGATAAACTTTAAACCAGATATTATCGGTAATGGAATAAAAAGGCTTATCGAAGTGGATATAAATCTTCTCCTGTGGCCTTGATGACACATAATCTCCCAGTTTTTGAACCGGCTCAGCAGCCTTGTCTTGTGCGGTTAGAAGTATTGGAAAAAAAAGTGTAGTTGTTAGTAATAAAATTTTGAGTCCTTTTGTCATGATTGATCTCACAATGTTTGTAAGTGTTAAGTACTTGTTTATATACAGGTATATGACACATCTGTTTCGTTTTTAACTCTTTTTTTGATGAAAGCCCCATTAGGGGGTCTGAACTGACTTTATTATCATTTGAAATAAGTGGATTTAAAAGATAAAAAATGATTTCGAATCAGGTCTGATGGGTAAGAATACCATCTTTACCAAAAATTGAAGGGATTGGGGGCCACCCAAGGGTCGGGCTTTCGGCTATATCCCCGCACTACGATGCGGGGGATGCCGCCTCTATCCCTGGCCCAACGTCGCACAGTTCGTTGATGGTTTTCAAAACACAATTAATATTGACGAAGAATAAGACTGAAAGATGAAAGTGGCAACTTGTCATGATCACCGATGGATTAAAAAAACACGACACCAATCCTGATCGGTATCCGGATGGCGTCGTGTAAATCAAAACTAAAGATCTTGTTATTCGTCCTTCAAGACGTTAATGGGATTAGTCAACGAGGCGCGTATCGTTTGAAAACTCGTAGCGGCCATTGTGATGACCAGCATCAACCCGCCGCCCAGAGCAAAATCAATCAGCTGAATAGGACGTCTTTGTTCAAAATCCTCCAACCAGATATCCATGCCATACCAGGTAATAGGGATGGCCAGTACAAATGCCAGGAGTAGCAAGACGCCAAACCTGCCGGAAAGGATGTAGAGAATATGGCCTACCGAAGCTCCCAGCACCTTTCTTACCCCTATTTCTTTACTGCGTTTCTCAATGATATAGGTCACCAATCCCACCAAACCAAGTACTGCAATGAAGATGGCCAGCACCGCAAATGTGGATAGGATCTTACCAAAGAGTACCGTAGGCCTGAACGTAGCCTCGTAGGTCTGGTCCAGAAAAGCATACTCAAAGAGCGAATTGTTACTCATTGATGCCCAGCGTTCTTCAATGTCTTGCAACAATGCAGTGATCTCATCCCCTGAGAGGTTTTCACTGAAAGAAATTGACAGTTGACTACCGGGAATACCGAAAAGATCTGAGGATTCATAGAAGATGGCGAAAGGGCGTAACTGTGAAGTGTAACTGGCATTGAAATCATTGAACACTCCTATTACTTCCATTTCTGCGTCATAGTAGGCCAGTTTCTTCCCGATGATTTCCTCATTGGATTCAAAACCAAAGTAGCGTACCATGGCTTCATTGACCAGGCCTCTGTTTTGCTCATTGAAACCCTCCTGAAATGCCCTGCCAGACAACAATTGCAGTCCATAAATGTCCATGAAATACTCATCGGCTTTGATGTAGTTGAGTGGAAACTCACTTTGTGTAGAACCTTTTAGCCGGAAGTTGTCAAAATTGTAAATATAGGGTGGTGTTGCATCTGAGACAGATACCCCTTCTACCTTTCGCAAGCCCGCCACTTCACTTCTAAAAGTTTCCAGGGAGTTACCCAGCCTGTCTGCTTGCTCAATGATTAACTTATTGGACCTGTCAAAACCAAGGTGAAGGTTGCGCTGATAGGCAAGCTGGTTGAATACAATGATGGTAGAGGCGATGAAAATGATAGAAACTGCAAACTGCAGCACCACCAGCGTATTTCGGAAACTGGAATTGCCTCCTCCTTCTCCTACCTTGTTTTTCAATGAGCGAATAGTGGGGAAAGCTGTCATGAAAAAGGCAGGGTACAATCCAGCCAAAGCACCCACCACAAACGGAGACAGACACAACAAGGCCAACAAACCGGGACGCTGGAGGATGGCAAATGAAATATCCTTACCGGATAGCGTATTGAACAAGGGCAACAGCCACTCCAGCATAAAAGCACCTAGCAGAATAGCAAAGGCGCACACAAGGATCGATTCTGCTAAAAATTGAAAGATCAACCCCTCCTTGGAGGATCCTACCACCTTTCTGATACCAATCTCCTTGGCTCTGCCAAATGACCGGGCAGTGGTGAGGTTGATGAAATTGATCAGACACATGAGGAAAATCAACAAACCAATGGTCCCGAAAATATAAACCATCTTGATATCGCCAGTCTGATTGAGTCGACTATAAACGTCTGAAGAATACAAATGAATATCCAGCAAAGGCTGATGATAAAGCTTCCACTCTTTGCCATCTGCCTCCCACTCTTCAAATGTCATTTTCTGCAATCTTTGCAAACTGGCACCAGCATGTTTTCTCGGGGTCTGCTCCAGTCGTTGTGCCAGTTGTATGTTTTCAGGATCTGCGTTTTCATCCAGTAACCCGAAGGTCACAAAGGTGGTCCAAATCCACGACCAACCGTCTTTTTCCACACGGGGAATGGATTTCATACTGATCAGCACATCAAAATCGATATGGGAATTGGTGGGTACGTCCTGCATAACTGCCGTCACGGTATAGGCTGTTTTGTTCTCTCCCTCGCCTACCATGAGCAGTTCCCCAATGGCATTTTCATTGCCAAAGTACTTTTGGGCAGTGGACTCCGTAAGTGCAATACTGAAGGGCTCTTTGAAAGCAGTTTTTTTGTCCCCACTGATGAGCGGAAAGGTAAACACGCGCAGGAAGTTTTCGTCTACAGCAAACAGGCCTTCCTCTTCAAACACCACATAGGGCACTCTCTTTTCATAACTAATGGCCCTAGAGCCGGGGGTGTGTACCCTGGTAACCTCTTCAAACTCGGGAATTTCAGTCCTCACCGCCTCGGCCACATTGGGACCAGTAGAACCAAAAAGGTTATCATCATCTCCCCAGATAAAAGTCTGGTTAATCCGATAGATTCTATCCGCATTTTCATGAAACTTATCAAAACTGCGTTCGTCGGCAATATAAAGGCTGATAAAAAGGACACAGCACGTGCCTACAGCCAGACCGGCGATGTTGAGCAATGAAAAGAATTTCTCTTTCCTGATATTCCTAAAAGCTACTTTGATCAGATTGCGAAACATAAAATATGATTTTTTGCACACCGTGGGATACTCAAGGATGCTGCCAAAAACTTAAGAATCAGGTAATCAGCTGTTTACCTATATTACACGCGACACTCAACTGTTACAGAATCGTACAATTGTGTTCGTTATGACAACAATTGAACGGAGAATATCCCCCAAAAACCACCACCAATCTGCAAAAGGTTGCCACAATCGAAAATGATTGTTCATATTTGCCCTCTGATTACAATTAGATATTAAAATGGACATTGCCAAACAGATTAAAACAGGGATACAAGAGGCTTTCAAAGCACTCTTCGAACATGATTTGGGCATTCAAGACATTGGCTTGCAGCCCACCCGAAAGGAATTTGACGGATCACACACTTTTGTGACATTCCCCTATGGCAGGATATCTAAGAAAAAACCGGAAGAAACCGGTCAGGCACTGGGTGAATACCTGCTGGCACACACTACATGGCTTGCTTCTTACAATGTGGTGAAAGGGTTTCTCAACCTGAGCCTGAAGGATCAGGTATGGCTGGAAGCTTTGAAAGCAATCAGTGCCACAGACAATTATGGTTATCACGAAGCCAACGGTGAAAAGGTGATGGTGGAATACTCTTCTCCCAACACCAACAAACCGTTGCACCTGGGACATCTCCGGAATAACTTCCTGGGTTACGCTATTTCCAACATTCTGGCGGCCAATGGCTACGAGGTGATGAAGGTTAACCTGGTCAATGACCGGGGTATCCACATCTGTAAATCGATGTTGGCTTACCAAAAATTTGGCGAAGGGGAGACCCCTGAATCTGCAGGTTTGAAGGGCGACCACCTGATAGGCAAGTATTATGTCATCTTTGACAAAGCTTATAAAGAAGACATTGCCAAACTGGTGGCTGAAGGGCAACCGGAAGAGGAGGCCAAGAAAAATGCGCCTTTGATTCTGGAAGCGCAGGAAATGCTCAAAAAGTGGGAAGATGGCGACAAAGAAGTCGTTGCGCTCTGGGAAAAGATGAACAACTGGGTTTATAAGGGCTTTGACGAGACCTATACACAGATGGGCGTCTCTTTCGATAAGATGTATAAAGAGTCTGATACCTATCTGCTGGGAAAAGACATTGTAGAAGAAGGGCTGGAAAAAGGCGTATTCTATAAAAAAGAAGACAATTCTGTCTGGGCAGACCTCACGGCAGACAAACTAGATCAGAAACTGGTCTTGCGGGGCAACGGCACCTCCGTGTACATCACACAAGACATGGGTACCTGCGACCTCAAATACAATGATTTCCCTTTCAGTAAATCAGTTTACGTAGTTGGTAACGAGCAGGACCATCACTTCAACGTCCTCTTTACCATCATGAGTAAGCTGGGTCGTCCTTATGGAGAAGGGCTCTATCACCTTTCTTATGGCATGGTAGACCTGCCCACAGGGAAAATGAAATCCCGCGAAGGCACTGTAGTAGATGCTGACGACCTGATGAAAGAGATGATTGAGACCGCTGAGGTGAGAAGTAAAGAAAAAGGCACACTCAACCTGGGCGACGAAGCGTCCGCAAAAAAGCTTTTCGAACAAATCGGTTTGGGTGCACTAAAGTACTTCCTGCTGAAGGTAGACCCTAAGCGACGCATGATGTTTGACCCGGAGGAATCCATCGAGTTGGAAGGCAATACAGCCCCATTTCTGCAATACAGCCATGCACGTGCCTCTTCTATTGTTAAAAGAGCTAATGAGCTGGGCAAATCATTTGAAGTAGACACCGCAATTTCGCTGCATCCTACTGAGCAGGCGGTGATTTCTATGTTATACGATTATCCTGAGAAGATTGCACAAGCCGGATCTGAATACTCGCCTTCCATCATTGCGCAATACACCTATGATTTGACGAAGGCCTACAACAGGTTCTTCCATGACGTGCAAATATTTTCAGACAATGACGAACGCAATGTTTCTATGCGCGTCACGTTGTCAAAAGCGGTGAAGGACACCATCAAATCTTCACTGGGGCTACTGGGTATTGAAGCTCCTAACAGAATGTAAAAACCATAATCCTATTAATATGACTAAAACTAAAAGAGTTGTTGTAACTGGTATGGGAATACTCTCCCCTATCGGATTGAATGTCACAGACTATTGGCAATCCCTGGTGGAAGGTCGCAGTGGTGCTGCACCGATCACAAAGTTTGATCCTTCTGTCTTCAAAACACAGTTTGCCTGTGAGTTAAAAAACTTCAAAGTAGAGGACCATTTAACTAAAAAAGAGATCAGGCAAGTTGATCCGGTGACGCAATATGCACTGGTATCGGTCGCAGAAGCTTTATCAAATGCAGGACTGACTGTAGAAGAGCTGGATGCCGAAAGAACCGGTGTGATCTGGGGAACCGGAAACGGAGGTTCACTGACGATGGATCAGGAGCTGAAGAAGCTCTTTACTTCCAATCTGGAGCAGAAGCCCAGTCCTTACTTTGTACCGAAGGTCCTCGTCAACATGGCGGCAGGTCTTATCTCCATGAAATTTGGATTGAAAGGTATTTGCCACACCACAGTATCAGCTTGTGCGAGTTCCAATACGGCACTGATAGAGAGCGCCAACTACCTGCGACTGGGCAAGGCTGATCGCATGATCTGCGGTGGGTCTGAAGCGGCCATTACTGAAAGTTTAATCGCCGGATTCAACTCGCTCAAAGCGTTATCCACCAGTAACGAAACGCCTGAGACTGCCTCCAGACCGTTTGATAAGTCACGGAACGGTTTTGTGATGGGTGAAGGTGCCGGTGCTTTTGTATTGGAAACTTATGAGCATGCGAAGGCACGCGGAGCTACTATCTATGCAGAAATAACTGGTGGTGGCATGACTGCAGACGCGCATCACCTCACTGCCACACATCCTGAAGGCGAAGGAGCCAAGCGGGCCATGAGAGAAGCCCTCAGAGAAGCCGGTATCGCTCCTGAAGAAGTAAGCTATATCAATGCACATGCTACCTCCACGAAAGTAGGGGATTTGTCTGAATCGAAAGCAATTGCAGATGTATTTGGAAAAGCACCTGTAATAGGCGCTACCAAGTCAATGACTGGTCACTTGCTGGGAGCTGCAGGAGCACTGGAAGCGGCTGCATCTATCCTGGCCCTTCATCATGACACTATTCCTCCCATGGTCAATCTGGAGGAGGTAGACGAAGAAATTGAATCACTGATCAACATTGCTGCGAGTACCGCTACAAAAATGGATTTAAAGCACGTCATGAGCAACAACTTCGGCTTTGGCGGACACAATGCGAGTATTCTTTTCAGTAAAGTAGACTAGCGAATTGACCACATCAGGCGCATGCTAGAATTTAAACTGTATGCCTCCATAGATCATGAGGCTTTCAGGGTTCAAAGGTCTGCGCCTGATATTACCTACCGGCACCAACTGCAACTGTACCTTGACCGGGTCGTGACCAAAACGGAAGGTGACATGTGGTTCGGCCAAGAGGTAAGTGCTGTTGTCAAACAGTTGATCTATTTTTCTCATTTCTTCACCGGGAATGGAACCAACAGGTGCAAAATCCCTGTAATTGAGCCAGTAGATTCTGGTACCCACTGCAAACTCCAGTTTCTCGGTTACAAAACCTACCTGCGGCTGAATAAACACCTTATTAAATCCTAAGGTGCTTTCTCCACTGGGGTGTTCGTTGGTAATAGTACCGCCACCGCCACCCACATAAGTCTCAAAAATCACGTCGTGATCAAATTTCTTGTAGTAACCAATTCCCATTTCTGTATAGCGCTGCATGCCACCATTGACATCATCATAGGTAACGCCATCCCAAAAGGCATATTGGTAGTTGGCCATGATGGCAAGTTCCTTGGTAAAAGCAAAGGAGCCCTGAAAATCCAGTGATTTTGCAGTAATGCCTGTTCCGGCAGAGCCTCGCACTCTTGCACCGCCTTTTTCATCATGGAGTGGCACATTTTGCGCGCTGGGAACATAATAAACTGAATAGCAAGAGCTTAAACTGGCAACAAGGGCCAATATTAGAATAAATTGTAAGGATTTAGGATGATTCATAAACAGTAGACCCGTGGTTTTCCAAAATGGTAGGAAGACATCAAAAACAGACCCCTCTAGAATTTCACTTGAAGGCCGGCAGACAGTAAGAACTCATCCTGTCTGAAGGTGGCGTCTGTCAGGTTGGATACCGGCACCACTTGTATTTGCATTTTCACAGGATCATTTCCAAAACGCAAGGTGATGGACGGTTCCACCAGTAAGTAGCTCCTGCGGTCTGTGATACCGAAAAATCGCCGCTCTTCTTCAATCGGAATATCGCCGATGACCTGTGCATTGCGATAATCGAGTAGTAAAAACCGGGTGCCGAAGGCAAACTCAAAAGCCGATCTGACATAACCAATCTGAGGTTGGATAAAAAATTTACCGAAACCAAGCCTGCTTCTCCCATTTTGGTATTCACTGGTCACCGTACCACCTCCGCCTCCAGCGTACGTTTCAAAGACCACTGCGTCGGTAATTGTATGATAATAGCCGAGCCCTGCCTCTACTGCCCGAAGGTCTCCATCCTGTGTGACAGCAAAATCATCGGTCTCCCAGCGAGCGCTTTGGAAATTCATCATGACTGCGAAACGGTCGTGAAATGCATAGGAGCCCTGAAAATCTATTGAACTTGCTGTTGACCCGGTCCCGATAGATCCGCTGGCTCTGACTTCTTCTTTATTACGATGTAGTGGAACATTCTGTGCACTTGGCGAGTAGTAGATAGGCGCACAGGCATAAAGGCCGATCAGGCATGCAATGATGATGATCGGTTTTAGGAATATGGTTAGACTCATATATACCAGACCCTGTATATGATCAATTGGTGGGAAAGCAAAAAGCGGAAACCAATCTGGTGTTCCGCTTCCTTTTTTTTATGAACAAAATGTCACCAGACTTAATCTTGTTCCTTAAATACCTTCTTCAGTAAATCTGTCGTGCGCGCCAAAGGATTCTCGCGAATATTCTTCTCTTCCTTCTGGATTAAAATGAACAGTCCGTCGATGGCTTTTTGCGTAGCATAATCATCCAGGTCCGGGTTGACCTGATCGATGAATGGAATCTTATTATAGGTATTGATCACATCACTGTAATATTTGGTCGCATTGGTCTTATCAAGTGCTCTTTTGATCACAGGCTTAAACTTCCCTCTCAATTCCGCAGATGTTGCTCGCTTCAGGTAACTGGTCGCCGCATTCTCACCACCTTTCAAAATACCCCAGGCATCCTGAATGGTCATGTTTTTGATGGCTGCCACAAAAATGGGCTTGGCTTCTTTGGCCGCTTCTTCTGCACCTCTGTTAAGTGTCATCACAAACTGATCGACTTGTTTGTTGAGACCCAGTTGTCGTAATTTTGTTTCCACTTTCTTTACATCTGGAGGGAACGGAATCTTCAATTGTGGATTTTTGAAATAACCGTCTACTTTTGACGCAGTTGTTGTTCCTTTGGAAGTCCCGTTGACCAGGGCTTCTTTGAGCCCGTCTGCCACCTGAGCGCTAGTGAGTTGGTTATCATTCAAGATTCCACCCAGCGCATCTTGTGTTTGTTGTAACTGCTGAGCGGTACATCCCACCAACAAAATAGCTGTAACTAAGGCAAAAAATAAGTTCTTCATCTTCACAAATTTTATAGGATACAAATTAAAACGAATTCTTCAATCATCCATCGGATCAATCAAACATTTGACCAAAACACCTATTTTATTGTTTTATTTCGCTGTAAAAGAAGAAATATTTTGCGAATACTTTCCTACTTAGCGCAAAAAGCCTATCTTTAAAGTGATTTGAGATTTTTTATTGAAGCGAGATTCTCTTGTTAATCTAATTTTTTGCTGATCTCAAACATCATTTGGATAACATCCTTACAATTTTAGTTTCCCGTTATTTTAGACCACAAGGTCTAAAGCACTCAGTCGTATTGTGTTCAATACGACTGTTTTTTTTG